>Ga0209737_10002788_pt1 | contig 12187 bp, 27 predicted proteins | sample TergutCu122P3_FD_187284 | JGI IMG/M metagenome (GOLD analysis project Ga0209737, IMG submission 187284) | Cubitermes ugandensis P3 segment gut microbial communities from Kakamega Forest, Kenya - Cu122 P3 (SPAdes) (version 2) | ecosystem: Host-associated > Arthropoda: Insects > Digestive system... | reverse complement strand
ATCTAATAACAGCAACCATGTAGGCGTTATCACCATCTTTACCATCTTGACCATCAAAACCGTCTAGTCCTTTTTGACCATCAAATCCTCTTTCACCTTGTATACCTTGTCTACCTCTAGCAACAGTGATAGTCAACATACCAGTAGCAGGATTATAATTGGCAGAACCTACATGGTCAGGATCATCTTTAGTATGAACAGCGATAGAAAGATTTTTAAGTTCATCCATCTTTCCTTCTGCTCGTTTAAGTAATTCTTCAGCTTCAGCTTTAACACGATTAATGTCAAACGCAATATCCTTCATTTCTTGGATATGTCTAGCCATTTCTTCACTTAATTCAGAACTACGTTGTAACAAATCTTCGTATTTGCCAACTATTTCCATGATATTATGTATATTACTAGCGACTACATCAAGAGAGCTAGTAGTATCAAACCATGTGTATAAAGGAAATTGAGTTCTAACACCATTAGCATTAACAGCATGAAGAACAATATTTACTAAATTGGAAGGTGAATCACTCGTATCAATAAACCTAATCACTGTAGATGTGATAGGATGTTCAACCATTAACATTGAAGTATTTTTTAAGTAGCTTCTAAAAGTTGTATGATTATACAATTGATTGTATATTTCTAAATTGGTAGCTACAGCACCAGTTAGGTTAATTTCAATTTTATGACCATCAGTAAAGGTAGCTACTGCTCTATTGTAGTTAACCCTATTTGCTGGATTAGACCAAAAGATGATAGCTTCATCAGTAGTCATTTCACGATTATAACCGTGTAGATTGAATAATACGTTTATATCAATCTTACGTTGACCAAAATGTGAACCTTTTACTAAGTCGTTTATTAGAACATCCAAGTCAAATTGACTAAGATGTACTAAAGCTGCAACATCTTCTTCACTAAACTTGGAATTGAGTTCTAGTAATAGGTTGAGCTTGCGGACTAAAAGGTTGACGTTTGCGATGAAACTGTTTCTTACCGTAGTGAGAGTATCGTCCATTATCATCTCCGAAATATTCACCTAAGAATATATCTAATCTTTGTATATGACGAGGAAGGTTTCTATATCGTTCATCATACTCTTCTTGAGTAAGTTCATCTTCTATATAATCTTGTCGCCATGCTGAAGTGTGTTGTCTTGTTATTGGTAATGCTTTTTCAAAGTATTCTTCTAACAATTCTTGTTGTTCAATACTTAGAGCAAACAAATTACCATCTACAATAGCTCTATCAAATAAATGAATTAAGTTTACATAATACTCATATTCATTTTCTCCATACAAGTCTTCTCTTGTATGGAATATCCCTAATTTTAAATCAATGGGACTAACAGCCCCAGGATGTAACCTTGAATCACGCCTAGCATGATTAGTAGTACGGATTAAGGCTCCAAAATCCATTACACATAACCTCTTAATGCTAAATTAATTGATTCACTATTCATTGGAATACGATAACCTTGATTATCTAATTCTTGACATGCCAAATCAAACCTTTTACTATATGCACTAGATTCATTGATATTATCTTTATTAATACTACTATGCCCCATATAAGCTACATATGTTAATAAAGCATCCATCATTGAATCGGGGATATCAATTTCATCATCCATACTCTGTATTCTAGGAGCAGAAGCTTTATATACTGCAAAGAGAATATCATTTCTAGGACGTTTAAGGAGGAAACTACGATAGTTTATGATTCTCATATCGTAGTCTCCACCAAGTACATCAGTTTGTCTTAACTCTTGACCTCTAGTGTTATACACGTTAAGTAATAAGCTAACATCTTTACTTCTAAGTTCATAAAGAGCTAAGTCAGGATTAGTAGTAACTGACTCTACTTTGAAGGATAAGTTAAATCTACGGTATAATTCAGACACACCAAGAAATATAAAGTTCTTTAGTGCATTGTCATTTTGAGCAATTTTAAGATTACTAAGTGAACTTAATCTTGCCATTTCCGCAACATCACTTACCCTCATACCCATAAATTAACCTTCGTATTTTACCAAAATGTTATAGGCTACTGCACAATCATGTTCAAGGTTACAACCACGAGCATTTTTCCAACCCTTCATAAAAAATACACAGTCAGCTTCAGTAGCAATTAGTTTAAGACTTTCAGATAAATAAAATAACCCTTTGTTCTTAACACCTTCTACATCTTCAAAGTCAAATACACTATCCAAAACCTCATAACCCATTTCTTCTAACATCTTGACCACTGATTCACGGTTAGCTCTAATAGTTTCTTCACTTAAACCGTTCATAGGTTGGGAAATAAATACTTTGGGATTTTCAATTTGTTCAGCCATAATTTCTCCTTTTTATCATTGCATTATATCTCAAGTACACATGAAATGCAATCATTAAATTACTAGACTATGTAACTACTTTGTTCCTCTAATGGACTTGTTGGCATTCTAAAATATTTGGAGGTATCATATACTACCTCATCTAATAAATACTTAGTACCATGAGGATTATGTGGTTTAACATATTCTAACATTTGTAATTGAGACACGTTATCTACACAATCATCATGTAATGACTTTATTCCACCTGGAGTAACTGATGTAAGTTGATCAATGAATTCTAACAGAATTTGAGAGTCCTTTAGTTCTTCTGGAAATGCTATTTTTCTTTGTTTGAATAGTGGTAAAGCTACGTTGAATCTAACAAGTTTATTAGTAGTAGGACGTAATCCTTCTTCACCAGATGCTTTATCAGAAGCTATAGTAAACCATACGCCATTCTGTAACATATCTCTTTTTAACCAGGATACAAAACCTTTCTGTTGTCCTGATATTTCTACACCAGTTAGTAAAGGACGATATATTCTAACAAACCTGAATAAGTCATCAACATTCTTTGCCATGTCTTGACGTACACATACACCATCAACCCAATGGAATATACCTTGCCAATTCAATGCCCATACAGATATAACACTAAAGTCACTTTTCTCTGTTTCAGACGTAGCAAAGTCAGTTGTAATATAAAAGTTATAATGATTCATGTTGTAAATGACATCATTACGTTTATACCACATAATGTCTTGATCTAACACTAACCTATCATCATCACTAAGGATGCGTAATAACAATTCTTGATTGAAAGCGTCTATTACACCATTTTCCTTCGCCATGTTGTATTCTAACTTTACTGTTTCATAAGGAAATCTATCAGACCAAGCTCCTACAAAGTCTTTTCTAGTTACAGGCCATTTCTGACAAATTGGATACACCTTAGTTGTCCAAGCTCTTGAACCAGCAGCTTTATACAGAGGGTCTTTTTTATTGAATGGTGTTCCAATCCAAATTACTTTCTTTTTAGTTGGATGTAAAGCATGACGTACAGCTTTATAGATAATATTCTCAATATCTTTTATAATAGTCTTGGATTCAGCACTTTTATCACTCATCAAATCATCAAGAATAGCTATTTTAGGTCTTTGTCCATACTTCTTAAAACCCCTAACACCTGTAGTTGCACCAAAGCCTTTGAATGTTAATTTATGACCATCTGCATTAGTAAATTCCCATTCTGGATCTGTAAACCGTGCATGAGGTATAAACTTTTGTAAGAATGGAGAGTTGTTGTACCTAAACTCAAGGTTATTTCTCAAGTTCTTAACACTATTATCCATAGTGTCACCTACATACATTCCTACACTAATCTCTCCAAAACCATCTAAATAACCAAAAACAGCAATATACAGAATCATATATTCTGCCATCATAGAGGTTTTAGCAGAACCACGAAAAGACACTATCAATATATTTTTCTTTGTATGTAGAGTATCTAACATCTCATAATGGAACAAAGGAGACTTATTCTCTTCTCCCTGTTCTCCATTTACTAATTTAACAAATTCGATGAACTTCAATGCAAAAGCAGAAGGTACATAGCTATTCTCTAATTGAACAAAGTCTACTTCTCTAAGAGCTTTCTCCAAGGACTTATTATCTCCTCCCTTGTCTAGCTCTAATGGTTTATCAAGGTCATCTAATTCATCATTCATCAGAACATTTTTCCTATCAAAGCTGTTATATATGCTTCTCTTTGGGCATCAGTTAGCCTAGCCTTTTCTCTTGCAAGTAGGAAATCAATTTTCTCTTCCATCGTTTTAAGAGTATTGATTTGTTGTATTTGTAAAGAATATAACTTGGCTTCCAATCTAGCCTGTTGGTAATTCTTCATTGTAACATTCCTCTACCATATTTGTCCTGGTATTGGTCTATTGGCAAAGTCATTCAAGTTTACCACCTCACATTTTTTACATAGTCAACTACTTTGGCACACTCATCATGGAGTTGTTCTAATAACTTTTCAAATTCATTCATATTTTAAACTCTCCTGGTAACATTTTAAGAGGACTGTAAGAATCTTCATCCTCATTTATTTCTGTATACGAAGTATCAATAATTTTAGCCTCTGCTATTTCCCTAAGGGTTTTATGTCCTCTGGTTAAAGCATCTCTTTGTATAGTAACTAAGTCCTCTACAACAGCCCTAAGTTCACCAATAGTTTCTTGTTGGTCAATTCCTATTGTAATTTCACCTTTGATAACTTCAGGTGGCTTAGTATGAGCTAATATAGCTTCACATGCTTTAACTCTAACCAACCCTCTAACACTAGGATCAATTAACATAGCTGCAAGATTATTCAGTGCTTGTTGATGTAAAGGAGCATTAAGGACATAACTAGGAATTAGGGTTTGTTGATAGATTAAGTTTACTAACTTGTTACTGTTATACATACTAGCATAAGCAGCTATCTGTTCTTGACCTTCACTCTTAATCCTAGAGTATCTATCAGGAAATGTAGCTGCCCAAGCATCTATGTTATTTCTACCAAGAAGCTTATGCGTAACGTACATAACAGCACTAATATAGTCCTGCATTTTGAACTTACCAGCACTAAGAACTCCCAAGTAAGTAACAAAGTTTTCTTTAAACTCTTCAGCTATTTCTGAGTTAGCCAAACTACCTTCTATTTTATCAACGAACTCTTGTGTAATGAGTGTACGCTGACTCTTAGGTACAAGTTTTTTTATAGCCTCTAATTCAAGTGTCATCTTTTCTCCTTTACCAGCACAGTATAACCTAATTTAATCCTATTTACAAGTATATCAAAATATGAGATAATTCTTTCTACTTTCTCCCTACCTATCAATGGTAGGTTCCAATAGGGCTACTAAGTTTACTCCTTTACTTACGTAGCCCTTATTCTGTTTAGTACACCCAATGAGTATTAAACTTCTCAGTATCCCTTTCTTCAAAAGACTTAATTGCGTACCATAAGCAATTACTCAAAACAGTACCCTCCATATTTTCTTTGCTTTATTAATTACAATTAAAAACGGATAAGCCAACCAAAACAACACTGTTTCCCACCATGTCCAAGTATTACAATCTCTACATTGCCAAAATCGTCTTTTCATTTTCTCTCCTTATTCTTGGTTCATAAACTTCATTGTGTTCCGAATAACATCTGTCAAATTAGATTTTTTATTCAGACTTGATTCACCCAAATAGTTATTAATTAAATCAATTCTTCGCTTAATATTATTAGTAATTATAGTATGACGATAAAAACTAATACCTTCAATCTTATTAATTAATTTTAAATAGTTATTAAGTGAATTAAGATAATGTCTAAGTGTATATTTACAGTACATGAGTATATTATATAACGTCCCTTTAAGGTAGTCAACATATATCTTAATATTTAATAATTTTTGTATTAATATACCCTTACCTACACCAATAGTTATTATATCATACATTATCCTACCTGTAAACATACTTATTATATATTAATATAATTATATAATATGTAGTATACACCACATATTCCTACATTATTTATATTTTATAGGGGTCTTTGAGTAAAAACTTTTCAAAACTCAGGACAGATTTTGTAATATTTTTACTGCTTCTGTACTCCCGAAAAATGCGTTTCGGAGAAGAATACCCCCCGACTAACATGCAATAAGCATTCTTTTATCGGAGGTATTTAACTAGGCAAGTTAAATGCTAGAAACCAACGTGGTTCCTACATTATAACTTATATATAGGGGTGCTTAGGAGTAGGTAGGAGAAGAAAGTTCACTATTCACAAGTTCCGTATTCTCCTACTTCATACACCTTATGCTCACCTTATACGCTACGCTTGTGTAGCACCGATACACTGGAGGCTATTGCCATGACTATTATTGATGCTGATTACTTGAGTAATATTGGTATTACTACAAACGATTTTGAAGAATGTGCCACCATCGACAACTACTGTGCCAACACTGTTAACGTCAGCATGTATTATAACGAGTATGGCATCGAGTGTTGCACTTATTGCAACCGTTATCTCCATGTCGATGCCATCCAAGCGTACATCGGTGACAGTGTGCCTTACATGGAAGAACCATGTCATGCTGAACCTGGTGGGTTCTGCTCTTGTCAATGGTGTGAGCAGGAGGTACAAGCACTGTCACGTTCAACTGGTTTATCATAGTTCATCTCATACTCCGTAACTTGTATAGTTATGGAGTAAAATGATGCACTATCGCATCAACATCAAGCACAGAAACACCAAACTACAAGGTGCGTATGTACTTGGGGGCATGTTGCCCAACATTTAACTTGGAGGTTATCCTCATGTCACAGGTAATCACTCGTCCGTACAACATCAACAGAGACATCCTTACCATTGTTCACAGCATGGGATTTGATGCGGGATACGCTTTGGGTAATCCAGAGCCAACTCACAACAAAACTACAGGTGAGCCATTACGAGTTTACGGTGTGGAAGCTCGTGAGAACATGGTAAAGAAGAAAATCAGAGACTTGGGTATACTCCTCAGAGCAGCCCAAGAAAACTATGCTCATGAAATGCAGCTTGAACGATTCCAAAACATGACTGTGGAAGAATTCGCTGCATACAAAGCTGCTCAAGAAGAAGCTGCATCAGTTGTTCCTACAACTGAAAGTTCTTTGGAAGGACAACTGAACGCAGCTATGCAACGTATCACTGAACTGGAGGAACAGCTTAAAACTGCAAGGCAAAAGCAAGCTTCTCACAAGGGTACACAAATACCTTGCACTCAATGTGGTGGTAAAACCAAATACCATGAAGAAAGTTCTTGTGGTGGTGCTACTTCCATTAAATGTAAGGTATGTGACCACATCTTTGTACCGTAAGGAATTTCCTTATGGTACTTACACCAGCAATTATTGTTTACGCTATTGGTGCTATTGCAGCCTATCCATATGCACGGAGATTCAAACGTATGTTCGACCGAGATATGGATATGGCTGATTTACGTCAACAAGAGCGTACTCTTGACCAAGCAAACGCATTACTCAAACGAGTTGCTGATAAATCCGAAGACAATGAGTATACTCACTCTTTGGATGACATCAAAAATGCTGCTGAAAGTGGCATTTTCCACAAACCTACCAAGAAGAGAGGTACTAAAGATGTGTCCTGATTGCGAAAGCTTAAACTGTGAAGTTCATAGGGCTATGGCAGATTGTACTGGTTATGAAGCAGTTTGTAAAGACTGTGGTTATAGCTGGACTATAGACCTTACCAGTACGAATCCAGGGTACTAACACCTCAGGTTGGTGGTAATCCTGTACCAAAACCACATTAACCAAAGGAGGTTATTATGTCTTTTGTATTTGTAGTGCTAATAACCTTGGTGTTGTTTGTACTCATTGAATCGTTAACCTCAAATCACAGGAAGTGACTTATGCAAAAGGTTATTACTTTCTTGGACAAACTGTTGTGTTCTGACGTAGTTCAGGGCTTGGCCTTAACTTTTGGTGCAATCCTCCTATTCCTAATGGGTCTACAAATATTCATTCCAGTTGACCCTATATCGGAACAAGCATTTCATTCTCTTATGTTATTCCTACATGAATCAGGCATAAGCTATGAAAGTGCTTTGGAAATACTCCACAACAACATCTAAAAGGAGAATAATATGTCTACATTCATCGCTTTCGTATGTGCTTTCATATTCTGCTATGTACTACTTTGTATTACAGCAGGGTGCATTTTATGGTTCATCATTAAAAGACTTGGTATTCAAGCTAACAATGGTGAAATCACATTCGACATGGCTCAATCACCAATAACAACTTAACCGGAGGTTATTATCATGGCATCAATCATACTCGTAATCGGAGCAGCTACATTGCTGAATCTCACGATTATCATTCATCGTGTAAGGAACTACCAATTCTTCAATGCTGCTCTTGACGCAACACTGATGATATCAGCAGCATCAATATTCGCTGGTACATTCAGTGGTATGGCAGTTGCTATGATTGCCAGTGCTGGAGTTAGCGTGTACCTGTGGTGGAGACCAGTATTTGTTATTCCACCTCATGTAAGTCAACGTGTAATCAACACTATTCGTGGCTGGTTTGGTAATAACCAAGCTATTGCTTAGTATACAACATGAATATGTGTACTTTATTTAACACTTTACTATCACTAAGAGGTATATAAAAAACACATCACCTACTAGACAACAATAGCGTATCGCTCATACCAAAAGTAGTCGTAACGCCAAGCTCTCGTACAGGGTTTTGGTAGTGGGTAGGCTATATGTCCTGCCTTAATCTCTTACCAAAGGAGATGGAGAATCAACTCATGATATGTGAACACAAAAAAGAATGTGAAAATAGACCAGAATGTATAAAACAAGTTCGTAAAGAACATACTAAATTACTTGTTATTCAAGGAATTTTTATAGTATTAATTGTTGGTATTATCATTGAGGTATTTTTAAAATGAAATGCCAAAGATGTAATCAAAATATAGTATTGCACGATAATGTACTACCAAATAAACCTAATAAACAACTAACTATGGAAGATGTAACCATGAATGGTATGATTTATACCCAAAATGGTTTAAGGAAATATAGTGACAATACTGTGTGTGAAGTATGTAACGATAGTGATGGTTTAACTTATAAACAGTTAAAATCCTATCGTCTTCGTATAACCAAATAACCAAGGACACTGGAGTAATTATGAAAATTGTTTGTATTGACAACTATAACAGAGATTATATTGACGATATACTAGTTGCAGAAAATGTCACTGAATCTTTTAGTGAACGTATTGTAACTTTACTGAATAAAAACCAATCTTATTCTGATGAGTGGTTCATATCAGTATCTGATGATTATCAATTGAAAAAAGCAAAACCTCAATAAAGGATACTAATATGACAATTGATGGTATTAAGAAAAAGTATGAGTTGTCTGATTTACCCGATGACTTTTATGACTTAGCAAAAGATAAATGCTATGTATGTAAAGAATACCAATACATTAACATTCATAATCGAAGTATCTGTCTTTATTGTGAAGGCCTCCTAAAATAATAACTAACCAAAGGACAAATATGCCAAGAAAAGGTATGACTCTTTCACCTGAACAGAAACAGAAAATGATTGAAGGTAGAAAACGAGCTAGAGAACAATCTAAGCTCCAGCAACAAACAAAAAGTAATATAACTCAATCAAACTCTGTTCAGGTGAATCAAGTCACAGGAAAATCAGCTTTAGGTCAAAAGTCTTATAAAAAGTTTGTTACTGGAGGAAAGCTTACCTTAAAAGAAGCTATCCAAGCAAAGTGTTATGAGTGTATGGGTATGTACGAAGATGGACGATATAGCTGTGAAGTTAGTAACTGTCCACTATACCAGTATATGCCCTACAGAAATAAGGTAGCTCCATACAATAAAGATATTGATGGAATGTTTACTAACAAATAACCAAGGATAATGTAATGAGTGAGTATAGGTGTATGGAGTGTGATAGTGCTGATAGTTATGTACAAAATAACAGAGTAATTTGTCATAATTGTCTTCATTTTGAACCTATTTCTGATGAGTTCATAATAGAGAGTAAAGAAATCTTCACTCAAGAATTCTATTATGATCCACATGACATAGAGGAGTATGATTATGCTATTAATCACTGTAGCAGTGATAATTAGTATTATAACTATTATCTTGTTAAATCAAGATATTCTCATGTAACCATTTAACTAAAGGACTATGAAATGTCTACCTATGTCATTACCAGGAATCAAGTTGCTGCTATCATTCTTCCTACCAAAACTCTATATGATGAAACTGTCTTTGAGTATGAGTTGAAACAATTCAAAGAAGTTGGTTTGGTTGGCTTTGTCAAAAGGCATAAATGGACAATCCATCAACTTATGAGGTACATTACTCGTACCAATGGGTTGTTAAAGCCAGTGAGTTATATACAGATACGTGAAGCTACGTAATTATATCATACACCTTGCATAGAGATATGTAGGGTGTAATGATGGAATTACTAGACAACAATTAACAAAAAAGGAATAGTGTATGAGCAAATGAATATACATGATATTTTAATGAGTCCAGTTTTACTTTTGTTAGAATTGTTTTGTAAACTTACTAACCAAACTATGTTTATTCAGGAGATAGAATAATGAAACAGATAGTTGAATACGAGTGTGATATTTGTCTTAATAGACATAATAGTAAAGAAGATGCTGAAGAATGTGAAAAAAGACATGGAGAAATAATCCAAACACAATTTCATTATGAGAAAAAAGGTTTTTTACCAAATTTTATAGTAATAAAAGTAGATGATTGTTCTTATTACTATAAACTTGATTTGTAATAAAATAATACTTATGTAATGTTTTAAATTAACTAACTAACTAAACACTACAACTAAAAAGAGAGGAAGTATTATGCCTACAGTAGTTGAAGAAATTCGTTATTATGTTCTAGATAGAAGTATTTTTGAAAAAGTTCGTGCAGCATTAGGTTGGACACAGGTTAAGTTTTGTTCTACTCTTGGTTTTACTCAAGCGTATTATCACAGATGGATTAATAACCGGAGTATTGCAGAAAAACACTTTAATATTCTTAGAGAAATAGCTCCTCATGGTTACAAAACAAAAGTTGATAAGGCATTTGAAAGGTATATTGTTCAAAGTGCAAAAGGCACAACTAATCATCCAACACAACGTCCAGGGAAAGCACATTTAATGATTAATGGTCGTTTAGTGTGTGAAGAAGATGATTACGAAAATGTAAGGTATTATCGTAGCCATGAATACTTTCTTAATCAAGGAGAAATTTGTGAAACTTGTAGAGACAGGTTCCTTGACAATCATCCTCCAAACTACTGTGATGGATGGTAAAAGGTTAGAAGGTGATTATGGTTTAGTAAATGACTTTGAAAACATAAGGAATAAAAAATGAAGTATATACCTGTTTTTTGTGGATTTGTTTTGGCAGTATTAGCTTTTAAGGTCATATTATGATTTGGCCTCAAATTACTGTTATTGTATGGTCTAGTATTTCTATGACCTATCAAATAATGGAAGCTAATAAAAAAGGCTTCAATTGGGTTGATGTACCAATGCTTATAATTACAACAGGATGTTTTCATGGTCTGTTGTATATTGGTGGTTGGTATGATGTATTCTTTAATATTTAACAAAGAAGGTTATAGTGGCTAAAAAGAATTTATTCAAAAAGGAAGAACAGTCTTCTACAAGAAAATCACGTTCTCCTAAAGGGAATAACTTTCGTATGGGACATCCTTGCATGGAATGTGAACGTCCTAGAATGATAAGAGGTAAACTCTGTGATAATTGTCGTAAAAGAATTATAAAGGAGTCAGAAAAACATGACGTATAAACCTTTTCGACAATTACGTGGAGTAGATGAAGAAACATCCAAAGAACGAAGAAAACAATTGGCAATTCTTAACAATATTTGCAAAGACTGTGATAGACAAGGTAAAATTCGCAGAGACTTTTGTGCAGATTGTTGGAATGAAATGGATAAAACCATTAACAAGGTTCAGGAATAGTAAAGATGAAACTTAAAATAGAACGAAATACAAAGAAAATCGGAAAAAACAATTTGGAAGTTGGTATGGTAATCAATAATCCACTTTCAAATCGGTTATTTCTAATTGTACAGGGTTTTTGTTTGGTTGATCTTCAAGACTTTGAGCTACTACAGCCTAGTCATTTTTTACCTGAAACATGGGATAAATGTTATTCCGTTGAAAGCACACTAACAATATACAAATAGAGATAGTGGTAGGAGTGGTGATTGTATCACTCCAAC
>Ga0209737_10002787_pt1 | contig 12188 bp, 10 predicted proteins | sample TergutCu122P3_FD_187284 | JGI IMG/M metagenome (GOLD analysis project Ga0209737, IMG submission 187284) | Cubitermes ugandensis P3 segment gut microbial communities from Kakamega Forest, Kenya - Cu122 P3 (SPAdes) (version 2) | ecosystem: Host-associated > Arthropoda: Insects > Digestive system... | reverse complement strand
GTCCAACATCCTAATCTCAAGACATAACCATGTACTTAGACTTATCAGCATTAACTTCTAGTCCATCCTCCTTACTAGCAACTACTAAAGCTTCTGCGTTTTTCTTTATAGTATGTGTGCATCGGCATAATATATAACATCATCAGCCATAAACCAGAAGCTGATGTGTACCATTTAATTTCAAGCCATCCTGGTTTACCTGAACCCTCCTAATGGTGTACTCTAAAGTAAAGTTGAAAAGCATTGGTGATATAGCATCTCCTTGTTTCAAACCAATGGCTGAACAAACCAAATGTTTGCCTACCCAGACGCTGCTATAGGTTTCATTCAAACAGATTTTTATTAGCCTTACCAGTTTCATGGGGATACCAAACTCAATGAGAATATTATACAAGACCTCCTGCCAAACTAAATCATAAACTTTCTTGAGGACTATAAACAGCTGATGCACTGCTTCACTGTGTTCACATTTTTTCTCAAGTATTTGACAAATGCAGACTATATGATCAGTAGTTGACCTGTTGCGATGAACTCCACACTGACAATGCCCAATAATTTACTCTCCATATGGAGTTAAACTTGACAGCAGGAAGTTGGATAAAATTTTTTACGTAGTTGGCAAAAGTGATATGCCTCTATAATTAATATAATTTGTTTTAGCGCCCTTCTTATAGAGAGGTACAATGATCGAATCCTAGCATTCCTCAGGCAATTCATCCTTATTCCAAATAGAATAAATAAGTTTATGGATCTCACAGTGAATAGTTCTACATCCTGCCTTAATCAATTTTGCTGGGATTTGATAAAGACCTGGTGATGTGTCTTTTTTTCTTTTAAATAGCCATCTCATCCTCCAAGGCATTTGGCTCAGGCACTAGTAGTGGCTATGTTGCACATATTTCTGTCTGCCTAACATCACTAACACCAGGTACATTCAATAACTGAGAGAAATGATTCCTCCATCTAACCAACATACTGCGGGAGTGTGTAACAAAATCACCCTTATCCTTTACTGTATTGGTTCTGGGCTGGTAACCCTTCTTAAAGTCACTGATGCCCATGTATATGTCCCTGATATTTTTGATCTTACTGTTAGTTTTAAGTTCATCGATTTTAGCTTACAGATATTCCTTCTCTTTGTTCCTGAAATGTCGACCACCTTCATGTCTTACGTTGTTTAGATTATCTACATTGTTTTGGTTTGGATCCTTTAGCCTCCTTTCATTGATCTAAAAATCATAACCATTCTTCATCAAACCATGATTTGTACTGCTTCAATTTACACTGACCTAGACACTCTTTAGCTGAGGTTTTAAATTCCCTTTAATGTTTTCCTAGGCCCTATTTTGAGCTCGCTATCATTTAAGTTCTCTGAAGCTGCCAACCTGTTTAAGATCTTAATCTGTTCTTTCCTAAACGCCAAGTCACTTACGTTCCTAAGATTAAATCTCTCCACATCAAACTTCTGTGCTGCTTGTTTACTTACTGCCAATCTTCCCATAATTTTTTCAACCATCAGACAGTGATCAGTATCACAGTCAGCTCCCCTTCAATATCGTACAATGAGTATCCTCGAATGCCATCTCCTATCTATGAAAGTGTGATCGATCTGGTTGTGTGTCTTTCCATCAGGAGAGGTCCAGGTCTATTCATGAATGTTTCAGTTTGGAACATTATGCTCTTAAAGCTAGATATTTTGATGTGGCAAAGTTTACTATTCTAACACCATTATCATTACTAACCCTATGTAGACTCATTCCCAATTGTCAGTTTGAAAATATCCTCTCTCCCAATTCTTTAAAATCTCCTAACAGAATTATCATATGATACTTAGGAATATGACCAAACACCTGCTCTAATTCCTCATAACAACTGTCTTTTGAATCGTCACTTTTCTCCTCACTTGGTGCATGCACATTTGACACACTGACATTAAACCAGCGACCTCTCAGAACTATATATATATGACATCCTATCACTAACAAACTCTACCCTCTGAACTGCTCATACGACTCTGTGGTGTACAAAAAATCATGTTCTCAATGGACAATCTTCGTTTCCTTTTCCACCCAGCTATCTAAGAAATTCCTGTACTCTATGGATCTTGAAAGTTTACTGAGATGTTCACAAGAGTCTCTTCTTAGCCAGATGAAACTCATCCAAACTTTAACACTGTATTTATTTAAAATCCATCTTTCGGCCCATTTGCAAAATTGCAAAAAGTGATTATTAGCTTCGCCAAATTTGTCTGTCTGTCCATCCACCCATCCTTCTGTGTGTCTGTCTGTCAGTTTAGATCAACTTGCCTCCCACTGGACCAATTTTCATCAAATTTTATACATGAGTTCTTTTAAAAAATCTGTCAAAAAATTGTAGTTTCATTACAATATGACAAGAATAAAGAGTACTTTACATGAAGACCTATTTACATTTATCATAATATCTTGCTAAATTCTTCTCAGAATGAGAAATGTTGCAGACAAATTTGTGGAGAAAATCAAGACACAAATTTTATGTCAAATAACTTTTTTTTTCTGTAAATCACACCATTTATGAGATAATCTGGAAAAAGTATTGTAGAGCCAGAGAGGCCACAGATGACGATACAATACAAGACATGTGCTTTGTATTCTGAGTAATAAAGCTACAGACATACACTCAGAATATGTAATACTTATTGCTTTTCCTCAGCAACAATGGTTATGCAAACATGCCTGAATATTACATTTATACCGACATCGCCTGTCTTGTAATATTTGTCCTACAGCCTACAGCTTGGCCTTTCAAATAATCTTGAATGTAATGACATGTAAGTTCACATCAGGCCAGTTGCATACCTCACCTCACAGCCATATAGTGGACTAGTGTAATACATGATATCCATAGCAGTTGAGTTTAAAAGCTGCCTCAGTGACTGCAGCTTGTGGGGTGTGATAGCTTCCACAGTATCTGTAACAGAACCCAAAGTGGATTTACAATTGTTACATGTAAACAAAAAGAATCTTACATGATCACTAAAAATCATATGAGCAGAAACTGTGTAAATCAGATATTAAAACAAAACTGTAAACATGTAGGTATCCTTCAGAATTTTGCACACATTAACTAAATTTATCTAATCTCTTTAAACCAGCTCACTGTACACAATAATACAAGATTCTCACTAAAATCTGTAAATATTGCTGAAAAACTCTTTTAACTCATCCAGTACAAATTCACTTTGATAATGCTACTGCTGCTGGTTTATTTCTCACCTCAGTCCCTTACAGATACGCACATTAACAGTTCACAGCATTTCATCATACAAAATAAGAGTTCCAAGCAGAACTCACGTAGCCTACATTCTTACTGCACAGACTTCCTAGTCCTATGGGACCAGCATTATTACTTTTATCTCATTTTATTTTTGTGAGTAGCTGAGTACCTATATACAGATCCTAGACAATTAATTTCTGGGATATAACTTCATGAAGTTCTGCAGCATTGCTATGTTTATCCCTGTTGACTCACAACTCACAAAAATGGACCATTTGGTTTCAAAAAATAACTAATCCATCACTGGAGTTTGGAATGCAAAACTGTGAGTCAGGAAAGATTGTAAACATTAATAAATACTGTGTATGAAACAAGTATGAACACAGCAAAGGTACAAAATGTTAAGGTTATATCTCAGAAATCTGACATCAGGAACGAACAGCTTATACAGCCTAAAGTGTAAGATTACCTCCATCAAGTACAAGTGATGACCTCCATTCGACTGGAAAGAACTCTGCACGATACTCTGATGATGCAAAATACTTCTGCTTTAACCATGTCACACATTCACGAAACCTGCAAACACAACACAAATCAGAGAAACATGTATCTGTACAGCAACAAAAAACTGTCTAAAATATCCGGCAGAACACACACTCACGCCTAATATAACAATTAGCCTTTTTATTACAAATCTCCACAGACATCATAAAGCTGCATTATTTGAAACTATAATTCTGGATGTTCTAGTAATGTGCTCCATCATATACTCTTCCAACAAATCTCCAGTATTACTTTGACCAATTAAGAGATAGCCCAGAAAGGAATGTATATAAACCTAACTCTCGCAAAGTAAGTATCTTAAGCATAAAATCACCAATGACCAGCATACATGTTCACGTATGGCTGCTTAGAAATGAATACTGCCACTCCAAGAACTTTTGGCAATCCATGTTTAGAAGCGTTGTGAAGATTCACCATCATGGTACAACTCTTAAGTGACTATGCTATTTCTCATGAGTGTCTCAAAAACATTCTGGAGACCTGCTCAATCTATGTTAGGAGGTAAGTGGATCACTTAACCTTTTAAAGCCTACTGGTTATGTGATGCACCAACAGGTTTAACATGCAACAACTGTATGCTTTGCCCACACTGTATTTATGTGTTTTGTATTTATCTGAGAACAAACAGCGAATTTTGCCACTTACACCATAGACTGACTGGTTTTTATAACCGAGATGAAAAGTGTTTACTGCGTGGTACGAACTGGGTCTTTAAATAAAGCAGTCTGCGCTTCGTCTTTAAAGGGTTAATGGCTGGGATGGCATACGTACACATCACCAAAATTTTAAAAATCAGCTACATGCTGTTCAATCCTTATTTCCTGTATTTGTAAATTTTCTTCAACAGGTGATCATTGCAAGGTAAGGTATGTAAGGTGCATCTCAATGCTAAACTATTTTTACAATGTGTACAGTACTGCCAAAGTATATACAGCAAATTCCTTTAATCCAGTGTCCAATAATCTGGAAATCCTGATAATCTGGCATTTGAGGACAGCAGTCTAAAAATGGAAGTTTTACTTTTTACCAGAAATAAAGTTTCATCAATGAAACAGACAGATCACAGGGACAAGTTCATGAAGGCTTCCAAGAGTGTCTGTACATCAACCATTTGCAACTCTTGACCCCTTGTCTCTTTTGTCTTCTATGCCAACAACTTCCTCACCTATTAAAGACTCCAGAAAACACAGAAGGGGACCCTTACAATCCTGAACCAGCAGATTAAGGAGACAGCCAAATGGAATGCTACCCTAACAAGTTTTACAGCCTAAGTACATGAGAAGTAACAAAAAATTACCAGCACAAATGTAGGTCAGTATAGGTAGTCTGATAATCCGGAATATTTGATAATAAGGCACCTGTCCAGTCCAGTGCGAGTGGGGTTACCAAATTTTACCGTACAGTACATGGAAATGAACAAACTTTTGGCACATCTTAGAACCTCACAGCAGTGATTATAAAAAATAATGCCTTCCAGGAAGTGATTCTGTGTAATCTGGTTGAAATTAACTAAGCATATGGCATCATATCCTAGAAGACAGTAGTCTTTGTACTTCTCATAATTCATATTTTATATGTATGGGTTTGTGTAACCAACCCTGTACATATATGGCGGTGTATATGCAACATGGGCAAGGAAATTTGCTTTCTTAATCTACAAATGTTAAGACAAAACAGTTAATTTAAATTCTAGACACACTGTTGGGGAGCAATTGAATGCAGCATTCCAAAATGCAGGAGGTCTCACATACATAACTCAACTAACTGATTCCAGCAATTTATGCAACTAACTGTACTCTCATTCTAATTAAAATTGGCACTTTAAACAGCAGAAAAAGAATCCGGTGTACATACACGGATGTGTTGCGAATGATGCGGCCAGTATCCATCTTCTGGCCAATGCCATGAATCACGAAAACAAGGTGTGTGACATCCACTGGGCGGTCATTCTCAGTAGCATGAACTTTATACCCTCGGCATAAACGGTAACCAGTAGCTAAAAAAATTGTAATATACAATTAAAACTTTAATATATTTAATTAATCTGCTATTTACTTGTCCTTCCAAGAAGGAGTAGTATACACTAGCTGATGTCTGTACAGATTTTACAGTTTTGACAGTGTAATGGAAGAGTACACCAGTGTACTTCAACAGCCACATAATTTAGGATATAAGAATTTATGAATAGTGAACAGCTAGCTGAAGAATACCTCACATGCCATAATGAGACAAAACTGTCAACCTGACAGACATACAGTGTGATTCTTAATTATATACAATAAATACACCTATGTGGTCTGACAATAAAGTTCGCGAACTCATCACGGTAAAACTGGTGCATACCTCATTGCTGAATACCACCCTGGTCGCCTTCAAAGTACTCCCCTTGGGAAGCTATGCACCAATGCCAACGCCTAGTCCACCCTTCAAAACAATTTTGGAACTGGTTTTGTGGAATGGCCTTCAGAGCTGCCATTGTATTACTCCTGATGTCATCAATGTCAACAAAATGCCTTCCTTTCAATATTTCCTTTATCTTCAGTAACAGATAAAAGTCAATGGAGGCTAGATGCGGTGAACAGGCAGGGTGTTCCAACACAGTTATTTGTTTAGTAGCTAAAAACTCTTCTTTGCTTTTGTTCTTCGGTGAGCTCCTTTGGGACCATTTGTGCACACACCTTCCTCATGTCAAGATCTTTAGTTAAGATTTTCCTAATTGTTTCTCTGTCAATGTTCACTTACTCTGCTATGCTTCTGACAGTCAGCCGATGATTTTCACGCACAATTTGACGAACTTTTGCAATGTTTTCTTCAGTTCTGCTTGTTGCTGGCCGTCCTGATCACTCTTCGTCAGTGACACTTTCTCTTCCCTCAGAAAAACGTTTCACCCACTTGTAAATTGCTGTTTTCTTCATAGCACTATCCCTGTTAACTTGCATGAACATCAACATCAACTAACAACAAGAAATTTAATGTTCGTTCGTTGCTCTAATTCAAGCTCCGACATTCTCGCGGCGGCACACCAAAACACACGCAGACAGTAATAGATGCCACTCAGAAAGAGGCTGCCAAAGATCAACAGCAACACAGTTACGAAACGCTGATATGTCAACGTCATCAAACCATACTACGGCTTTTGTCCAGTGCTGCCATGGCAGCACACGGTGGCGAGTTCGCGAACTTTATTGAGAGACCACGTATAAGGATCATGTTCTTCTTCCAAAATCAGTGAGTAAGACTTGGGAATGGAAGAACTACTTCAATTATTACAGGATGTACCAATGGCAACAAACATATGTACTTTATGCACAATGGAGCTCTTGCTCATTATATCTGCATTATAGCAGTTTTTGGACTCCTAAGCAGATCGATGGATAGGACAAAATGGACTGAGCTGTGGCCTTCAGGATTGTCTGATCTCACTCTGGCTGACTTCCACCTGTGGAATCCACCTGAATGCACGTTTCATTCAGAAACAGTCATCATGCAAAGTAAGTTAAATATTTGAATGAACTGGCTGTGATAATATGACATATGCCAGGAGCTCTTGAACAGTATCAGAAATTCTTGGCTTTGCAGGATTCAGTTATACTTTCAGATATACTAACAGGGAGCATTTTATCAACTATTATAACATTCTGTCAACTTTAATACACTGCTAAGCTGCAACCTAATAAACAAATCTACTCCTAAAACAAAACATAAACTGTTTCACAAGAATCACAGTAAATCCAGTCAAATGCAACAAGTATTTAATTTTCTACTATTTAAACAACATGTTATGGCCTAGAAGTCCATCATCAAGTTGAACAAGAATAAAAGAACGGGTACACAGATTATGTGAAAATTGAGATCTCAATTCCTTACCATTTTGTACTTTTATGTGGAGTGTCTACAACATCAGCTGATCCCAGTGGGCATACAACCCAAGGCATGGGTCTGCAGCTGCTCGCTTGCTGCAATTTTGGGTTCAAATCCCGCTAGGGGCATGGATGTCTATCTCTTGTGATTGTTGTGTGATGTCAAGAAGTTTCTATGATGGGCCAATCACTTGTGCAGAGAGTCCTAGACATGTGATGTCTAAAACTGAGTGTGATCTTGAAATCTCAATAATGCGGAGGCCTACATCCATTAGGGCTGTTATTCCATGGGGAAAATTTTTAACATAGGAGGAACAAGCTAGAAAATTCAGTAATTATATTTTTAATTTAAAGGACTGGTTCATAAAACAAGTCAATATAAATATTAATGTTAAAGAGTTATGAGAATTAAGACTAAAACCAATGGAGAAGCAGGTGCTTCTTCACATGGCTTGTATGTATCTGTGTGGTGTAGTGGTCTCTCGTAATGAAGGCAGGATATTTCCCAAAGAAGAAGTCTACGTGGGATGTACTTGTTATAACTTCCAGAATACCTGGACGTAATATTTAATTTTTTAGAAAGGGAAAATATAAATTAAGGCAGAGTAATATGGAAGTTAAATCTGAAGGTGAAAAACTAAAGACTGTATAAAACTTATTTCTGTTGAAAAATTTGTATGTCCACATTCTTGAAGGGCAACTTCTTTTCAATTACTGCAACAAATATTTAACCTTTCTAACATATTAAATATTACTTCCAGGTCTCATAAAAGTTTTAACAAGTACAACTCACTTAGACTCCTTTTCTGGAAAATGTCCGCCTTCATTACAAGAGACTACTACACCACACAATTATATAAAGTCCAGCTGAAGAATCACCTACTCTCTCACATACTTTAACCTTAATGCTCTTAACTTTTTAAGATCACTATTTCTATGGACACTTTTATGATCCAGTTCTGTAAAAGATAAACATAATTACTCAATTCTCAAGGATGTTTTTCTTATATTACAGAAACTCAACATAAAATACAAAATTGTTAGGAGATAAAATCTCATTCTCTATATAAACTGTGTATACATTCTTTTATTCTTGTTCAACAGGGTAATGGCTTTTTAAGCTGAAAAATGTTGTTGAAATAATATTGGATTAAATAATTGTTGTGTTTCTTGATTATGTATGCCCACACTTCTACATACACATTGAAAATGCATAGTAGCAGGCCATCCTTACATTCCTACATACTGCATGTTTAATTTCAATGCATATAAGTTGCAGGCAATCAGTTTTTATGATGCAACAAATAGACATTATGCAAAGCAAATTTTTGATGAGCCTCACTACATTGTTACTGTAGCCAGCCAACAGAAATCAGTATTTCACTGCAACCTGCTCAGTTGGTATTTAGTTCATTACACAGACATTCCGAACACAATATAACTCTCAGTAAATAAAAGTTTACTACAGTGAGAATAGTTGTCATAATCCTTAATTTTACATGGGCAATGGTACATACACAATGTAGAACGACAATTTTAAATTAAAGTTCATATATTCACAACCAGCCCTATAAACAGCATTTTTAATGTTCCTCTCCATTTAGGTCCCCCAGATGACCTCTTCCTATGAAATTCTTGAACACTAAATTATAAGATGCAGAATATGTACACACTCACACTTTTGGAAACCAAGTCTCTGGGTGAAGGTACGGACAAGCTTGGATGGTGTTGCTTCACTGTATAGGTATACTTCAGTTGGTGAATACCAGTCAATGTGGAACTCAGTAAATGACTTGGTGTGCAGAACTGTAAACCCATAAACATTTCAGATCTTAAAGTAACAGACTTGCAGGCCAGTTACAGCTGCAAGAATGTTTTCTGCACCTGTGCCTTCATGCACTTTACATCAGGCAAGATACAAGTGTTATAGTATTATTCACCAATAACAACAAAGGATGAAGGCACTACATACCTGATCACTTTAAGGTTAGGTTTCATTATCAAACAAAACTAAATAACACTGGTCTGGATCAGTTATTTTAGATTGGCTAGTGACATTAATAGACATCAGAGCGCATGAATGGCTGCAGATAAAAGCTCTGGCTAATGATCAGAAATGTTTTAAATGCACATTAAACAGGTTTTTGTATCATCATTCTTTCTACTCAGTGGACGAATATTATGAATATAAGGAGGATAGAAGAGCATAAAACTTAAGAGACTGACTCTTGATACAGTATTTTATCTCTGTTACTAGTGTTTGATACTGGTAATAACACATATTCCAACTGTAATTGTTTTAATGATATAACTGATAATTTACTTATATGTGAACTTTGTACTATACTTGTATACAGTCATTTCACATCTGTAATTCTGACAGAGACTTTTACATCAATTACAACTATTTCCACATCCTTGGTTTTACCTGTATATGGATATATGGAAAATAAAGAAATGAATGAATGAATTAATTAATTAATAACCACTTCCACAAAACATATCATAACAAATAACTCCTTTCAAAATTAAGAGTGAGCATCCAGCAAGCTTGAGGTTCCAGCAGCCGCATAGCTGAGAATTTCATTCTTCTGGGATGTGACACCATGTCAGTGGATAATCACATCTGTACACTTCAAGGCAATACAGTACCCTCATCCTCCAGTGTAAATAGGACTGACTGATCCTTGAAGATGAAGATACACTGTTGCCTAAAAATGTGGTGCTCTAATTACCCACTGATACAGCGTCATACATGAGATGAACAGAAACCACTCTAAGCATCTTGTCAATAAAGCATAACAAGCGGACATACACAATCACGAAAATGAGACTTTTAAACACAATGTCACATAAAGTGACTAATTAACTGACTCATGATGCACAGTCCTTCTTGAGAAGCTAAAAATTCCTCAGCTAGTCACGAAATTCTCCGAATTCTATGGAACACAAATGTTCATTACTATGGGCACAAAAACCTGCCATCTGTTCATATCTTGAGCCAGATCAATCCAGTCCATGTCCCCTCAACTTATTCCTTAAAGATCCATTTTAATATTATCTTCCCATCTAACCCCAGGCATTCCAAATGGCCTCTTTCCTTCAGAATGCCCCACCAAAATCCTGTACGCACCTATTCTTGACCCCACATGTGCCACGTGCACCGCATATCTCATCCCTCTTAATTTGATCACTTGATTAATATTTGGTGAGGATTGCACATCAAGCAGCCCCTCATTATGCAGTCTCCTCCACTCCCCTGTTACCTCATCCCTCTTAGGCCCGAATATCTTCCTCAGCACCCTATTTTCAAACACCCTCAGCCTATATTCTTCCCTCAATGTGACAGCCCAAGTTCACACCCATACAAAACAAGAAGCAAAATTATAGCCCTGTATATTTTAATCTTTATAATATCACACAAACAGAGGAGACATATGACTGTAGTAATGAACCGTAGCAGTTATTTATTTGGAATCAGCAGTTAAAATGTTTTCAGTATCTCAATCTATATAGTATTGGGTGGTATAATGACCAACAAGTGATAAATAGGAAAGAAGTTAAAAGGAAGAGGTCATAGCATAATCACTATACTAACCTCACATTTGCTGCAGGGAATGAAGAGAATCACGAAAAGCTATCATCAGCATAGTTTACATCTGGACTGAGATATGAATTTGATATCTCCTAAATAAAAGTCTTGTGTGGTCAGAAAAGCAGTAAAGCTCTACACTTCTATTCCAAACATTACTTCGAATGGTATCTCCACCTTGCCGTGCTGGAGGGGCTTGTAACCTTGAGTGCTAAGCCAGTGACTGCACAGCTACCAGCAGGATCTTCCAAGATGGACAAATCAAGAGGTAAGAACCAGATAATGAGAGGTGCCTAGGAGAAAAGAACTCCAATACAAATTTCTCTGACGCTGGCAGCAGTGACATCAGTAGGTACTTGACGCACAAAGAAAATTATGCTCAAGATGGTTCATTTTCATATAGCAAAAGGCATGACCACAGAAAATTTGAATAGCTGCTGTACAGCACTGTGAAAAGCAAATGGAAAAACTACCGCATTTATTACTTTTCCTAAACAGTCTCTTTCCATAAAGACAGGCAAAAGTGAGGTGCTTCCCCAGATGACGACACAATCCAGAGGTCCACTATTCCTCCTCATTCAGATTTCCTGGTGGGGGGAACGTTTCTAGAGGAAATACCATATACTACAATTTACTGCAAGAAGCACTACAAACAGAAGCAGAAGGAACATCAAAACTACAAGACTGGAACATGGAATCTAAGAACACTGAGTCAACAAAGCAAACTGGAGAATTTGAAAAAGGAGACAAAGCAAAATGCAGTGTCTGCTCTAGGCATTAGAGAAGGACAGTGGAAGGGACAAGGTGAAACACACAGTGACAATTATAAGGTGTATTACTCCGGAGATGAAGGAGATGTAGCAATAGTGGTGCATAAAAGCACAGTAAGAAAAGCTGTTAAGAAGATTGTGTGTCAT
>Ga0209737_10002785_pt1 | contig 12199 bp, 9 predicted proteins | sample TergutCu122P3_FD_187284 | JGI IMG/M metagenome (GOLD analysis project Ga0209737, IMG submission 187284) | Cubitermes ugandensis P3 segment gut microbial communities from Kakamega Forest, Kenya - Cu122 P3 (SPAdes) (version 2) | ecosystem: Host-associated > Arthropoda: Insects > Digestive system >... | reverse complement strand
GTTTTTACTTGGATCGCATCAACAGACAAACGCGTTCTTTGCTAGCTGGTTCTATCTTAACCTGCGGGATACCGGCTACGCCCGCAGGAGCATTCCTCTAAGTGGCGTCGCATCAGGATCGAGGACGTTTCCCAAATTGACGTCGCTGCTCAATCAGGCAGCGAGTGCAAGTTGTTTGTTGCCAATTAAATTGACGGTACCCCTGTTTAAGGTGGCGAGGAGACCACCGCATGCTTCCTCTCGCAAAACTATCATGTCGAAACCAGTCGCCCCCATGTCAAGCGTGGGAAACCCAACCAGTACAGACTTTTCAACGTGCGTGCCCTCGACAGCGAAAGCGAACAAGGGAAGTGCCGAAGTATTGCTTGTATGACAGATTGCGGATCAGTTTGCTCCAGGTCTGTTCGTACGAACGGCGGCACTACTAGCAGTAATGTCGCCGTTTGAACGGGCAGAGCTGGAGCAAACTGGCCACAAGATGGCATGCAATGAATACTTCGGTGCTTCCCAAGGAAGTATAGCATTATTCCTTGGTCAGCACCACTGCTGTGCCATAGGCTATTGCAGATATGCTCAACTCAGAGATTGCAAACATCTCAAAGCGCATAGCAACTACGGCATTAGCCCCTTTTGCAGCAGCCGACTCTTTCAAGCGCGCTATCGCTTCTTCCTGCGCGGTATCGCTGGTCTTGGTGAGATGCACAAGTTCTCCTTGGGAGAGCGGATTCAAACTGGAGCTAAACGCTGATATGGAACCATGACTGGAGCGGCTCGAACTCCCAAAAACCTCACCCAGCATCGCAGAGACTCGATAGCCAGGCACATCTTCTGAAGTTACGACTAATACTGCCTTTGGATCGATCATAATACCGTACCCTCCTTATTCGAAGGTTAAACCAGTGCAACCAGTTCCTGCTGTAAAAGTTGATACCCAGGGAAGTGCCGAAGTATTGCCTGTATGACAGATTGTGGATCAAATTAGCCGCAAGATGGTGTGCAATGAATACTTCGGTGCTTCCCCAGCATTGTAGCAATTAAACCAGATAATGGTGAATAGAATAGCAGAAATAAACGGCAGGTTCGAAATAGATCGTTACAGTTTACGTGGTACTCTATTTTGTCATTCTGAGGGCTTTTGTCCGAAGAATCTTGCCACGAAGTGGCACTGCTTTGATAAGATCCTTCGCCTGCGGCTCAGGATGACAGGGAGCCCGAACAGTAACACCCACATAGATCTATACTCTACATTCTATATTTTTCTTGCATCAATGATTGAGGTTCGCTAACATAGGTACCCGCACCTGAGCAGGATCTAAGAGTCCTGTGTGGTCGATGGGGTGTCGTCTAATGGTAGGACAGCGGATTCTGGTTCCGTCAGTGGGGGTTCAACTCCTCCCACCCCAGCCAGCGACATCTCGTCGAGAAGGCAACAGGTGCAAGGCATAAGGCCCGTTCGTCTAGCGGTTAGGACACCGCCCTCTCAAGGCGGAGATCGTGGGTTCGAATCCCATACGGGCTACCAGCAATAAAATGACCACCGCAAGGTGGTTTTTTATTGCTGGTAGCCCAAGGGAATCCAGTTTAATGACCCAGATGAGATTCACCTTATCTTTTCACCGTCCATAAAGCATAAACCAGCATAAAGCCTAAAGCAGAGTGTGCGTCGAAAGAGACATTTGTAGATGAAATTTGCGATAATGCGAGGTTTTTAAAAGTAGATTTTACACTCAAAAAAATATGCATCCACAAAAGCGCAGGTCAGGGGCTTGTTCAATTCTAACTAAAATAGTCAAAAGACATAGCAAAACAAAAAGTAGCAAAAAAACCTCACGTTTTCGCAAATATCATCTAAAAAAAGTAGATATACGTGCAAGCCTTTCAGCAGTGAGAGACCTATTGCACCATATCCAATAAGAAAACCTTGGCAAAAGGTATAATGACCATGATAATCAGGAGCCTTATCTGAAAAATTGTGCTTTTGAAGTTCTAATGCTTGAACGAAAACTGTATCTAAGTATGCGCAATCTTTGCGCTTTTGGCTTTATCATGTACGCGATGTCGTTTGTGTGGGGTGAAAGGCAAACACTGGAGGATATTTGATGGAAAAGATTGTGGAGTGTGTTCCCAATTTCAGCGAAGGGCAAAACGAAATCGTCTTGAAGGCGTTGGTTGATGTTGCATCGAGTGTTGCCGGTGTTTCATTACTCGACTGGTCGGCGGATAAAAGCCACAATAGGAGTGTATTTACGCTGGCAGGAAGCCCTGATGCTGTAGCGGAAGCAGCGTTTAGCATGTGCAAAACAGCCACAGAACTCATTGACATGCGAAAACACAAGGGAGAACACCCACGCATGGGCGCGACAGATGTTATCCCATTCGTACCTGTTCGCGGGATGGATATGGCGGAGTGTGTCGCCTTGTCCAAGCAGCTGGCTGATCGAATATCAAATGAATTATCAATTCCGGTATTTCTGTATGAATACTCAGCGCAAAATCCAGAGCGTCAAAACCTTTCTGAAATACGCAAAGGCCAGTTTGAAGGAATGACCATAAAACTTAAAGAGGCTGGTTGGGCTCCCGATTATGGGGAAGCAAAACCACATCCCTCCGCGGGAGTAACTGCGATTGGTGCACGCATGCCTCTTATTGCATTCAACATCAATCTGGACACCGATAGGCTCGACATTGCAAAATCAATTGCAAGGAGCATAAGGGGTTCAAGCGGCGGTTATGAGCACTGTAAGGCAATAGGTGTCATGCTTGGCGAGCGGGGTGTTGCGCAGGTTTCAATAAACTTGACCAATTACGAGCAAACGCCTCTTTATTGTGTGTTTGAGGCAGTTCGGATGGAGGCAGCGCGTTTGGGTGTGGGTATTCTTGGGAGTGAAATCGTCGGACTTGTTCCAGCAAAAGCACTCGCTGATAGTGCCGCCTTCTATCTGCAACTCGAAGTTTTTGACTACAATCAGCGAGTGCTGGAACAGCATTTCGATTGAAGAAGTGTCGTACAATAACCAGTTCTGCCCCTTTGAATAAGGAGAAGCAATGCTCAACAACAAGACAGTTTCAGAGTTCACCACAGATCTGGCTTCCAATGCGCCAACTCCAGGGGGAGGCTCTGTGGCGGCGTTGATAGGCGCTCTTGGTGTGTCCCTCACTGGAATGGTCGCAGCTCTAACGGTGGGAAACAGTAGATATGCAGCCAGTCACACGTTGATGCAGCAGGTGATACAGGAGGCTAACGAGCTTCGGCTTGAGCTGGTTGCGCTGATAGACAAAGACGCCGAAGCCTTCAGTTTGGTTTCAGCAGCATTCGCGATGCCTAAAAGCAACGAAGACGAGATTAAACGCCGCAGAGAAGCCATACAGGCAGCGCTACATGCCTGTACCAAGCCACCGCTTGAGATAATGCATGCGTGCATGCGTGCTCTAAGAGTTACGGAAAAAGCAATAGAAGGGTACAATCCCTCAGCAGCCAGTGACCTGGGAGTTGCCGCATTGGGGCTCGGTGCAGCGATGCGCAGCGCCTGGCTCAACATCCTCATCAACCTGGGAGGCATCACCGATGTTGACTGTGCTGCTCAATTCAGAGCTGAGGGAGAGGCGCTTCTTGCTGTGGCTATTCCTCTTTCCGAGAAGATATACCACGTCATTCTCGATAGTCTATAGGTGTTGGAGATCATCAGCACGCTCTGTTCACAGTAAACAGTTAGGAAGCGGTAACAAAAACCAGCAATGATAAAAAAATGTCTGCGTATTTCAACAGGTCTGGCAGTTTTTGCTGTCCTGCTTACAGGCGCGTTGTATGCTCTGGGGTTCATCGGGAATATATACAGTGGACAGGCATTTCAAAGGGAATATGTCTCAGGAGGATTTGACTTCTCGTATGCCGGAGCACTCTACAAAGGAAAGCTCACAGGTGAAGGCGAGATCAGCTTTGGAAACGGCGATAAGTACACGGGAGAGTTTTCCGAGGGACGATTCAACGGTAGGGGAGTTTTCATTTCTACAGAGGGTTGGCACTACTGGGGCGTATTCACAGAAGGAAGCATAACCAAAGAAGAAAATCGTTTGAGCGGAGAGGGAACTCTGCGTGGGGTAAACAATGAAGCTCTGAGACTGACTCCGGGTAAGCTTCCCACATTTACGTCGGCCAATGGTTGGATATATACCGGCGACTTCAATGACTGGGGTCAGACAGGTGTCGGTAGATTCATCTATCTGGATCTTACATTTTTTGAAGGTGAGTTTTATCGCGGAATGGCACACGGCAGCGGTACGTATTATGCAGCTGATGGCTCAACGATATATGAAGGTCAGTTCAAGTCTGGATACTTTGACGGTGAAGGTACCTTTATCTCGCCTGATGGGCGCTTTACGTATACTGGTGAATTCAGTACGGGATACTTCCATGGTCGGGGTGAATACTCAGACGTTGATGGTAACACCTACACAGGTTACTTTGCATATGGTCTTCCCGATGGCACAGGACATCTTCAAAGCTCAAACGGTTGGGTCTATGAGGGTGGGTTCAAGGACGGCTACTTCAACGGCCAGGGCGAATACTCAGACATCGATGGTAACAGCTATGTTGGCACCTTCATCAACGGGCTTCCGGATGGCGAAGGGTATTTTGAGGGCTCAGAAGGCTGGGTTTACGAGGGCGAATTCAAGGGCGGTTATTTTAACGGAGAGGGAACCCTGACGCTTGCTAACGGTAAAACCTATACGGGTACCTGGGAAGACGGAGCTCTGATACAGTAATATGCCCAGGATCAGATGGTTCAGTATCATTCGAACACTGGGTGTTGTCCTGGTGTTGATATACCACTTCTTTCAGAGGCAGAGCATTCTCCCTGCCGGTTTTCTGGGCGTTGACGTATTCTTTACCTTCTCTGGTTACCTCATCACCATGCTTATAATCGAAGGCTTTCAAAAAGAGAGCAGGTTCAGATTTTTCCCCTATCTCAGGCGGCGCTTCCTGCGCATCTTCCCACCTCTGTTCTTTTCAGTTCTTCTGACGCTTCCCTTTGCGCTGTTGCTGTCACCCGATTTTACCGTCGGCATCAAACAGCAGGTCATCGCGGTTTTAAGCTTTTCCAGCAACTACCTCGAAATACTCACCGGCGGTTCCTACGAAGCCCAACTGTTACCACATCTCTACCTGCATACCTGGTCTCTGGCTGTCGAGATGCACTTCTATCTCATCTGGGGAGTTTTCTTCACACTCATATCGCTGATACTCAGTTGGCTTTATCGGAAGTCACCAAAGACAGGGCTCAGAGTAATCAAGGGTTTTGTCCTCGTTGTGGCGCTGGCTCTGGCAGTTCTTTCGTTCTGGTATATGCAGTCAGTTTATGCAGAGAATACGATAGACCCTTCCGCCGCATATTTTGGAACGCTTACCCGCGGGCTGCCATTCATGCTGGGAGCCTCAGCAGGCGTGATCATCGGTATCCGTCCCAAGGAAGACGTAAAGCATGTAAAAGCTTCGGTAATCATTGCCATCTGTGGCATGGTACTTGCGATCGCAGGAATCGTCGTGTTCGCACGGGTACTCGACTTCAGTTCAGAAATAACCTACAGATGGGGTTTTATCTCGGTGTCATTACTCACCATTGTGATAATCAAGTGCGCGTTGGTTTTGCACGGAGCATCGCAAAAAGTCCCAGAACCCAAGGTACTGGCAGCGGTTTCTAACATGTCGTATTCCATCTACCTGTTCCACTGGCCTTTGTTCATCGTGTTTTCGCATGTTTTTGAGAGCATCCTGATTGCTGTTGCTGTCACATTAGCCTTGACACTTGGCTTCTCCTATCTGGTGGATTATGTCCTGCAACCGCGCATCACCAGGATAGGCTCTAAGAAGAAGGTGCCTGTACCTGATGGACAGCCTATTGCCATGCAGGTCGAACAGCCAATCACCGAGCAAGCCGAGCAGCCTATCGCCATGCAGACTGAGCAGCCAAGTGTCGAGCTGTCCGAAGAACAGGGCGCAGTTCTGGCTGAACAACTGAGCGCCTACAAGGCTGAAGAACAAACCGACAAAAAAGAAAGACGCCGCCGCCCGGCACTTCGCGTCCTTGCTCGCACGAGTGTCTCATGGCTGCTTGCCGTAGCTCTTCTCTTCAGTTCGATGGTGCTTTATCGTGCACCCGAAGTCAGCTCGCTGGAGGCAGAGATATACGCCGGGTATCTTTACCAGGATGTCGATGAGATACGCGAGCTGGAACGACTCACTCGGGCTATCAACAGCGAACCACTTGCCCTCTTCACGCCATTGTCACTTATGGAAGACCCGGAGCAGGGCATGTTCTTCCCAAATCCTGGCCTGCTCCCAAACCCTGCAATCATCCCGGTTGACCCTCCTCCCGTTGTTTATTTTCCACCGCCACCGGTTATTCCACCCGAGTTATTAGAAGAAGGGGTGATAGGAGGCGTAATCGTCATCGGCGACTCGGTCTGTCTGGGTGCCTACAGTGCCTTACAGGGCTCCATCCCGGATTGTTATGTGAACGCCCAGGGCTCCAGGAATCTGACACAGGGATACTACCAGTTGATGCAGTGGCAGGCTGAGGATCGCATGCGTGAATATGTGGTGGTTGCACTGGGCACCAATGCGGATGGAAACTATGCCGCAAGCATCGAGGGCATCATTGCAGGTGTGCAACCAGGCACCCGGCTGATATTTGTTACTCCATACGATGGCAGGTGGGATTCAAGCTGGACAAGTTATCAAACCATGCAGTACATCCGCTCACTCCCCAGCAGGTATTCCTTCGTCACAGTTGCAGACTGGGCAGCAGTCATCGAGCCAAACAAGCACCTTCTTGGGGGAGACAGTGTTCACATAGGCGGGAACACAACCGCCATAAACATGTACGTCAATTGCATCATCGGCGCTATCAACACCGCCTCCGCAAAGCCAGCGAAAGCATAAACTGCAATTTTACCTTGACAGTTTCGTCAAAACGCTATTCCACCAGCATGAGGGCGTATCGCAGGCGTGCTATGACGTTCTCTCGTCCGATCAGTTCAAGAGATTCAAAAAGTGGGGGAGAAACCATATTCCCACAAACAGCTACCCGTACAGTCTGAAAAACCAGCTTCGGTTTAAGCGAAAGCTCTACGGGAATGAAACGAAGGGCAGCTTCGATGTGTGCGTGCTCCCAGGGCAGGAAGGCATCCTCAAGAGTTTCAATAACGCGCCTGAGTATCTGTGAGGTTCCATCAATGCGCAGGCAACTATCCACTGACTTCTCATCAAGAATGACCGAGGTGCCACTGAAAAGATAGGGAAGCAAAAACACTGCCTCGGTCAAAGTTTTAGCGCGCTCAACCACCAGTGCATACAGAGATTCGTACCAGGGGCGGTTTGCCGTGATATCAGCGTGCACTGCCTCATAGGATACTGCATCGCCAAAAACAATATCGCCTTTCTCATCAACAGAAAAGCGCTGATTGCGAATAAAACCATAATGCACAAGATAAGGCGCCAGGGCATCGACAAAGGCTTTGGCTCCCATTTCCTTCAAATAGACCTGGTTTACCCAAGCTAGTTTTGCAGCATCAAATATCGCCGGATTCTTGGAGACCCTGTCCAGTGAAAAGTTGCTGCAAAGCGTAATCGGATCGATTATGGTCGTCTGGCCGTCGAGGGACCAACCGAGCAACGATAAATAGTTTAAAAGTGCCTCGGGAAGATAACCATCTTCCCTGTATGTCTCGACACTGGTCGCACCATGGCGCTTGGACAGGCGTTTACCATCTGAGCCAAGAATCATCGAAAGGTGGGCAAACTGCGGAACTGGCGCTCCAAGAGCCTCATAGACAAGTATCTGCTTAGGGGTGTTTGACATATGATCGTCGCCGCGGATGACGTGGCTTATCTTCATGAGGACATCATCAACACAGACTGCATAATTGTAGGTAGGGGTGCCGTCGCTTCTGATAAGAATGAAGTCATCGAGTTGAGAGATAGGCACCGTTGTTGTGCCAAAGACCAGATCATCAAAGCATACGTCACCACGGTCAAGCGGTATCTTTAACCGCCAGGTGTGCGGCACTCCAACATCGATGCGCCCCTGGACATCACAAGGAGACAAAGTACGGCAGGTTCGATCGTAACCGTAATAGCTTTTCTCTCCCATAGCCTTGTCACGCTTCTCTGTAAGCTCTTCCTGGGTGCAGAAGCAAGGATAGGCAGCATCTCGTTCAATGAGTCTAGCCAAAGCATCGCCATAGGTCGAAAAGCGCTCAGTCTGCAGATAGGGGCCAAAAGCACCACCGATCTCGGGCCCTTCATCCCAGTCAAGGCCAAGCCACCTCAGGGCACGCATGATCTGCGCGGTGTTTTCCGGAGTTGAACGCTCGGGGTCTGTATCCTCAATCCGCAAAATGAATGTTCCGTTGTTGCGGCGAGCAAACGCCCAGTTGTAGATTGCCGTGCGTGCGCCACCAATATGCAGGCTACCGGTTGGCGAGGGGGCAAATCGTACGCGCACAGGCTGTGCAGATTCAAAAGAAGCCTTTATGGCATCCAGGCTATCAAATATGTTTTCTTCAGACATTAAAACTCCTATATGTGCGCTTCTGGTCAGATGCGTATCAGTCATCGCATCTGTTGGATAACAGTATAGCTCAGGCTGTTTTTGCTTCAACAAGTACTGGCTCACTGATCAGTGTTTTACGTAACCAGAAGTATGCATAGCAGCCCAGCTAACACCTTACCCTGCTTGACAAAAGACAAGCCATACATATAATACTCAAGTGAGAATAATCTCGGTTGAGTATAACACTTATCAGGGATACAATGACGAGAAGTCCAAAAATAGACATTAATGAACCGAGCAACGACACAGCGGGTGTCGACAATGTACGCTCCAACAGACAGAGCACCAATCGTACGAGTGTTGATTCTTCGCCAAGCGTAGAAGACGCCAGGGCTGCTGCCATCCTCTTTGGCTCAAAAATCCGTCCCTTCATAAAGGTGCTGCTCGTTGGGTCACTGCTGTTTATCGTCGTAGTCTCCTTTGCGCTCGGGCGCTTTCCCATATCTCCCCTCGAATTGATACAGGGCATATTCAACCATTTCTTCAGGCCAGATTATGTTGCAAGCTCAGTTGATGCCACCAGAATTGACCTGGTAATCTTCCAGATTCGCTTTCCCCGGATCCTTCTGGTTATTCTGGTTGGTGCAGGGCTCGCGGTGGCAGGTGCCTCTTTGCAGGGCATGTTCAAAAACCCACTGGTGTCTCCCGACCTCCTCGGTGCTTCAGCAGGAGCCAGCCTGGGAGCCTGTCTTGCGCTACTACTGAGTTTTCCTACCTGGGCTGTGCAGATATGTGCCTTTGTCGGAGGTCTAATCGCAGTAGGAATGGCGGTTTGGCTTAATAAAACCGTCCGCTATGACCCCATTCTCGGCTTGGTACTTGGCGGCATTCTCGTCTCAAGGCTTTTTGAAGCTGGAATGGCCATGGTCAAGTTCACTGCTGATGTGCAACAAAAGCTTCCAATTATTACGTTCTTTCTGATGGGCAGCTTTTCCTCTGTCACTAATCGTGACCTCATCTGGGCACTTGTACCCTTTGCATTTGGCTTTATCCTGCTTTTAACACAGCGCTGGCAGCTCAATGTGCTTTCATTTGGAGACGAAGAAGCCCGTACCCTCGGCGTCAATACTCGCCGTACACGTTTTCTGGTTATCGTTGCCTCAACCATGTTAACCGCCATATCAGTTGCAGTTGCGGGAATCGTTGGATGGATCGGGTTGGTAATCCCTCATCTCGCCCGTGCGATAGTAGGCCCAAACTATAAGGTGTTACTGCCAACATCAATGTTTATAGGAGCCAGCTATCTCCTCATTGTAGATAATATCGCGCGCCTTCTCACTACGGTGGAGATACCAATCGGCATCCTTACAGCAATTCTGGGCGTACCGTTCTTCGTCGTGATATTCCGCCGAAACATGCGTGGGTGGAAATAATGGAACAGACCACATCGCACAATCATACCTCGCTTGAAACACGATCACCACTTCTCGAAGTCTGTAGTCTTCATGCTGGCTATCATCGCAAGGAAGTGGTTCACGGTATAGACTTCGCCATGGACAGGGGCACCTTTGTCTGCATCATAGGCTCGAATGCCTGCGGAAAAACCACTGCGCTTAAAGCAATACTCGGGCTCCTGACCCCCTTTGCCGGTGCAGTAAAGGTAAACGGTTATGACTCACTCAAGCTTACCGAGCGGCAGCGTGCGCGCTGTTTTGCCTACATACCTCAGGCTCATACTCCTCCGTTTCCTTTTTCGGTAGCTGATGTTGTGCTGCTGGGACGCACTCCCTATATCAATCGTCTCTCACAGGTCTCTGATAACGACCGCATGATAGCCTGGCGATCCCTGGTTCAACTTAAGATCGAGCATCTGGCGGCGCGCACCTATACACATCTTTCCGGAGGCCAGCAACAACTTATACTGGTGGCACGCGCGCTGGCTCAGCAGGCCAATCTGATTGTGATGGACGAACCAACGGCATCACTGGATTTTGGTAACCAGCAAACCGTGCTCTCCAGCATTCGAAGTCTGGTTGATGAAGGTTACAGCGTGCTCATGGTTACCCATGATCCCAGCCATGCCCTGCAATATGCCGATCGCGTTCTGGTGATGTCCAAGGGAAAAATCATCATGGACGGCACGCCGTTCGAAGTCATCACGACAGAGAGTATGCGAGCTATCTATGGGACTGATATTGAAGTTGTTGAAGTTTCAACAACTGAGGGGAGAAGGGCCAGGGTGTGCATCCCGTTGTAGGAATATAAGTGAAATTGACAGGCTCGAAGTGGAGCTGCAAAGCAGACTTCAACAGTAACTGTCAAACAGGCAGTACTGATTAGTGAAAGGAAACGCCAAGATGGCACCAAGACTTAACCCGCATGTTTATAAAAAACGGAGCATTCAAAGATTTCTCAGCATTCTGCTGGCTTTACTACTCGTATTTACAAGCCTGACTCTTTTCAGCTGTATCGTAAGATCAGGTGAAAACCCCACAGGTAACCCCCCGACCAACACAGACCCCAACAAGGATCCCAAAGCCGACCGTATCATCACTGACAAGGCAGGCCGAACAGTTACGATACCCGGTGTTGAAGCCCTGAAGAAGATATACTTCACCGGAGCAAGCGCCGAAATATATTGCTTCACGCTTGCCCCGGATCTCGCTGCTGGTACAACATACGAATTCACTGCTCAGGAACTCGCCTTTCTCCCAAAAGAAGTGGCAAGCCTTAAATACCTGGGAACAACTTCCGGCAGTAAACAACTCAATCTAGAAGCAATCATGGCAGAGGGCGTGCAGCTGATCATCTCAGTGCCCATGGATAAGCCTGAAGCCAGGGACATTACAGAGGCAGACGACATTCAGGGGCAGACCGGCATTCCAGTTGTGGTACTGGATGGGTCGTTTGAAAACATGCCGTCTACCTATCGCTTTCTAGGTGAATTATTGGGTAGACAGCAGCAGGCTGAAGTTCTAGCACAGTATTGCGAGACAAAATACCGGGAAGTGAGCGCTGTAGTTGCGAGTATCGCCCAAAAGGATCGGGTATCACTGTACTATGCCGAAGGCCCTGATGGGTTGAAGACCGAGCCCACCACTTCTCCACATGCTCTGATATTCAATCTGGCAGGTGCAAGAAACGTCGTGGAACTTGAGGCAGGACAGCGTGTTGGAATGACTGACATCAGCCTTGAGCAGGTAATTCTCTTAAACCCTGAGGTGATAATCACTCGCAGCAACGCTGCAAATGGAGGTGCGTTTGAGCTGATTCAGTCAGACAACAAGTGGAAAACCATCAAGGCGGTACAAACGGGAAGGGTATACTGCATGCCGGGAGCACCCTTTGCCTGGTGTGACCGCCCTCCCTCAGTAAACCGCATACTGGGGCTTCAGTGGGTGGCAAACATGTTATACCCGGATGCATACAAGGTCGATATGGTGCAGGTAACCAGGGAATTCTATTCGCTGTTCTACCACTTTGAGCTCAGCGATGTACAGGCAAAAGAGTTGCTGGGAAACAGTTATCCGACATATAAGAAGTAGAGTTAGGGAAGTGCCGAAGTATTGCTTGTATGACAGATTGTGGATCAATTTGCTCCAGGTCTGTTCGTGTGAACGGCGGCACTACTTGCAGTAATGGCGCCG
>Ga0209737_10002783_pt1 | contig 12207 bp, 8 predicted proteins | sample TergutCu122P3_FD_187284 | JGI IMG/M metagenome (GOLD analysis project Ga0209737, IMG submission 187284) | Cubitermes ugandensis P3 segment gut microbial communities from Kakamega Forest, Kenya - Cu122 P3 (SPAdes) (version 2) | ecosystem: Host-associated > Arthropoda: Insects > Digestive system >... | reverse complement strand
TATCCATAATCAAAAAATTGAAATTGTTAACTATCATCTTATTCATTAATAGAGGTTTTGAAAACCAAAAAGTTGTGTGAAAAATCAGGGTCAACTTACTCATTGTATACAACCTCCATTTTTTCTTCTCATGGAGATTATTGACAATTACACGGATAAATATTCAGCCTCGGTCAACTTAATCAACAAGTTTTGGATGTTCCAGCGTCATGGGTATAGGTTCACGGCGTTCATCCAACATCTGATATGGCTATTCGTCAAGGCAAATTACCGGTATTTCCGTATTATACGGCTGTTTATAGACATCAAGAACGTCTTCCATTTTAGCAACAAAAGCTGCATTTTGAAGCGGAGGAATATACCACATTTTCTCTAAGTGAGGTTTAAGCGGCGTTTTTTAGAACAGTATTCATACTCGTGTGCGATATACTGTCGATGTAACCTAATTTAACTGCTATGTCAGCAAGCATGCGTACTGTCCATTTTGCAAAACCTTCGGGGCTGTTGCTGCATGCGAGTGCTATAATATGCGCCTCAACTTCACCTGTTATTTGGGGTTCAACTGGCGGCTTCTCTCGTTTCTTTCTCTGCAAAAAGTTTTCAACACTTTCAGCCAATAAAAAGTCCTTTCTTGCGGTATCAACTGTTTGAAGGGTACATCCAACATCTATCTCAATCCTCTTATCGAGTTTGGGCTTTCTGCCATGTGAAACATCAAGTGCAAGGATAATTCTTGCTCGTCTTATTAACCGTGCACTATGTATTCCTTTGACACTGAAATTTTTCTATGCTTGTCAATCTATTTGACTTATTACCCGCGTTTACACATTTTATTTTTCAGAACCCTTCAATCCCCAACAATTTCTTCTATAACCGCCCTCAGCTCTTCAACACCCTCAAATGTCATAGACGAAAACGGGATTGTACGTATATCCTCAAAGCAAGGGATTTCCACGGCGAATGCCGCCATTCTCTTTGCGCGTTCAGTCTTGTTGAGTTTATCCGCCTTTGTAAGAACGATAACGAACGGCGTTTCGGTGTCTATAAGGTAGTCAATCATGTGGAGGTCGTCGGCGGACGGAGCGTGACGCATATCAATCAGCAGAAAAATCAGGCGGATGTCCCTGCCCGACGTGAGATAGCCTTCTATCAGCTTAGACCAGCGCGCCTTTTCAGTTTTCGCAACTTTAGCGTATCCGTAACCAGGAAGGTCGGAAAAAAAGATGTTGTCGAGTTTATAGAAGTTAACCGTGGCGGTCTTTCCGGGTACGGAGCTGACTCTCGCCAGGTTCTTTCGATTAAACAGTTTATTGATAAGCGTGGATTTTCCGACGTTTGAACGCCCCGCAAAGGCTATTTCGACTGTGCCGTCGGTTTCGTCACGCTTGGGGATTTGCGAGAATGTGCCGTATGCGGAATGGAACTCCGCTTTGTTGTAATTCAGTTTCATTTAGTTCTCCTTTAATCGACAATCTGTTTATCAGAACCGTCTAGCCTCATGTGATAGAGTTTACCTATTATGTAGTAATAATCTTCTTTGAAGATTGAGACGTAAATCCGGTCGCTTATGATATTAATATTATCGCATTTTTTCCCGCAAATCAAAGTCTTCTCCGAGCCGTCAAGGCGGGTTCGGTACATTGCGTAACCTGTTTCTTCGGAACTGTAATAAATATATTCGCCGCTTATGTTATAGCTGAGTATCTTCTCGTTGATGACCGTCTCTTTGTTCTTTCCGTTTTTATCCATTCTGCAAAGGATAGATGTATCATATTCGTCCGTGAAATAAATGTATTTATCCGTTACAATCGGATACAGAACTGCATCCTCGCAAAGCTTAGTCAGCTTTGTGCCGTCGTGACGGATTTTAGAGTAAGTGTAGTTATAACTGCCTTGAGGGGTTTTATAGTACCCCGCGAAATATACCCAGTCGCTGTCAGCCTGTATCCAACGGGATGAGCCATAAATATCATCGGTTTCATACAGTCTTTTTTTGTCAGTTCCGTCAGTGTTAATGACAAACGGTATAGGAGTTCCCGTTTCGTAGCAAAAAACTTGCGCATAATAAATACGGTTGCCTATTACGGTTAGACTTGAACAACAAACGTTTCTTAAAACGGTTCTTCCTGTTCCGTCCGTTTTAATTCGGCATATCACATTCTTGTTTACATAGCTGCCACTGTAATAGACATAATCCCCGACAACATTTATTTCGAAGCTTTCTTCTTTGTTTAGCCGTGTTTTCTCTGTTCCGTCAGGTCGCATTTTATATAGAAAACGATTGTCGCTCTCGTTGGCGTAATAAATCCATCCGCCCTTTTCCGCAACGCAACCGCCGTTCATGTTATTGCCGGAGGCAGTGCCGATTAAGCCTTTGTATTCAGGGATAGCGTCGGCTTTTGCAAATAATACCGGCTCAGTCTCAAGTGTTTCCAGTTTCATTTTATAATAGTAACTGTCTTTGCCGATTTTGCCACGACCTATACCGTTGAGGTAATAAAGCCAGCCGTTTATAGCAACATAAGAACGATAACTGTCAATCCCCGGTATACCCTCGTTCGAAATCTTTGTCAGTTCAGTGCCGTCGAGCCGCATTTTGTATGCTTTTATATCCCAATAATATTTACCGTTTTCGTCTTTCCCTCCGTCGTCAATGTTGCAGTAAATCCATTCGCCCGAGACAGTGAAATACGAAACATTGCTGTCGCATATTTTTTCTAAACCTGTACCGTCAGTATGAACTCTGTGGAGAAGCGATTTATGATTGTCGTCATATGATGTAAAGTAAATCCAGTTATCTACGAACTCAAAATTATAGTCTGAAACATTCATGCCTTTTAACAAAACCGTAGAGCTTTTACCGTCAAGACGTATCTTCTCTATCCCCCATCCTGATTTTCCGTATAATGCCGAATAATAGTTCCCCCCGTTACATTTCCCGAACCAGTATGAGTCTTGATAATCGCCTGCATCTTCATTTAAATTCGTCGCCAACAGTACAACCCCAGTGCCGTCGGTTTTCATCGAATAGTAATGATAAGGGTACGGGTTGTCCTCATCGCCGTAGGTGTGGAAAATATAGGGGTCGTTCTCGCTGTCCCATGCGGTGTAATAAACTCGCCCGCCCGACACGGCTTTGATAACGCTCGGTATATCGTTGAGTTTTGTCCTGTCTGTTCCGTCTTTACGGATTTTATAAAGGGCGTCATAGTCGTTTTGGTTCGTGTAGTAAATCCATGTGCCGTCAAACACCATTCCGCCTACGTTGTCGTCAACGATAGGTGTATCCGTGCCGTTGCTGTTTTTGTATAGGCAGTTCAGCGGATTGCTCAAATAATAAATATCGTCACCGGCCGAAAACGCTAACTCTGTCGGTGCGAAACATTCGTCAGTCCATTCTTCAAAGACTGACTCGGGTTCGGCAGGAAGTTCGGTAGGGGGGCAATAGTCGTTTCCGTAACCGCCTCTGTTCTAATTTCTGTTGAATGGGCGGTAGAAGGCTCAGTCGAAAAGGTCGTTGATATATGTTTTTGCACCCCGTTAAGAGTGTCGTAACTATTATTGTCAGTGAGATTATTTTTCTAAAACGCATACCAACAGCTCCTATTTTCTATTGACAATCTCCCCATTTTATGTTACAATGGATTATAGATAATTATACCATATATTCATATAAATGTCAAGCAAAGAATTTGGAAGAGGAGAACACCATGTTCAAAGATTTACTGAAAAAACCGCTTGTAATACTTGACGGAGCAATGGGTACGATGCTCCAGAATGCGGGCGTTGATACGGGACACGTTCCCGAACTGCTCAATATAACGAAACCCGAGGCGATTATGGCTATACACCGAGCTTATGCCGAGAACGGGAGTGATATAATCTACGCCAACACATTCGGGGCAAACAGATATAATTTAAAAGATACGGGTTACTCCGTTCAAGAAATTGTTTCCGCCGGCATATCCAACGCCCGAAAAGTCTGCGGGACGGCTCTTGTCGCTCACGATATAGGTTCTTTGGGTCAGCTTCTTGAACCGACGGGGACGCTCTCTTTTGAAGAGGCTTACGACGCATATGCGGAAATGATTATCGCAGGTCATTCCGCCGACCTTATTGTAATCGAAACGCAAACAGACCTCTATGAAGTAAAGGCGGCGTTGCTTGCGGCAAAAGAAAATTCGTCGCTTCCTGTACTCTGCACAATGTCGTTTGACGAGAACGGGCGGACGTTTAACGGGACTTGCCTTGAAGCTATGGCGGTGACGCTTGAGGGGCTTGGAGCTGATGCAATAGGCATTAACTGCTCGCTCGGGCCAGATAAGCTTTTATCCGTCGTAACGCGTCTTGCAAGAGTAACAAAACTGCCGATAATCGCAAAACCTAACGCAGGAATGCCTGACCCTGTTACGGGAAAATTCAGCGTCGGTGCAGAGGAGTTTTTGGAAAGTGTTATACCGCTTATACGTGCGGGGGCAACGGTAGTCGGCGGCTGTTGCGGAACAACTCCCAAACATATACGCCAACTGGCTGCGTACGGCAAAAGCATGAATGCTCCCGTGACCGTAGAGCCGAGAGCGCCGCAGTCGTATGTTTCTTCCGCCTGTACCTGTATTGAAATCGATCGTCCGAGAATAATCGGCGAGAGGATTAACCCTACAGGAAAAAAGCTTTTCAAAGAGGCTCTGCGTAACGGCGATATAGGTTATATTACCCGTCAGGCTGTCGAACAGGTTAACGGCGGAGCGGATATTCTTGACGTCAATGTAGGTCTTGCCGAAATTGACGAGAAAGAGATGATGGTTAAAGCCGTCAAGGCCATACAGTCGGTTACAGGCGTGCCGTTACAGCTTGACTCAACACGTCCCGATGTACTTGAGGCGGGGCTGAGAATATATAACGGAAAACCGATTGTCAACTCTGTTAATGGTGAAAAAGCGTCGCTTGACGCCATACTGCCGCTTGTTAAAAAATACGGTGCTTCGGTTGTCGGACTGACGCTTGACGAGAACGGTATACCAAAGACGGCGGAGGGTCGTTTTGAGATTGCGGAAAGAATTTTAAATGCCGCACTTTCGTACGGCATTCCTAAAGAGGACGTTTATATCGACTGCTTAACTCTGACGGCGTCGGCGGAACAGGCAAGCGTTATGGCTACGCTTGACGCGCTCAGCCGTGTTAAGAACGAGCTGGGACTGAAAACTGTACTGGGCGTATCGAATGTTTCATTCGGCTTGCCTAACCGTGAACTGCTTACGGCGTCTTTCCTTGCAATGGCACTCAGAAGCGGTTTGGATATGCCGATTATCAATCCTAATACGGAATCCGTTGCGGGTGTTGTGCGGGCATATAAGGTGCTTAAAAATATTGACGGAAACTGCAGACATTTCATCGAAAAATATTCTGCAACTGCAGCGTCGGCTACAACGGACGGAACAATGGATATTTTAACGGCGATAGGCAGCGGCTTGAAAGAGGAAAGCAAGGCGGCGGTTCTGGAGCTTTTGAAAACAGTAACGCCTATGGATATTATCGACAGCCACCTCGTTCCTGCGCTTGACATTGCGGGGAGCCGTTATGAAAAGGGAGAGATTTTCCTTCCGCAGCTGCTCATGACTGCCGAGGCGGCACAGGAGTGTTTTGCCGTCATCAGAAACGAGCTCGCAAAGTCGGGTGAAATCCCCGAATCTAAAGGTACAATCGTTATGGCGACGGTTAAGGGCGATATTCATGATATAGGAAAAAATATCGTCAAGGTTCTTTTGGAGAGTTACGGCTTTAGGGTTATTGACTTGGGACGTGACGTTGATAAGCGAATTATTGTTGACGCAGCGATAGAATATCAGGTTAAACTTGTCGGACTTTCCGCACTTATGACGACAACGTTGTCAGCTATGGAGGAAACTGTTGCACTGCTTGCTGAGGAATGTCCTGAATGTAAAGTCATGGTAGGCGGTGCGGTTCTTACGCAGGAATACGCTGAGAAAATAGGCGCGCATTTTTACGGCAAGGACGCAAAGGAGTCTGTAGGGATAGCGCAGGAAGTGTTTTCATACTGTATTTGAGGCGAAGGGGGGGCAGAGAAAAGAGTCAGGCATGAACGTAAGACATCAAAAGAAGATATCAAAGGTAGTTGCACCTGAACAATATATTTCACAGACAGATGCTTGTAACGAACGAAAATCACGACTTCACGAAGTGTTCCTCTTATTACAATAGACATTTTCTTTGACAAAGACGGGCTGCCGAAAGGGTTATTATGAACTATCCTTTGAAAACAAATGCTAATCATTATATCGTTGAGCTTGATGATAATGGCAATCCTATTGAAACAGTGAATCAGAACCGGATAATAACGGATATCAATGGAAATTCGATTAAACTCAGGTCTTATGTGGCAAAACACAACTAAGGAAGTGCCGATAAATAAAATTGATGTTTTGTTAGTCTTTTCGCTGTTCTGCGTTGCCGAAAATCCTCGTTTTGCGTCAGCAAAACTGCGGTTTTCTCCTAGCATAACAACAAAAATCATGCACAAAACTTGTCAACTTTATTCACTGGCATTTCCTAAGAAATAGCTCGAAAAATCCTCCCTAACCAAATCGGTTAGGGAGATATGTTGTTGATTACCTCATTACTTTATAATAAAAAACGCCGCAAACAGAAGCGGTAATGCTATATAACATACGACCGCAGTTATAGCGACACCGCCGATACTTGTCCCGCCTATCGCACTCAGCCGCTCCGACAGCATTTCAGGATTGTCCGTCAGCCTTTTAGCTTTCTTAATTGACTTTACAGAATGGTTGTAATACCAACGGTTGGCGAATAAACACATAAATGCGCTTACTGCATACGTAAGTATCTTAAAAATTTCTGCAAGCTTATCAATTTTAGCTTCATTAGTTTTTATATAGTCGATTACATTCATATCAAAGAACGACGCTATAGTCTGCATATTGATGAACGGAAAAAACGGAAAATAAGCGTCGGTCAGATTTTCTTTTCCAAGTTCGCTGACCAGTTCGAGACATCTGCCCGGCAGGCCCAGCACAAATATAAAAATCGTAGCTATAACCGCAGAAAACCACATTTTCCTGTTTGCGAAAAAAAGATGCGGGAAAAAGAAGCACAAAACATTGAATGTAATGATTTTCCCGAAATCCTTCATCCGCTTAAACGTCGAAATGTAGTAAATCCTGTTCGACTTGACAAAATCCGCTACCTCTTCAAGCCTTACGCCGTTGCAGTCCTCCTCAGGGTCAAAACCGAGGGTCTTGCTGTCAAGGTCAATCTCAAACTGCATGCCCTGTTCTTTTGCATCGTTCTCTTTCTCAAACTCATCTACGTTTAAGACAATGCGTTCCGCTCCGCCGTTTAAATCTTCGACAATCTCAGCGTCAAAAACAGGTTCGGGCTGCGGCGTTCTTTTCCAACTCTCTCCTGTTTCATGCAGAGCGGCATTGATACAGCTGCCGTTTTCTTTGTAACAGGCTCTATGGTGCGGCGTCCCGCATTCAGGGCACACAACAACGTCATCACCCGCTATGAAATTCTGATCACAGCAAATACATTTTTCATCGGTATAATTCATCTGATTACCTCACAATAATTCATCGTATTAATCTTAATGTTTTAATTATAACACCTTTATAGTGAAAAATCAAGTAATATTTGTCGAATTCACCATATTTTCATATTTAGTACATTCAGACAACAAAATTCGATTGACTTTTTGGTTTAAAAATGGTATAATAGACCTGTCCTTGGAAGAGCGGCTCCTAAAATATACAAAAGCACAAGAAAGAAGGAATATAATTATGCTGGCATTTTCAATAAACTCCATACTTGATAAACTGTCAAAATTTTCAGACAAAGCGATTGACAAAATCACCGCCGCAATGCCTACGGTTTTTTTTGCTCTGCTTATATATGTTGTAGGCATTGTTTTTTCACGTTTCATTGTGCGGTTCATAGGTAAAATATTGAACAAGGCTCATGTCGACCCTGCCGCAACAAGTTTTCTGAAATCATTCATCCGCATAATCCTGTATACAATCGTCGTAGTCATAACTCTTTCTACGCTGAATGTTCCTATGACATCCATCGTTGCAATAATCGGCGCGGCAGGTCTTGCCGTCAGCTTATCGCTTCAAAGCAGCCTTTCCAATCTTGCGGGAGGGTTCATTATACTGTTCTCCAAGCCGTTCAAGGCAGGCGACATCATTGAAACCGAAGGCTCCGTCGGCACGGTTCAGTCAATCAACATACTCTACACGAAGATTACAACAGTCGACAACAAGACTACTTATATCCCGAACGGCAAGATTTCAAACGCAAAAATCATAAACTATACCGACACGCCGACACGCCGTCTTGACATGACTTTCAATATCTCATATGACAGCGATTTCGACGTTGCCATAACGGTTATCAATGCGATTGCTACCGAAAACCCAAAAATCCTCAGCGAACCGCTGCCGTTCGTGCGTTTGGGTGACTATAAGGAACGGGGTATGGAGATTATCTGCCGCTTTTGGGTTAACAACGAGGATTACGGCGATGTTTTCCATGGTGTGTCAGAAGCCGTCAAAAGGGAATTCGACAAGAGAAACATTAAAATCCCTTATAACAATTTAAATATAAATATTAAAGAGAAAGAAGAAAAGAATAATGAGCGAGTTGACCTCAAGAAGTCCTAAGCCCCGAAAAAAGAAACGAAACTGGCTGAGGATTTTAGTCATTCTCACTACTCTTTTTCTCGTATGGTGGTTTAACAATTTTACTGTCCGTATCAATAAAAACGAATTGAAATCGTCCAAAATCAGCGAAACTATCCGTATCGCAGTCATGAGTGACTACCATTCGGGCGACACGGAAATCAGCCGAAAGAGAATCCTGCGTAAACTGAAGAAAATCAAGCCTGACATTGTCTTTTATGTGGGTGATATGTATACCAAAAACACTGCCGAATTTAATGTTGACAATGCTGCCGATCTTATGATTGAAACTGCCAGTCTTGGCTATCCCACGTATTTTGTATCGGGAGAACATGACAGAAAAGAGTCGTATCTTACGCGTCTGCGTAACGGCGGCGTAAACGTTATGGATTATAAAAGCGACGTAATTAACATTAAGGGGCAAAATATAGCAATTTACGGCATTGACAACGCATATTTTTCCGATACGTTCAGACTTACGAAAGAATTTCAGCTCCAAGACAGCCGTTTTAACATCCTCCTCGCTCATATTCCGCAATACCGATACTATGCCGCATTCGGTGCGGATTTGACGGTATGCGGCGACTCTCACGGAGGCATAATTCAAATCCCATTCATAGGACCTGCATATGACAATAAGACCAATCAGTGGTTTCCGAAAAGAAAAAATCTTGGTGCGATTTATGACAAAGGTTTTTTTGATTACAACGGAGGAACAATGTTTGTAACATCGGGTATCGGAACGCAGCCTGCCCCCGCAAGATTCAACAACAGACCTGAAATAGCGGTTATTGAACTGAAACCAGAATGAAAAACAAAATAGCGGAGTTGCGGGACGACGTCCCCGAACTCTAAAAATTAGGGTTATCCTGAAGCCGTGGGGTTTAAAGTTCTTGACGAAAAATAATAGGAGGAGTTGCGAGGCGGAGCCTCGCTTCTCGGGGACGCCGTCCCCGAACCCCTTTCCTAGGTGTAAAAAACAAGAGAGAAAACAACTCTAAAACATCGTATCTAAGCCGTTTTTCTGTCCTCTAATAAAATGAACTCTACGGATTGAGGTTTGTGTTAACTGAGAAAGTTGAGTAAGAAACTGTTGCTAATACTATTCTCTGATAAAAATATAGACAAAATTTGCTGAGGATATTTTTCGTCTGCCTAGGATGACAACGCAGTCATACTGGCGTATGTCGAGGAGGAAGACAACGGCAGGCGTAAAATAAACCGCAAATTGTCTATGTTTTTATTGGAGAATAGTATAACATCAAAAAGACTACAAAGACGTTACAGATATTAATTCGACTGGACATATTGCACAAAAATCAAAAAAACACTTGACAGGACCGTACAAACATGATATAATGTATAAGTCGTAAAGTTACGATAATGAATCTCTTGGGGAGCATAGCTCAGCTGGGAGAGCATCTGCCTTACAAGCAGAGGGTCACAGGTTCGAGCCCTGTTGTTCCCACCAAAGTTCATTCTTGTCGGACAACAGTCTGACAAATTGGCCTGGTAGTTCAGTTGGTTAGAACGCTAGCCTGTCACGCTAGAGGTCGTGGGTTCGAGCCCCATTCAGGTCGCCATAAAAGCACCATTCTTTTGAGAGTGGTGCTTTTTGTATGCACAAAATTATTCTTCTGACATATAATGAAGATAAATACAGCAGAGAGTGTACAGTTTTCTGACTGTGCACTCCTCTGCCGTAATACCATTTTCAATAAAACATATCCGGTTTGCGGATGTTTTCGGAATAATGGAGTATAGTTAGACTTTTAGAGAATTATGCCGTAAACTTAAGGTTTTTCTTGTTTCTTCCAGCCTTTGGCATCGAAAGAAACATCATAGAAGTGAGCCGATGGCGGCCAAGGGGCGAAGTCCTTTGAAACCTCATATTTTTAAGTTGACGGCATTGCTTAGAGAATAGCATACCAAGAGGGGGTATTTATGGGCACAGGATATCTGCAAGTATTTGTTACAACAGCAAACCAAACGGCTCCCATTCCACATGCGAGGGTGCAGATTAAGAACGGCAGCGGAATGCTGCATGAAGGATTCACCGATGGAAACGGAAGGAGTCAGAATTATGGAATACAGGCACCCGATGCGGCGTTAACACTTGACCCGAACTATGGCAAACCTGCGTACAGTACGGTTGATGTTACAGTAAGTGCCGAGGGATATGTCACTCAGCATATCAGGGGAGTTGAGATTGTTGATACTCAACTTTCGGAGTTGCCTGTCAGTATGGAACCTTATATTATAGGTCAGCCGTCCGACAACTACATCGACATACCGCCGCTAGGGCTCTTCATGGAACACGGTCCGTATCATGCAAACAGAGCTATATCAGGAAGAGCGCTTAACGAAATCGTCATACCTACTTACATTACCGTTCATCTTGGTATTCCAGCAAATTCATCGGCAAGGAACATAACAGTGCGTTTCATAGACTATATCAAAAATGTTGCGTCCAGTGAAATTTACTCAACATGGCCACAAAATTCACTCGTTGCCAATATTCATGCAATCGTAACCTTTGCTCTGAACAGAGTCTATACGGAATGGTACAGAACGCAGGGATACGGTTTTGATATATCAAACAGCACGCAATATGATATGGCATACAGGGAGGGTGCGAATATATTCATGACAATATCAAATATTGTCGATGACATATTCAATGTTTATGCTCACAGATTCGGATTTCGCAACCCATACTTCACATCATTCTGTAACGGAACAACATCAACCTGTTACGGACTCTCTCAATGGGGGACGGTTAACCTAGCAAATCAAGGAAGGACGCCGATTCAAATCCTGCGTTATTATTATCCAAGTGATATAACGCTGTCCCGCAGTAACAATATCACAGCTATAACTGAATCTTTCCCAGGATATACGTTAAGTCAGGGAAGCAGCGGTGCGGCGGTTAAACGTATGCAGGACTTTCTTAACAGAATTCGCGTCAATTACCCCCTAATACCGCGCATTGAGAATCCTAACGGATATTTCGGCGCAGATACTGCTACTGCCGTCAGAACGTTTCAAAACATATTCGGATTATCCCAGACAGGAACAATTCCCAGAGCGACATGGAACAAAATCTCTTCAATCTACGTAGGAATAGCGAGAATGGCTGAGCTCAACGGTGAGGGGGACAGAATTTCAATTGGTGAAAATCCCCCCAATGTCACACTTTCATTAGGTTCACGCGGGAACAATGTTCTTGAGCTGCAATTTATCCTTAACGTAATATCACAGTATTACAGTGATATTCCCTCAGTAATAATGGACGGCGTTTTTGACGAACGGACGCGTCAATCGGTTCTTGCGTTTCAGAAAAGATTCGGAATCAGTCAAACAGGAAATGTTGCAACACTTACATGGCCGATGCTATATTCCGTATATCGCAGTATCAATAATATTTCTCCGCCTCCGCCGCCTCCGCCGCCAACCGGTTATTTCAACTATACGGTTGTGGCGGGTG
>Ga0209737_10002782_pt1 | contig 12208 bp, 5 predicted proteins | sample TergutCu122P3_FD_187284 | JGI IMG/M metagenome (GOLD analysis project Ga0209737, IMG submission 187284) | Cubitermes ugandensis P3 segment gut microbial communities from Kakamega Forest, Kenya - Cu122 P3 (SPAdes) (version 2) | ecosystem: Host-associated > Arthropoda: Insects > Digestive system >... | reverse complement strand
AGTGTGGAAGAGAATTAAATTTCCTACATTCTGATATAACTGTTATTATTTTACATGGTCAGATACTTATTTTATACAATTGGAGACCTTACTTATCAATCACCCCTCGTACATATTTATTGAGCACAGAATTTTATAAACCTTTCAGTTGTTTAGCCTGCACTGAAGTACTCCTCACAAACCCCAGTAAATGAACAGTTTCTGTCACAGAACAGGCAGTAATGAAATTTTTTTTTAAATTCTTATTGTCGTACCTGGCTCTGTTTTTGGCCTGACAAGGGAAAAAGCACTACCAGCATGCCTTAGGACATCAGCGACAGATTCCATCATGCTCGTCTCCTTCTTGCAATCAACCCCTTCCATCAGCAGTTCATTTGCACCCCCATTAGGCAGCTTGCCACTGTCCTTGCGGTCCTTAGGCAGTGACAGATCCTGTGCGACCCCATTTAGCTGTGCGTGGTGATGCTGTTGACTCAGAGCTTGTTGCTGTAGAGCCAGAAGACCTGGAAGACCTGGCAAATAACCAACATTTCATATAGAAATATCTGCAGTTCATGAGTTGAGTTCAGACCAGAGAATTCATACTGCCAGAGACATGCTGCCATCATGTCAATTTAATATTGTCACTGTTCTCTCCAGCAAACACACTAGCAGAATAAGGCTACTTGCCATCTAAGGGGCTGTACAAATAAATTTCTCAGATTTAACAAACTTACTCCAATATGTATGTTCAACCATACACATCTAATTCATCACACGCCTCTCCTCACAAATCACGATTTTTGTGTTTTCTTTGTACACCAACGGTTGGATGCAGGATTAGTGGCCAAATGTTTTATTTATAGTAACTCATAATCTTAAATTAGTTGCAATGAATCACAAAGTTAGCAGCATGAGATACATGTTCTAAAGCCAAAAAATGTTAGTGGATGTGCCACAGAAATGAAACACAGTTACAACATAAATCTGACTAAAGTTTTGGGCACTGTCCTTAACGTAGGTTTATTAAAAAAAACGATGTTTCAAAGGCTGAATCTGTCTGCATCTTTAGGTGGGTAGGAGAAATGGTTATTCAACTATGCTGGGCTTGTTTGGAAGAGGAAGCCCACTAACCAGTACCGCTGGATCAGTTATGGGGCTCTTTCAAACAAGCCCAGCACAGCAGAATTGCCATCAGAATATCTTTCAGAATTACAGATCAACAACTAAAGCCTTCTTGGTTGTCACATAATGTGGTGTGATAAAAAGTTACCAATGTTTCAAAGGATCTTGGTGACTTCATCATCAGGGTCCAGTAGCACAAGAGGAGCAGCTGCTGCTCCTCTTGTGCTACTGGACCCTGATGATGAAGTCACTAAGATCCTTTGAAATGCTGGCAAGTATTTACAAAGACTTGAATCTTCAGAAACAACAATGTGAGAACATCAACAAGTTGTGTGTACAGAATGTGATAGCTGACACTGTGAACTGGTTTCCTGTGCACATTTACAAGTCATTTTTGTAACAAATAATACATTAATATAAAAAGTTAACATTCTTATCATTATGTATTATATAAGATACTGTGATAAAGTAATACTAAATAATTATTACTAGTTGCACAGCAAAAATACATAAACTGAAGCATAATTTCATGAAAGACCATTTCATGGGCCAAACACTCATACACAAACACTTAAAAAAAAGATGTTTCCGTGAATAACAACAACATACCATTGTTGGGAAGAAACATAATAAGAACAGTATATCATTTTAATATTGTATTCTTCATCAAACAAACGTGGTACAAAACAGGTACCTTCAATAATAAAAAGGAAGGCTATTTCTATGAACCACTGCTATTGAAAATAATCCAAGTACCACCCTAGTCCAAACTCCATAGAAATTCCAGCAAATGGGCTGATGCTGGTGGTCTTGGTTGCAAAGTTTTAAACTTGCTTATGACATTTATGAGGTAAATAACAGAATTAATGGTTTCTTACCTGCACAACAATATTTTATTTTATTATATTATACAGGGCGATTCAGGAGGAATCTGCAATACTTTGGGAAATGATAGCATGTGTGATTCTAAGCAAAAATGTTCAATGAACATGGGTCCGATTTTGAAAGGTTACTGAGATATGGTAAAAAGAAGATACGGACCATCCTGCGAGCACGAATAGCAATTACGTAATAAATAACATCACATGCACCGTAATGCGAAGGGTGAATCGCATCAACAATGCCTGTGTCCGTATAAACGACCGCCGTCATGAGCTACGGTGTGCAACATGCAGTACCCTGCAGCGCGTTCACAAGTGCATTGAGGTTGGTGGCGGCATCTTTGAAAATTTGTTATGAGATGTGCCAGACGTCGACAAGCCAGGGTTTTGTCCATTGCAGATCATCAGTAACACAATGGTGAGTAGCTGCATGCATGTGATGTTAGTTGTGATGTTATTTATTACATAATTGCTGTTCGTGCTTGCAGGATGGTCCGTATCTTCTTTTTACCATATCTCGGTAACCGCTCAAAATCGGACCCATGTTCATATGAACTTTTTTGCTTAGAATCACACATACTATCATTTCCCAAAGTACTGCAGATTCCTCCTGAATCACCCTGTATATGTGAGCATAATAACAATGAATTATCTCCTTGTACATGTTCCCACCTTTATAGGTCATTTTCACATTATCGTAAACAGAAATTCGGTTTTTGGTTATTTATTGTAACTGTCACTGACATGCCAGTACAACAAACAACCACAAACCTAATTATAATTTATAATAACCTGAAGATGACTTATGCAGTTTGAAACATGCCATACAAGGAGATCATTTATTGTTATAATAATTAGGTTTACATAAATTAATACAGTGCAAAAAAATACTGTTGTGAAGATGAGGAACCATTACTTCTCTTAAATACCTCATCACATAGCACAATGGGATGCAAACTATAAAGATTATGATATGGATCTTTGAAAGACATAATTATCACTAGTTTCCAGACTCAGCATCTAGTCATGTTTCACACTATTCACAATTATGTCCAAGCATGTTGTGAATTTTCAGTATTATGGAACATATATGATCACTCATGGCGAGATTGTAGAGTGCATTATCAGTGCTGGATTACTTCTGATAAAATCATTTGGAAAGATCAATTTCTGGGCCCCTTGATAATCCCAAGCACTTTTCTAAGGCATCTCCTGGAACTTTTACATATATACAATGCTGACATGCAAGATGAAGAAGGTGTCCAATGAGCTTAACCTTGGTCAACCCTTCAATGAACTTGGGGTTTATATTCCAACTCTTGCCAAGAACAGAGGAGTTTTAAATTTATAGTACCCTTAACTCTACACACCTATGTAGAGTGCACTGGGACCAGAAGTATGTGCAGAATTAGAGGTCTGCACATTACACTGAGGATGGCACTGAAGGGTTAAATGGCACACACTGGCCACATGACCAGTGCTAGAAGCCACTGTATCATAACGCATTTCTTTGACCTTGCATTTAATGCCTTAATCACAATGTTTTCACAGTAGCTTCATTAGTTGTGTCTCCAGATCCACTGTACAACTACGTCATTACAAGCAGTTCATCAAAACTACATACTGACACCAGAATTGCCATCCTGTTTGCCGAACCTATCAAAGTGATATCTGGCAGTATTTTGCTATTTTAGTATATAGCCAGTGACACATTTGGAGGGTTGAACCATCCTTGACATTATAAGTCCTTTATTTTTCAGATAACAGTCCTGCTTCATCTGATTGTTATGAAGTTTCAGACTTTGCAGTTCATAAGTCTTGAAAGGGTATTTCACCACATTTAGTTAGCTTGAGCAACCTGTAAATAAGATATAGTTTAAGTGAAGTTTGGGAGAAAAGATCACTCTTTTATTACTTCAAACACAAGTACATGGTACCTGTCAAGCCTGGTGATGCTGAATCTATCATAATAATTTTTAAATCACCAGACAAATGCAGATGAGCGGTCAGCCATGGCCAGTAACTAAAATTCATCACATGCCCACTCACCTAACTGATTGCACTATTTCAAATCTCATTACAGTTATAACAGAACCAAAAATTTAGAAATCAAAAAAGTTTGTTCTTTGATGGTGATATCAATGGCTAAGAACTTTAAGAGAATGCACTCATAGTGGCTTACCTGGAAGTCCAGCAGGACTGCCAACTGTGGGACAGGAGGATACAGAGTTGAGTTTTGCCAGTTCCCGGTGGTATGCGTCTAGAGCCATGCGTATTTCTTCTTGGGTTCGATCCATGGGCCCACTACCACCACCACCACCTCCACCAGCACTAAAGAAATGAGGGAAGAGCAAACTGCATCAGCAAACGTAGGGTGCTGTTCTCAGTAACCAGCAATCATGGCAAAACAAGGAATAAACAGACGCTCCTGTGCTAGCAGAATTGTGGAAGTTGGATGTTGAGGTTAGAAAATCAATTAATGAAGTGACGGATCTATGTGACTAACACTTGGGTGGGGTTTACCTTGGGAAGTGTTCACGAGGCCCTCTCATGGAATCATCCATGCGGCGGCCCATCAATTTGGCAAGCTCTTCTTGGTAGATTCGTACTACCTTCTCCTGAGGAATGTCATCATTTTCATACTTCTTCAGTCGGCGGTTCTGAGAACCATCCTTGCCGAGCGGAGACGGACACTGCAACAAAACATCTATGGTACAGTTGTATGCAATTACACTAAACAGCTAAGCAAAACATGTCAGATAAAACAATTCTTAAGACTACATATTCAACTAATCATGGAGGGTAGCCCTTGAAGAAGCTCAGTTGTTCAAAAAATTCCCCACCCTTCATGAAACCCTGAAGTCCACAGCTGCCTATTACCAGAACCTAATCTCAAGAGTTTAATGCATTTCACATACCCACGTGGCACTAGTTCTGTATGATTCATCTCAATGTTTATTGATGCCCATGCCAGATGCTTTCATGTAATTTCTAACCTTACATGATTTAGAAGAAATCTTCTATGCATTTCTGATCTCTTCCTTCTGAAAACTACACTTTCATTCATAATCAACTGTTTTTGACCCATACCAATGACCTCATAAAGAAAAGCAGATGTAGCACAAGAAAAAAGACAAAAAGAATCTCAATATAACGCGACGTAAATCAACCACATAATTGCAATGACATACCACAAAAATACGAAACACGAAGAAATCTAAGCATCATTTCACCTACTCTATTCAGGCCACATTCTTCAGAGTTCTGCCTGCTTCCTATATTCGAAAGCGAAAAGGCCAAGACGAAGAAGAAGAGGAGGAAGAAGAAAGATGGATATGAATTGACTGTACTTAGACTAACAAGTGTGAAGTACAATACCTGACCCAACTTGTTATGACTGTTATGTTCAAATTGCTATATTCTAGATTTCATGGACTAAAATGCCTTTGTAGGAAGAAGGAATGAAGATGTTTTTCTGTTATGTGCTATGAAACAGGAGCCCCATATGCATATACATAAGGCATTACCGATCGCAGTTATTAAAACTACCCATAATCAATGGGCCGCGATAGCTCAGTCGGTATGGCGACTCGCTACGGGCTGGACAGTCTGGGGATCGAATCCCGACGGGGAAGAGATTTTCCGCACCCGTCCAGACCGGCCCTGGGGCCCACCCAGCCTCCTATACAATGGATACCGGGTCTTTCCCGGGGGTAAAGTTGGCCGGGGCGTGGCGTTGACTACCCATCCCCTTCTAGCACCGAAGTTAAAGAAAGAGTAGAGCTATACTTCTACTCCCCCTCTGGGCTTTCGTGGCCTGTCCTTGGGTAAACTTTTCCTTACTTTACTTTACTTTACTCCATAATCAATTTTAGTTGATATACACATCCATACATTAGGTACACAAGGGCTGCTTACAAAAATATATTGGACCAGGAGGTAACCAGGTTCAAGAACAGACCAAAGCTTCTCAGAAGCTAACAGTCGCTCATCTGTTCAAAAAATCACCCCATCTTTTATAAAATAGGAACGTTCCTTATGGTGCTCACCAAATTTCTCTGAGCCAGATAAATCCAATCCACACCCTCACACCCCATCTTTGAAGTGTAAATGTAATACAAATCCTTAAAATTTACGCAGTATTTATCACAGGAGTATGGTCAAATGAAGTCCGAGAAGGTACTGGCCAAAAACAAATATAATATTAAAAATTATTGGCGCCCACAGAACATACTGTCTGGTGAGAGATAGTCAGTGACACATAAAGGCACATCTGTAACTCGATCCATGTTGTAACGGTAAACTCCACCTGCTATACTGGAATCGCAGTAAACAAATAAAAAGACCGACAACGTACGAGAACCTGCAGCAGTGGCCAAGTGATGAACAGGAGTGTGACATGCCATCGGATGTCAGTTTTGGCACAATTTAGTAACACCAAAAGCCCGCCACATGATACGATCCTGAGCCATTTCATCCACCGCCCATCCCCACAACATACTGCCACAAGATTCAGCGTGCTGTCAATCATGTATCTCTTTATCGGTCTTGGAACGAATTAATTATTTTTATACATTGAGGCTACATTAATCAACTTGTTATTCACTACCAGCAAGCTCTGCATACATAACGAGTGCTCTTACTGTACAAAGAAAAAAAAACCGGTACTCCATTGCTGGACAACAGGTAAAGTTCAAATGCCTCTGGTGCTCGTGTTACAACAACAAAAACCTTTGTTGCCAATATTGTATCAGATTGTGAAACTGTTGGAATAAAAGCAACAAATACGTTCTATTTTCCCTGAATTATAAATTTATTATAATCATGTAACGCGTCACCCTTAACAAAAGCTGCCGGCATGCCGTACAGTTGGGTAACTTCACACACAAAAAAAGAAGCAATGAACTCAACTAACGTTACTTTTATTGCCATAAACAAACGCGTTCTGAAGCCGTTCCATGCACAGTCTTCAATAAACAACGTACTTCGTATGACCTTTTCAAAAAAGGAACTCTTACAACAATTACGCATGCAGTCCAAGTCCCCCCTCCCCCCCCCCTCCAACCTAACCACATAGCCAGCCTATCGCAACCGCATTGATTTCACCATCCCAATAATAACAGTGGCTGACGTGTATCAGCAGTTTTAGTTCCTCGTTATGCAACCGATCACTTACTTCATTATTCTTAATTCAGACACTATGCTGAACATTTCGGTACGAACACTCGCAATTGGTCTTCTTCCTTCAAGGTAGGAGACCATGTTGCCCACTTATACCGTAAAAAAAGAATGGGTAAATATTTTTCTTTATATCACGACTTCCAAAGATTTTGAAAGTAGTCGTGTTATAAAATAAGTTTTTAACTAAAAAAATAATATTTCCACACAACAAAGACAATTTTAGTTAAGACACTTAAAATTCTTTTTTTTTTTTAATATTTATTTTATGAATCACCACAGGATGTCTTCTCTAAAGAAGTTCCCTGAATGTATTCTTGTAATATCCACCATACTAGGTGTGTGTAACCATTATCACCCGTAACATACCTCAGAGCTAGACAACCATATTGCGAACCCACACCCTATACAGCAAATCGAAACGTAATTTTCTCTCCATCCTGATTTTCAGTCTTTGAAAGCAGAGGTGTTATAACACATACTTTTAACCTAATAAAGCAGCCTGTTTGGAGGATCTATTCTTGTCTTCATATCTAGCTGGCAGGTGTGTGATCACTGTGTGGGTGGTATATCTCACCTGTCCTTGGTTTGGAGACTTGCTGTCATTACTGTGGCTGTCCTCCACCTGTGTCTTCATCATCTGACTCGCCTCGCTCAGGATGTGCGCTATCCTCTCCTCTGTCATGTTGTCCGTGTCGCCTCGGGCGAACGCTGGGATACCCGTGTCTTTTCCTACAAACATCACTACAATGTTACAGCCAAGATAGGCTTCACGTCCTACTTCTTCCGGCAGAGGATATCGTCTACTCGAAATAATTGAATCAGTCATTGCAGTAAGTCAGCTATAACTAAGACATGGCTTTAGATAAGTTCCCACTGAACAGCGTGTACAGTGGAACCTGTGTTTTGCCGTGCCTCTCCAAGTTGTCAACATCGCAATTTTGCCTGTTGAAATTGTTGCGTGTGTTACAAATTATACCAACCACAATTTTTTGTTTGTTATTACTCTGGAAGTTTCAAATTACGTGTACTTAAAAAAATGCTAGGAAGATACTGATAGTGTGTGGACATAGAAACGAAATAAAACAAGAATCCCACTGGAAGTATTGCCGGAAAATATTCCACTAAAGAATATTAACATAAATAATACAATAAACGGAATCAATTCTATATATAATACATAAACGAGATACAAGTTAAGGAATATCAATACACAAAACCATAAAAGAGATACGACTTAAAATATCAATGGAATATTCCTGCATACTATATCGAAGACAATAAAAGGAAAATAATATACTATAATAAATATACCATTTAACTTATATTTCAAAAGCAATTCTCCATGTAATTAATTAGAATGACCAAGACCAATATATTTTATCAAAAACATTTGTTTAAGGTAAAGATCTTAATCCACTGTTGCCACGATATACTGTATTTTATACAAGCTTTGAAATTTACATTTTTATATTTTAACAAAGTTAGCCAGATGATAACTTTTTAAAAATCTAAACAGTTGCTGGGGATAATGAAGGTTTGCTTACAAATAGAGTTGTGCCTGACGGTGCAATAGTGCCATTTTCTAATATTTCAACGACATATTAATTTGCTGCTTCTTTTCTGTAAGTTTTCATTTTTATCCTACACACACACACACACACACATAAAACAATGACAACAACAACTAAACAACTTAAGTACTTCTAATTTACGATATGTGGACTTCTATTTGACCATTTTTATATCACAAAAATAGTGTATACATAAATAACCAAATTAATCAATTAATTAATGCTTCAGCATATACACAACTCATCTGATACTAAGATTAGGGAAGAAAACACAGTAAATGAAAGTACATATTCCAGTTACTGTCTTCTTACAGTCTGTTGCAATGACTAATTCAATCAGAGAGTAAATCTAGTGTCATGCAAAAGAACCACTTTTATTTAGACTATAGTTTTTTTTAACATGTCTTAAAAATGTATTTCTTTCACAAGTATCTATATCAAGGTAAGTCAGTAACGCCAGTACTGAATATTTCTTTGGCCTGTATATTATTAAAATTGTGAAGAGAAGTAACATAGTTTAACAAATCAAGGAACTGGAAATAAATATTTAAAATACAGTTAAAAGTGTTAAAGGTTTTTAAAACACTAATACACAGTGTAATTGTCTAAATAAAGTTCTGCAACCGGAAAACAAAAGAACGTTTTTCCCCCTTGAAAACTAATCTAGCCTGAACTTACACTTTCAGGCACTAATTACTGTATCCGAAACTTTTCGCATGTTCTTGGAATAAATATGCAGAAACACGCTGTCTATAGGAATAAATATACACGCAAAACTTTGTCTACGGGAATAATACATGAATTTGGAGGCAATTATCTGCATTAGCGTTCGCGCAAAATATGAAACGCACGACACTGGAGGCGTCGATCTGACAACTATAAACGACACGCTGTCATAAATTCTAATACGATTACTTATTTATGTACAATAAAACTAAACTGTGTGTTTCATCAAGTTATCTTTTACGCCAATCACACTAAGTCCAAATAAAGGAAAGGCAAATTTGACCGTGGAGGTATAGCTCGACAATATAGATGTAACAGATGGAAGTGTTCAGCTTCACTCCCCGGCCGCATCACCTCTGAAAAACCCCCCAACACTCGTTGCATATGGAGTGAAGTGGAACCTACAGTTGGTGTCGACGCGACAAGGGCGAAATAATCAGGCGATCAGCAGACGATGACAAAAGACATGACGTTCTGAGTCGAATTTACATAACCCACGTTTGTTCTGAATGTATATCCAGTTCTATTATATTGTACTCTTAGTGACATATTTATGTAATACAAGTGTAAAATAAACAAAAAAAAATAGTTTAGTTGATGGGTTAGTGGGACAAACTTGTAAGCAGATAGGATTACAGTATATAATTCTATTCCAGTAAAGATATTTTTTGCTTACATTTTCTGATGTATTATGTAACATACATAATATTTCGAGCAGCATTATCATCGCTATATTATTATTATTAATATTATTATTACAACATTAAAGTTATTAAACATACCCTCAAAATTTAACCTTTCTAAATTTTTGGCTTTTGAACTGTATTTCAAATATACTTCATACGTTTCGTACAAAATTTCAGATTTCTAACGCCAACGTTTCTTTAGTTATTGCTGTAAAACTGCAAACTGTAAGCCAGATAAAATTTTTCTTCACTGGAATGTCGTTTCACTCCCTACAAACAAATAACCTTAAACGGAGTAACATCTTTCTCGAAGATCTATTACCATACGTACTTTTAAGGCTTTAAAATATGTTGCGCTAGGGTTATACCCACTTCAGAACTTCGCATTGCATCATTTAGTTGTTTTTATTACTGAATTAATCAAACCTAAAGTGTTTGAATTAAGGCGTCTTTCAGATGGCATACATTTCATGCAAAAATTTGTGAAAATCGGTCAACTGATTCAAAAGCTGAAACTGGGGATACAAAGACGCAGCATGATGACCACAGAAGCCCGCATTCTGGTTGCAGAGAGGAAAGTGGGTTAAAAACGCCCAAAAATTCCAGTTTGTAACCAGATGCTGTCCAAGTAGGCGACGTTGTAATGTGTTGGAGTGTACACGTTTAATCATGAATTAAAAGTAAACTTTAGAATGAATCTGTACACATCGTCCCACGATACTATACCATCAAACATCCAATTTGTTTCCCCAATCAGCCAACAGTTCGTGCGAAAGGAATCACTGCTGGTTATAGAACCCTTAAAACACCTGGATGGAACGGACAGCGGCACGTTCAGGCGCAGCCGAGTTGTACCTGCTTGTCTCATGAATTACCTTAACAATTGTCTGCGGGCAAATGTATATCACCGTTGTAACCACAAGTTTTAAAAACTCGAATCAAACACTAATTAAAAAGTTTTACCTGCAGAACACATATCATATAAAAATTTAAAAAGAAGACAAACGAAGTCCTATCAAATCATTCAAACTAGGAACAAAAAGCCATTTCATCCCCTTTTGTTGAACAGTGAAGAATTTATAATATAAGTTGGTTACGTAATTATTATCATAGGCAAGTCTGTTAATTCTGAAATGGCACACTACCTTTTTATACGGTTGGATCGCTCACGGGTTTGCGTGTTACTCAACATATGGATCGCATGTTGAAGGGACCAAAACTTTCAGTTTTGTTTTTTAATTCTACAAGATAAGAATCTAGTTTTCTATGAAACGAATGCCGGAGTGAGCGACATGGTTTATTATCCCCCTCACATAATGTAAATGGATCTTGCATGCGATATTAGACCTTATTGACTTGTAGCTGTATTATTGGCGTTACTAAGCAACGAGCTCGATTAACAATACGCATTACACATCTGGCACGCAGTTTGCGTGTTAACGAGGACAAATTCTGCAGTTACTGACTGCAAGTAATGGACGAACTAAGGCATCATAAATGATGCGGATTGCAGGAAAAAAAAATGTTTATTTTTTGCGTAGAATACTAACTTCGAAAATAACATTGCCAATCAGAAATCAGTAAAAGATACGAAACAAGTTCCTTCCGATACACGAAAAACTGATTAGGAGATTAATATACAGGTTACGAATTTGAAAAGAATTATGACTTTTAAAATAAATGATCCGCGCCACTGTGAAGTACGGAGTTGCTAAAAGGAACTGAAAAATACAGAGTTACTACATGAGAATTAAAAACATTCTCGGTTACTGCACCAGAACTAAAGAGTACAGTGTTCATACACAAGAAACGAAAAATTCCAAACATTTATTTTGAACAAAATAAAGGAAGCACAGGAAGCAACTCCATGTTTTTGTAAAGAGCGACTCAAAAAATTGTTCTTCGCAACCTACAAATTCGTATTTGATGTGATTTTGACCGTGCATCTTCGTTAATATGTGGAAATAAAATGCCAACTAGATGCAACCGAGGTTTTTATTGCAGATCTTATTGCTTGCTCAACATGTTTCGGGCACCACTATGCCCATCATCAGGAGCT
>Ga0209737_10002780_pt1 | contig 12209 bp, 9 predicted proteins | sample TergutCu122P3_FD_187284 | JGI IMG/M metagenome (GOLD analysis project Ga0209737, IMG submission 187284) | Cubitermes ugandensis P3 segment gut microbial communities from Kakamega Forest, Kenya - Cu122 P3 (SPAdes) (version 2) | ecosystem: Host-associated > Arthropoda: Insects > Digestive system >... | reverse complement strand
TAAGTCGTCTTTTATGCATAAAATTGTTGTTGGTTTGGTTATAAATTTTTGGTTCTTCAAAAGAGAGCTACCCTTCCACTTAACTTAGGACACGACCCATATTTCTACTGCCATACTTTTAGACGATATTAGTGTTAGATGTAGGATACATATTTTGTTAATGATATACTGGAAATATTTGTGCTTTAAACACACATGTTTTGAACAGCTAAACAGTGTTTCCGTTATGGTAAACCTCTTTTAATTGGCGTGTCAACAGATAGAGAACCCTCATTGTTTCTTTCTCCAAACGGAGATGTTATAGGGCTTGACAACGAACACAGTCGTAGAATTGAAGAAACCATAAACTGCTCTAAGTTTATAGATGTGCTACTGTCATATTTTTGTATCTGTGATTGAATAAGGTAAAGTAGATACGGTTATATCCAACTTGATAATAACTGATGAACTTAGAGAAATGATTTCTCGCAACCATATTGGATACGCCGCTTAAATGACAACTAGGAAAGGAAAATAATTCATGGATCTTGTTGATAGGATTTACAGGAACCTCATATTTGAAGATCGTTATTTATTGGTGGTTGACGGCGTAAAAAACACCCTGATAATAGCATTAATTGCTTGTATATTGGGGTGTTTGATTGGGCTTTTGATTTGTTCTATGCGAACCTCAAAAAATAAGGGGTTAAGCCTTACAGCAAGGGTTTACATACGCTTTTTTAGAAGTACACCTATCGTGTTATTGCTTTTGTTAACGTATTATGTGGTTTTTGCAAACAGCAGATTAAGCGCACTTGTTGTTGCAATTATTGCCTTTGGTTTTTATAATGGAGCATATGTTGCAGAAATTTTCCGCTCGGGACTAAAAGCAGTTAAAGCCGAGCAAATTGAGGCAAGTTATGCTATGGGTTTTTCAAAACAGCAGACTTTTCGATATGTAATACTGCCCCAAGCTGTGCGAGTGATATTTCCTGTATATAAAAGTGAATTTATCAATTTAATTAAACTGACAGCGATTGTCGGCTATATTGGTGTTCAGGATTTAACAAGATCAATAGATATTATACGCAGTCAAACCTTTGATGCTCTTTTCCCTCTTGCCCTTGCGCTCATTCTATATTTCATAATAATTGGAGCATTAACATTTGGTCTAAATATAATTGAAAAACGGATTAACCCAAGAAAAGCGTGACGATATGATAAAAATTGAGAACCTCAAAAAATCATACAACAATAATTACGCCCTAAAAGATGTTTCACTTGAAGTTGCAACGGGCGAAGTTGTGACGATTATAGGCAAGTCGGGCGCAGGAAAAAGTACGCTTTTACGTTGTATAAATAGGCTAGTTTCTCCAGATAGCGGAACAGTTTATCTGGACGGCGTTATGGTTGATGATAGCAATATAGCAAAAATGCGTCAACGAATTGGAATGGTGTTCCAGAGTTATAATCTTTTTGAACATTTGACTGTTATGGAAAACTTGACAATAGCACCAATCAAGCTATTAGGACAAAGCAAGAGCATTGCGGAATCGAGAGCAAAAGAATTACTAAAAACTGTTGGCCTTGAAGACAAAATAAACGCAATCCCCTCAGAGTTGAGCGGTGGCGAAAAGCAAAGAGTAGCCATAGCAAGAACACTTGCCATGAACCCAGATGTGCTTTTGCTTGATGAACCCACTTCTGCTCTGGACCCACTTATGACAAATGAAGTTCTTCTTATAATTTACAAACTGGCAAAAAACGGTATGACAATGATTATCGTTACACACGAAATGAATTTTGCAAAAGCAATATCCAACAGAGTAATATATATGGAAAAAGGCGAAATAATAGAGCAAGGCAACCCAAAACAGATATTTAATAATCCGCAAGACGAGCGCACAAAAAAGTTTGTAGAATTCGAATTGAACTATTTTTCAGAGAACAAGCAACAAACAGAGATGTAATAAACTCATAGTGCAGATAATGAAACTACTGAGTGCATGTCCAAAAAAGATACAACACATAATTGACAAACGGCAATCAGAAACTTAACAAAATGCAAGTTATTATTTAACAATTCCTTATCTTCGTATAAGTATAACCTAAAATCCCGAGTGAATTATACATAGGTAAATAGAAATCCTCTAAAAAGACGCGAATTTTGAAAATATCTTGAAAAACACCCAATTATAAAAACAAGTCCTATGTATAATTGCTTGCATTACACATATGTTATGATTATTTATTAAACCCCATTTCAGGACGATTTTCCGAAACCCGACATGATTAACAAACATTTCGCAAACCTATGCATAAACATTCCGGGATTTTAGGTTATTTGTGGGCGGAATGTTTCCATTTTTCCATCTTCGACTCTTTATTTTCTTTTTCCTCCCCGTATTCTATTCTGTTTATACGATGCGATATGATGCGTTTAACACTTTATTGTTGTTGTAGTATTCAATTAATAGGATGCTGCCTTGTATTAGTAGGAATATGCCGATTATTATGCCTACAAGTTCTGGCCAAATTAATAACATTATCCCAAGAATAACACAGGAAATGGTTAGTATGGGTTTAAAGATGTTTAACCCGATTTTTTTCACCTGGAATCGATTATGTTACTCATTTATGTTTCACTGTTGATAACGTGATGTATTCAACTATAAACATGTGTGTGGTGTACCGTCTCTCAGCCCCTGTATCTAACCAAATTAAATAACCCAGATGTTTTTAATAAATTGTGGTTAGGTCTTTTTGGTAGGGTAAGCCTGCTCGTGCGCCATTTGTTGTGATGCTTTTGGAAGCTACAAAATTGCCTAATCGACCACATTCATAAAGATTGTTTTTTTTGTTTAGCAGTCCATAGAGAAAACCAGCATTGAAAGCATCTCCTGCGCCTGTGGTGTCTGCTGTTTTTACTGGAAAAGCATCTACTGTTACTTGTTCTTGCCCATCTGTTATATAGCAGCCTTTTATGCCAAGTTTTACAACAACTATTTGAACTCCCATTTCTAAAATGGTGTCTGCTCCTCTTCTATAGTCTGCTTCGCCTGTTATCTGTTTAAGCTCTATGGCGTTAGGCATAAACACATGGGCGCTTCTGATGAGTGGTTCTATGGCTGTAAACCCTCTTTGAGCATAAAGTGCGCCTGGATCAAAGCTTAGTTTAATTGACTTAGGTAACATTCCCGCTATCTTTTTTTGAGCCCGAAAGGGTTTTTCACCAACAAATGAGGACATATGTAAAAAGTTTGTCTGGGCTATATATTCCAGATTAATTTCTCTAGATTCAAGAGTATCGTTTTCACCTGGATTAATGTATATTGCTCTTGCGCCTTTTTTATCTACCAATCCTAAAGCTGCTCCACTTTTGCCTTTTTTTGAATGTATGATACCCTCAACATCTACCCCTTCATTTATGAAAGTATCAATTTGCAGTTTACCCTCCCTATCATTGGCTATTTTTCCGATAAATCCAACTTTACGGTCAAGACGTGCTAAGCCTACAATAGTGTTTGCTGCTGAGCCTCCACAGGACTCTGTATAGTTTTCAATAAAGCTTTCTTCTTCTGGCCCTGCAATACGCTCAACTTTTAACAGTGTATCAACGTTTAAGGCACCAAAGCCGATAACATCAAATTTACTCATTTATGTTCAACTCGTTGAAGGGAATTTTGTACTGCCCCAGCTTACCCCCATAGTTGCCTGCTGAAATTCGCATAACCCCTTCAATAGATAGAACCGCCTCTATACCTGCTTTGAGAGCTTTTTTCATCACTTCAATATTCATGCCGTCAAAAACTAATTCCGCAATATAATTTACTCCTTCAGGTACTTGCGATTCTTTGCCTAATTTAGTTTTAAGGGATGGACAGTAAATATGGTTTGTTGTGGGTCCAATTTCTGGAAAATTAGTTTCTGGTTTAGACCCCGCTGAACAAACATCAAATGAGGTAACAATGCCTGGTATTGTATGCATAGCTTCCAGTGATTTTTTACCTGCCTCCTTTAGAGCCTGTTTAGTTTTACACATCACCCAAAAATTTCCTCCCATGATACCGCGTGCATAACCAATGTAGCGTTCTATTACAAAATCTGGAACCATTAGAGGTACGACAATTACCTCTCTACCATGGCGTTGCTCTACCCATTCGTAGCCATCCCCACAGTGACCAACTCTTTCCATCATGTCCATTTTGCCCTCTGCCTCAGTTAAGGCGTTAAAAACTGCGGTGAAGGGCTTAACTAGTATGTCTTGTCTAATTTTAAAAGAAAGTTCTTTTTCAAACTTTTCAAGACATTTCTCAAATCCCTTTTTCTCGTTGAGTTCCCCCCAAAACTGCAAAATAGCCCCCACTCTGCCATCTGGGGTTTCTTTTTCAGTAAGATAACGTTCTACCCCCCCCTCTGTTCTGCCAATTACAACAGATGGTGTTGCTGTTGAATCATTAGCTGCTGCTATTAATGTCTCCATATCATCTGCGGTGACAATTACACGACTAAAAATTCCGGCAAATGCTTCAACAAAGGTATCATCTATAACTACATTTTGTGCCAATTTATCCAAGTCTCCCTATAGCTACGCCGCGAACTTTTCTACGAAATTCGTTACTTTCCGTAGCTAACACATTCATATTCTCACTTGTAACTATTTGAACCTTCGGTCCTCTCTCAGACCCAAACACTTGTTTAAGTAACTCCAAATTTACGCCACTCTCTTCTAGACGGTTTTGCTCCCAAATTTTCGTCACTTCAAGTGCTTTCTCTCTGCCAAATCGGTAAAACACATCAGCTATAACAGCTGTTACAATATTGCTCTCTGCTATCACTGCAACATCTGCGTTTTTCACTGCATAACTGTTGCCATTAAATGAAACTGCCAAACCACCCTTTTCCTTAACTAGCCGTAATGCTTCTACATCAGTAATGCTATCTCCAACATACATGACCTTCTCAAACGGCACTTTTATTTGCTCGACAGCATCTCGGATTGATTCCGCCTTCTGCTCCCCACCCACAGTTACAACATCCCTGAAAAACTTGCTCGCTGCCATACATGCGAGTTCACCATAAAAAATCTCATCAAGTCGCTCAATTAATGCTTGGTCTTTCGAACTAAAATCTGCGAGCGTTTTAGCATCATTTGGTATGGCGATTAAAGGCATTTGACTGATTTCCCGTGCCCTTTCACATAAAGCCTCCATTTCCTGCGCTGATATAACTATATTGTCAAGACTAACTTTGGTGCAATACGTATTTTCATAGGGAAAATTAACTGTTTTACAAAGTGCTCTAATATAATGCTCATAACTGGTGCTAACAATGTAGCATTTAGCAATTGACTCAATATGTTTAAGGGTCGTTTGAGTGTCTGCAATTAACATTATGTTGTCTGCCGAAAAATTTTCCATCTGCCCATCAGTTACACCATACGCCTTTAAAAAAGGCAAAATCAGCTTCAATGTATTACCCGCTGTGTAACCTGACCTATTGAAAACATCTGCTAAAACGTCATCATATTTACTTACATTGCAGAAAAACTGGTCTCCATTGGGAATAAAATTGGTCGTTATCTCATAGGCGTTATCGTTTTTTGTGATAGGTCCCTCACAGTCAGAGACAAAAAGCCCCCTCACGTTTTATTCCTCAACTCTTCCATGTGACTCACACTTTTGGCAATATGCTGCGGCGCCGCTATATCTGTTCTATTCCATAATCCACCGCCACTTATAGCCCTCGCCCCTTCTTGACTGATTTTCTGTGCTTCTTCAATACTATCCCCAATAGCTAATACTCCAACTGCACGTGATTTTAATGCATAATTCTTACCATTTCTTAATTCCATCGACCCTGGATAGATACGTATATTATCCCCATACTTTTTAGCTAACTTGTATATCTCAGTAAAGTCAACTGGAGTATCCATATCTGCTTTAGCTACTTTATTGGAATAAACGTCCATGTACCCTCCATAGTCAGGTGGCACTTTGTAGGTTAAAACAGTTGCTACCTTATTTAACTCGACATTTAGAAGATTTCCTTCAATCATTTTATAACAGACATCTATGAAATCATCTTTAATTATCGGAAAAAGATTAATACTCTCTGGATCGCCTGGACGACTGTTAATCTCTAAAATTTTTATCCCCCTCCCAGTATGCATAAACGCTAAGTATAATGGCACTCCACGAAGTGCCGTGGTATCATCAATTTCTTTACTCCAACCATTAAACACCTTATTTGCTAACACGATTTCGTTTTCACGATCAACAGCGGTCAAAAAGGGCAGTTTATCATCTATGTCTTTGTAGGAGCCCATACCCCCTGTATTCGGTCCCATGTCCCCATCAAAAGCGCGTTTATAATCCCGCGTGTCAGGCAAAGGTATGAAATGTTTTCCATCACAGAATGCCATACAACTAGATTCTTCACCATCCACTTTCTCTTCAATGATAACTGCACTATATTGAAAATTAGACATAAAATGCTCAAATAACTCTTCACGGCTTGTAAAGTGATCACCCCAAACACCTACCCCCTTACCTGCAGTCGGCTTATCCGGTTTAACTACCGCTTGATTATCCAGCTCATCAAGCCATTTATACACATCCACTTTAACCTGTGCTTTACCCTGATAGTCTTTTGGATCAAAAATTTTAAAACGCGGATTAGCTTCAGGAACAATTTTTTGGAAAAGCAACCGTTGTTTAACCTTACTTTCCTCAATAGCATACTCTTTTTTTGGACAAACAACAGGGATATTTACTTCGGCTTCAATAAGGTTTCGTAATCCGTCAATAATTGGTTTTTCTGATCCTACAATAGCAAAATCTAATTTATCTTTGTAGGTTTGTGCAAACTTGTTAATGTCTTGGATGTTCAAACTTGGAATAACGACATGTTTTGTGGCGTGTTGAATATTGAAGGGGTTGAGTTGTTTGTCTGCGATGTATAATTCTACTTTATAGTTTTTGCTTCTTGATAATGTATCGACTATGGCGGCTTCTCGTGCACCATATGAAACAACTAATACGCCTACGGTTTCCATCTATAACACCTTTCTGATAGGGTATGTCTTATTTTGTTTTTTTACTGTAGTCTATGTTTTCTGTTTCATAGACTTGTTTTGATTCTTTATACCCTTTAAAGAATTTTTCTTTAGCCTCGTCAGCTGTTTTCTGAGCTAAGGGTGTGGGGTACTTACCTGTAATGCAGGCAAGACAAAGTTGTTCGCATGTTTGTTCTGTAGCTTCAACTAGTTTATCTATAGACAGATAACACACGCCATCGGCACCTATGATTTTTGCGATTTCTTCTGAATTATTTCTAGCGCCAATGAGCTCTCCATAAGTGGACATGTCTACCCCGTAGAAACATGGTCCTATGACTTTTGGAAAAGTTGCAAAGACAAAAACTTTTTTGGCTCCAGACTTGCGCAGTTTGCCTATGATAACTTTTGTGGTGTCGCCTCGAACAATGCTGTCTTCACAGATCATGACATTTTTACCTGCAAATTTAGAACCTAAGATGTTAATTTTTTTATCAATAGTTGAAAAACGTTCATTTTCTAACGAAATAAAGGCTCTCTCTGTAACATAACGATGCCGTCTTGAAGCGCGTTCCCAACGGAGACCTGACGCTTCATGAACCCCCATAGCTGGATCATCACCAGTTTCCGGCACAGACATGATTATATCACATTCCTTTACCATATCTGGATTTTCATAAACAATATTTCTTCCAAAAGCTTCTCGAATTTCATAAACATATTTACTGTTAAATCGTGAATCTGGCCTTGCAAAATATGCATACTCAAAAACACAAAATGCCTGCTTTGGATTCTCTATAATTTGCTGCCGAATAAACCCCCCGTTTGTGGCAATTACCAATTCACCCGGACATAACTCAAAATCATGTTCCAAACTGTTCATATCTAAACTAACAGTTTCTGATGAGAAAGCCAAAGTTTGACGATCTGAACTATGACCTGCACATAAAGGTTTTATACCATGCGAATCTTTAAAAGCAAAAAACGTTCCATCCCCTAATATACCTATTACTGAGAACGCGCCATCTAATTCTTCCATAACCCCTCGAACAGCCCCCGCTAAGTCTTTTCCCTGTTTTAGCCCTGAAAGCAACTTATGACAAACTATGTCCGAATCACAGTTATAGACAAAATCATCAGACCTATTGTACATCTTTTCTTTAAGCTTATCTGCACCTATAATGTTACCGTTAAATGATATAGCAAGCTTCACTTTATCTGCCGTACACGTGAATGGTTGTGTCCCCTGTATTATAGATGAATCATCACTTTTTCCCGAAGTTGCATACCTGATGTTTCCAATACCTATAGAACCTGGGAGTCTTTCAAGCCACTCGTTAGTTGCCTCTGTTTTAATTTTTGGCACAAGATCTAAAGCCTTATGAATGAAAAACTCGCCTTGATTACAAGTTAAAAAACCATGTGACTGATGTCCCCTGTGATTCTGAGCCCGCAGTCCCCAATAAATATATGAAAAACTTGGCTGGTTATTGAAATTTTTTACACCAAATATGCCGCAACCTATGTCTAATCCCTTCTAAACAGTATAGTTATACATAATTAAAAAGGGGGTTTATCAGCTTTTAGTACAAATTTAGCCAAAATGGTGCTTAACACGATTTAATAGCTACTCACAGCCATAGCATTTAGATATCTATTGACTATACTATGTTAACTCGAGTGTGTATCGTGTAGCCATTTTATGAATGGCGTAGGCGTCAGTGGTGTTTCTTAAAAGTTGTTGTTTACTAACAATTTATGTTTAAAGTTTTACAATGCTATTTATAACCTGATAACTCTATTTAGCGTTTCACACAGGGCTATGACATGTTGGACACCATTCATGCAAAAGATTTGCTTAATATTCTTAGACAAACGGTAACTGTGCCCAGTCTTGTTAAAGCTAAAAGCGAACCCTTCGAAACACTCATAGTAACAATTCTCTCCCAAAACACTGCAGACAAAAATACTAACACCGCCTTCACACGTTTAAAACAATGTTTCCCAATTACTCCAAAAGCCCTCACAGAAGCTGACCCTGCACTGATTGAAAACTGCATAAAGCCCGCAGGTCTCTATAGAGGTAAAACTTGTGCAATTCAAGCAACTTCAAAAATAATTCACAACAAATATGGCGGATCCATGGACACTATTTTGGCTTTATCCTTTGAAGAGGCAAGAAAAACTCTTACAGACATGCCAGGGGTTGGACCCAAAACAGCTGATGTGGTATTACTCTTCTCTGCTCAGAAACCTACAATACCTGTTGATACACATGTTAACCGTGTTTCCAAACGTTTGGGCATTGCACCAAAAATAGGCGATTATGAAACAGTTCGTCTAAGTCTGCAAAAATTATTTGAGGAAAATGATTACTTACTTGTACATCAGCTTCTAATTGGTCATGGTAGACAATTCTGTAAGGCGCAAAAGCCTCTTTGTAATATCTGTCCTATTATTAATTACTGTGAAACCAGAGGAGTGTTTTAAGTGGTTACTCTTCCGCAGCAGATAATGGAGTATTTTCCATATCCTGAAGTACGTATACATCAAGACCAATTCATAAACACCATTCATACTGCGGTAGCTGCAAAGCGATCCGTGTTAATTGAGGGCAGCAATGGCTTAGGAAAGACTATATCAGCCCTCTCCGCATGCTTACCACTTGTAGTTGAAAAAGACCTTAAAATTTTATACGTCGCCCGAACTCATCGTCAGCATGAACGCGTAATAGATGAGCTACGTATGATCTACAAAAAACGCCCCATTAGTGGCATATCCATTAAGGGTCGTAACGAAATGTGTCTTAATGCGTTTGCTGCCAATGGCGCTTTTGACTCTAAATCTCTTATGGAAATGTGTGATCTCTTAAAAACTAAAGGGCGATGTCCATATTATAAGAATGTAGAGTTACAAACTTATGATTATCTTCAACTGGTTAAACAATTGGCTGTGAAGCCTTATACGGCAACTGAAATTCAGCATATCTGTAAAAAGAAAGAGCTCTGTCCTTATGAACTTGTTAAAGCATCCCTTCAAGATACAAAAGTTATGGCCCTAAGTTATCTATACGCTTTTGATCCCCTTATTCGAACAGCTTTTTTAAAACACATAAATACAGACCTCTCAAAGGTTATCCTCGTAGTTGATGAAGCACATAATTTACCTGAAACAGCTGTTGATATTTCCAGCAGTAGTCTTTCTCTTTTTGTTCTACGTCAGGCAGAAACTGAGGCTAACCATTATGGCAGCAAAGATGTTGAACAGTTTATTCACTTCTTCCGTGAAGAAATAGAACAATTATTAGAAACTGTTAATCGTGAAGAAATAATTAACCCTGACCAAATAATTGATATAATTAGAAAATGTGGTATATCTAAACCTCGTAGTTTTTTTGAACACATACGTGAGATTGGTGTTGGAATTAGACGTAATATGCTAGCAGAAGGAAAGAATCCTAGAAGTTATATAAATTCTCTATCTGATTTTCTGCTACATTGGCTTGAAACCTGTGATGATAGTTCATACATTAATGTTGCCAGTCATTACTATACCGAAAAGAACCAGAAAACTGCTAAACTAGAAATAGTTGCCTTAGACCCTTCAAAAATTACTGAACCTGTTTTTTCTGCCACATATGCTAACGTTGTCATGTCAGGTACTCTACAGCCACTTGATGCTTATCTAAAAATAACTAAACTTTCCAAAAACGCTGCCCAATTCATAGCGCCTTCACCTTTTCCAAAAGAACATATTTTCTCAGCGGTTTGTCATGGAGTTACCACAGCTATGGAAAAACGGACTCCTATGATGTATAAAACTATAATCAAACGTATAGTTGAAGTAGTGGAAAATACTCCAAAAAACACAGGAGTTTTTGTTGCCTCTTTTGATGTTATGAAATCTCTACTCAATGAAGGTTTAGCCTTAGCCTTAGACAGACCGCTTTACAGAGAAGAAAGAGGCATGACCTCTAAGCAAAATGAAAAACTTGTATCTGATTTTAAATCATGTGGAAACAAAATGGGCGCTGTATTTCTAGGTGCTCTGGGTGGCAGAACTTCAGAGGGTGTTGATTTTCCTGGAGATCAAATGAACTCTGTCTTAGTTGTAGGAGTGCCTTACGCTGAACCAACGCCTCGTGTAAAAGCTCAGATTGATTATTACGAAAATTGTTTTCCCCGGTTTGGACGAGAATACGGTTATGTGCTACCTGCTATGAAAAAAGCTTCTCAAGCGGCGGGCCGACCTGTACGTACTCTTGATGACCGTGGGGCAATTATCTTTTTAGATTCACGGTATGCAACAGGTTACTGTCGAAATTTTTTACCCTCTTGGGTAAATAATGGCATGAAAATGTTACCTGACCAAGATGGGGTTTTAGCTAAAGAAATAAAAACCTTCTTTAGTTTACAAAGGTAGCTCCTTAAGCTCAGGGTCCAGTTTAATTCTGCCAATTATAATACTGGCGGGTTTAACACAAACAGGTGTTAACACCTTCATTACTCGTCGAACACGGTTATATTCTAGCATAATGCCAATTCCTAGAAATCGATTTTTTACATCTAGTAATCCAACAAGAATTCCCTTCTCTTTACCTGGCTCTTTTGGAAGAATATTTTTTTCCCGAATTTCCATATAACTAGAAAATAGCGACCGCACTTTAGCTTCCTTTAGATACTTTGCATAATTTAGTTCTCTCAATCTTACACGTTTTTCAGAAACACGTTCATTAACCGCCACAGATGCTTCAATACAACGTGTAGAAACAGTATTTACTATGGAAAACAACGGCTTAAGTTCTTCTTGGCTCTGAATGCCAATTATTAAATCAGGCTCAAGATGCGTAACAAGCTGCATTTTATGCTCAACTGCGCTTTCCCCCTCTATCCAACCGTCAATATTAATTATAACATAATCTGCTTCAGCCTTATGCATAATTTCCTTATGCATCACAGTTAAGCCTTCAATGGTTCTACTTATAGCCTGAACTGGTGATGTAACTCCAACAAAGAAGGCGTTAGCCATTTTTAACTCGTAAAGTTCCGTAACTTTTTTAACAGCATATCCATAAGCAACTGTGCAGGGCGGACCAATATCGGACTGATCTATATCACTGTCTAGAACTGCAACCTTATTTTTCCTGTCAATAAGCTTGTTAACTAAGTACGTG
>Ga0209737_10002779_pt1 | contig 12216 bp, 8 predicted proteins | sample TergutCu122P3_FD_187284 | JGI IMG/M metagenome (GOLD analysis project Ga0209737, IMG submission 187284) | Cubitermes ugandensis P3 segment gut microbial communities from Kakamega Forest, Kenya - Cu122 P3 (SPAdes) (version 2) | ecosystem: Host-associated > Arthropoda: Insects > Digestive system >... | reverse complement strand
GATGAAATAATGAGCTTGGATATGAACCTGATGCCTGAACAACTGGAACTTAAAAATATGGATTTATCGCAATATCCAATTCCTGTTCCTGGTTCTGATAAACCGGCGCCAAGGCCACCAAGACCTACTCCTGCACCTGCAAACAGTTAATCCCGTTCTGGTGAAAAAACCGCTGGATTTTTTTTTTAAAATCCGGAAGATCTATTAAAAAAGAGGCTGTCTAAAAAAGATTTTTTTTAAGACAGCCCTTTTTTTAATGTCATTGTTCTAATTTTGCAATATGATACGTGCTTACAACTGCCGACCCTTCTTTTCCATCCTTAAACGTAACAAAAAGTACATATATGGTTGTTTTGTCAATGTCTATATCAAAATATTGTTGCATTCTGTCTGTTTCAGGATTGTGTGAACTCCATATTAACTCCTCTTTTTCAAATAATAGCAGAATGGCTTCACCTGCCGAGACTTCGTCAGTACAAATAGTGAATCTGTAACGTTGGCCTCCGCTCAGAGCAATTGCTTTTTTGAAAACTACTTGTTCTCCAGAGTTTGCTGCATTCAAACGGACAGGAAAGCGTTGTTCAAGTGTACTGCCTTCTACTTCAAAATCACAGTTTTCTGCTGCTTTTGCATATGTGATCTTTGTTTCGTTTTGAGAATTTTGCTTGTTTAATGTTACGAATCCTGTAAAAGTTTGTTTTTCACCATCATTCTCGGATCGGATTGCTATGTAATAATACACGCCTTCAGGCATCAGTTCACCTTTGCATGTACCATCCCAACCATTAGTTCCTTTATAGAGCAATGAACCTAATCTGTTAAATACTTGAAGGTCATACCCTTCGAGAAACAGTTCGTTTTTGCCGTCTTTATTGGGTTCAAAAACAGTTGGTAACTTTTCGTTCGGAACATCCTTTTCTGGAGTTATTGTCCGGTCATTCGATTGTTCTTTTTCATGAGTTATCATCCGGTCATTGTCCGGAACAGGATTTTCAACACTCTCGTATGTCAAGAGCGTATTCAGGTCATTCTGCGCAATAGTTTTGGTCGAAAACACACAAAATGCTGCGATAAACACGGGTATCATTGCAATGCTTCTGCACCATGCCCCTTTCTTTGATGTGGTTTTGGTCATCATAACGATTCTTTTTTTGGTGAATAAAAAATTGAAATTAAAACTTGAACTAAAAATAATGTCTTTGTTTTGTGAAATACAATTCAACAAAATAGTTTGATAGGCAGGAATATGTTCTTGATTGTTTCCTGTAACCGTATCATCAGCCAGAAATTCATGATTCTGCCTGATTTTGTTGCGATAGAGGTAAAAAACAGGGTTGAACCAGCCGAAGGCAATCAACAGTTCGATAAACATAATGTCATAAGTATGCCGTTGTTTGACGTGCGCCCATTCGTGAAGAATGATTTCATCAGGTATTCGTACATTGTAGTAATCCTCCCTGTTGACAAAAATGTAGCGTCCGAAACTGTGCGGGACGGTTTTTTCATCCATCAGGGCGATTTTGGCGCCGTGATAATCCATGCAGGCATTCTTCTGTCCGAAAAGAAACATCTGCAAACAGTTTTTCAACATGCGAAACAGAAAAAACGAACTAATCATCACATATACTGATAGTAGCAGCAGTGAGTAATTAATTGATGGCACTGTAGGTTTATTTTCAACCTGCATGTTCATTTCGATGATGTAAGTCTGTTTATCTGGTGTTTCGATGACATTATTCCATCCGGTATATATTGTCCCGATATTCGCAGGCATCTGCTCCACATTGATGGTCATAGAAGTGAACGGTATCATCATTGAAAAGATGAGGCTGACCAACAGGTATATCCGTTTGAAACGATGCATCTTTTCCTTTTCGAGCAAAACAGCGTAAATTGCGTAAAGCAATAATGCACAGGTGGTCATCTTAATAAGGTATACCATCATTTTTTCCTCCTTTTTATTTCCTGTTCGACGATATTTTTCAGGTCTTCCAATTCCTTTTCTGACAAGTTACCGGTAGAAGTGAAAAAAGAGGCAAATTGCAAAGCCGAATTGCCAAAGAAATTTTTAACGATTTCGTTCATGTACCTGCTAAAATAGTCCTCCTTGCCGATTAAGGGGTAATATTGTCGCGAATTGCCGAACAGGCGGTAGGCAATCACGTTTTTGTCCTGCAACCTTTTCAACAGCGTGGCAACAGTGGTGATGGCAGGTTTCGGATCCGGATATTGATCCATAATGTCTTTCAGGAAAGCGGTTTCGCATTTCCAGATGATTTTCATCAATTGTTCCTCAGCATTGGGTAATTTCATGTTCTATCAATTAAGAATTTATTCTACAAAGATAGAACAAATATTTTAGATTTTCACATTTTTTTGTATTTTTGCGGTATATTTCAAAAATCGGATGAATGCAAAACAAACCAAACTAATCACATTGCAACAGATACTGGATACTACACATACAGTGCAATCACGCTCCTGCATAAATCAAAAATCCTAACCCAATGATGAACAGGATAAACATTCCGAAATTCAACTTATTGGAAACAGGCGGAGCGTTTTTAAATTCTTTCCATATCAGGATGCCCCACAAAGCGGAAACTAATGTAGCGCCCTGACCCAATCCGTAAGAAATGGCTGCGCCTGCCTTTTCGGATGCTATCAGACTGAACGATTGCCCTATGCACCATATCGAACCTCCCAGCAAACCAATAAGATGTGTTTTGGCATTCCCTTTGAAATATCCTGAAACAGGGATCGGATCACCTTTAAAAGGTTTTTTCATAACAAGGGTATTGAACAGAAAATTGCTGATAAGAATACCCAATGCAAAGATAAACACTGCGGTATAAGGCGTCAGTTTTCCTGCAGCCGGTTGTACGAAATTGTTCAAATCCATGGATGCCGCAATGAAACGGTAGAAAAAAGCCATAATCACCCCGGCTGCAATGCTGATCATGATTCCCTTGTTGGATACTTTTTGAGCGTTTACCGTTGCTTTTTTATAGGCAAAAGCATTGAGTAAAATAGCAATAACGATCAGGATGACGCCAATGAAAATAAAAGCAGGATTACCTTTTGCGGCTCCAAAATAATTGATCAGCACGCCCAACACCAGCGCCAGCCCTATCCCGACAGGGAATGCAACCGACATGCCGCAAAGAGCAATTGCTGACGACAGCAGAATGTTTGCAGCATTGAAGATGATCCCACCTGTAAAAGCGCTGCCAAGGTTGGAAATATCGGCCTGTCCCAGATTTTTCAGGAAGGATTGTCCCTCAACTCCGAAACTGCCTAATGTAAAAGCGGATAAAATGGAAAAGAGCAAAACTCCAATCACATAATCCCAGTAAAAATACTCGTAACGCCATGTTTGAGCAGCCAACTTCTGGGTGTTCCCCCACGAACCCCAGCACAACATGGTAACGACGCAAAATATAACGGCTATTGAATAACTGTGAATGATAAACATAATGATATTCGATTTTAGATATTAGATTTTAGATAATTGCTATTTGTGTTCAATACGTAAAGGAGCATCGGAATAGACGATGGCATCCTGGAAAGTGATATTTGCGACAGGTTGTGGATTCAACCACTTGAATGTGAGCGTGTATTTTGCTTTGGGCATCTGATATTTCCAAAACAAATCATGACGACGGACAGTGGTATTGGCGGGAAGTTTTATCGTTTCAACCAGTTCGCCGTTCACGTAAGCCTCCATAATAGCGATGTAATCTTTTTCGGATGCTACTGCATAGCCCTTGACAACAATACCCGTTCCTTCAAACTCAATCTGGTTAAGATCCGCTATTCTTCTATTGATTCCCATCCTTTTGGTTGGAAAAAGTCCGTCAAATCCTTTTTCGTAACGGACAGGAACAGGTTGCTGACATTTAATGGTAATGGTTTCATCGTTGATTTTTCCACCGTTACGCTCAATCATTTGCAACGCATGTCCAAAACCCATTTGATAGGTTTTGTTCAGTGAAATATCTGTATAGGCAAAATTCATGTCTTCCACCTCTCTCAAATTTTTCATCCAGTATTCAGGGATATTATCGTATCCCAGCATGGTTCCCAGAATACCGCCAGCCGTAGCCGGGTTACAATCCGAATCCTGCCCGCAGCGTGTTGAAATATCGAGGGTTTTGAAAAAATCACCTTCGCCATACAGCAAGCCAATGAGCACATAAGCGCTGTTGATCACTGCGTCGATGTTAAACGGAATAAACACTCCGTCGGGGCAACCGATATCTTCGCTCCATTTTTTTTCGCACTCAAACCAGTTTCGCTTCCAGTCGCCGGGATAGAGTTTGTGCCATTTAATGACGTCGCTCATACATTGATAGAACCGTGATTGTTCAGGTATCGCCTTAAGCGCTTCTTCGACAATAAAATTAATGTCGTCAGAAACAAAAGCCAAACTGTACATGGCGCCAACATACACGCCTCCATACCAGCCGTCGCCATAATTCATGATGTGCCCTATCCTGTCGGAAATCTCCGATGCGGCATTGGGCATTCCCGGCGACATCAAACCTGCGAAGTCGGCTTCAATCTGGTAGTCGATATCGTCGGCGTGAGGATTGTTCAGCCAGTGACCTGACGCCGGCGGCATAATTCCGTTCAGGATGTTGTAACGCGCAGCCTGGTTGGCGTGCCACAACGGATATCCAGCCTTTGCAAAAGCCATGGCAAACGAATCGACAGGCGCATCCAACCCCAGGCGTTCAAAGACCTCGACAAAGGTCAAATCCATGTACACGTCATCATAAAGACCCGGAGCGTTCTCGTAGTACCACTTGATATACCCGTCAGGCCAGGGTATGGGTACATAATCCTGAATCATTGTACCGTTAAAACGGAACTCCGTAGGCCCTCCATAAGTGCAGCCTATGGTTTGACCTGCCCAACCGCCTTTGATCTTGTTGAGCAATTCTTTTTTGGTGATGGTCAGTTCTGATGGAATTTCTTTCGTCTGTTGCTGACAGGAACAAACGAACATACACAGCAAAATGCTGATACATAAAATTATTAATGAGGGTTTTTTCATGGTGAAATTGGTTTGAAATTTGATACTTATTGTTGATTTGATTAAATTTTGCTTTTTTTTACCTCTGTGTTATTCAAAATCATTCATGAGTTCATCACGATAAGGTGCTGAGGCTTGCGCTCCGATTCTTGTTACAGAAATTGCAGCAGCCCTGTTGGCAAAACAGACTGCCGCGGGCAAATCATGTCCTTCAGAAATAGCCACGGCAAGCGCTCCATTGAAAACATCGCCGGCTGCGGTGGTATCAACGGCATCCACTTCGATAGAGGGAATCAATTCCTGTAAAACATCATTATATATAAAAGCCCCTTTAGCACCCAAGGTGATGATTACCGACTTGACGCCCATTTCAAAAATAGCGCGGGCGCAGGCGAGTAGAGAATCGGTATCGGTAATTTTAATCCCTGTAATCATTTCGGCTTCGGTTTCGTTGGGCGTTATCAGATCAAGCGATAGAAACAGTTCACGATCAAGGGGTTGCGCCGGAGCAGGATTCAGGATCAGTTTTTTTCCTGATTTCCGGGCGAGGTCTGCAACGTATTTCACCGTTTCTATCGGTATTTCTAATTGCATCAGAATGATACCGGCATTTTCGATGGCTTCATGCGCAGTGGAAAGATCGGCTGGCGTGAGATGGGCATTCGCACCCGACGCCACTACAATACAGTTTTCGCCTTTATCGTCAACCGTTATCAAGGCAACTCCTGAAGGATGCTCTGAATCGAAAAAAACGAAAGAAGCATCAATTCCTTCTTTTTCAAACAATTGCTTTGCTTCATTCCCGAATATATCGTTTCCGGTTTTGCAGATAAAGGTTATCTGTCCGCCCAGACGCGCAGCGGCTACGGCCTGGTTTGCTCCCTTACCTCCTGGGTTCATCAAAAAAGTGCCTCCAAGTATTGTTTCGCCGGGACGAGGTAAATGTCCGGCTTTAATGACCATATCGGTGTTGCTGCTGCCAACTACCAATATTTGTTGTGTGTTTGGATTGTTCATTTTGTTATTTGTTTTACTTATCCCGCAAAAATAAGAAAATTTCCCATTCAACAGCCAAATATATTCACTGTTTTTTGATTGATTTTCTCTGTTTTTTGAAATATTTTTTCGTCCCAGGGTTTCTTGTTGTCGCGGTCGAAAGCCACTAACCAGCCATCTTTACTGCCAAGGGTATCCATATAGCGCAGCGTTTGCTCAATCCCTTTTTCTATTGATTGTTTGCCTCTGTTGATTTTTAATTCAATTGGGTATTTTTTTTCTATATATGTGATACACAAATCCAGACGGTCTTTACCTGTTGCCATTTCACGCTGCACCTCGCCGCCGCTATTGAAAATCCGTTGCAAAAACGCCTGTAAAATCAAGTGTGGCGCTGCCTCTTTGTATTGAAAACGCTCTTGCCAAACGTCGGAATTTTCTCGCCAAAACTGTTGAAAATCCTGTAACAGTAAATTCATATCAACGATGTTGTTTTTGAAGTATTTGGGCATTTCGTAACCGGAAAATTGTTCGGAGTTTTGCAAGGTTGCCTGTTCGCTATATGTTAATGTACGAATGATTACCTCTCCGTAAATCGGATTTCCCGGAACGATTGCTTTATTATCCAACCGTATCAATCCTAAATCCGTCACATAACAAAAATCATCCGACATTCTGTCTATTTGTTCGCCTTCACCAAGCATCACCGGTTCGATAATCTTTTGTACCCTTGGCTCTTTCAACTTGTCTAACAGTTGGTCAATATGCACATCGCGTCGAAGAATGATTGTTTTAATGGCTTCGGAAACCATTTCGGGAGTAATGGCTATTGAGTAATTCTTTTTTAGTTGTTCAACAATTATTTCTCTTGCAATGGCATTCACAAGCCACGGTTGTCCCTGCGTTTGTTCAAAAGCAAATCCTATAGCCGCGTTTTCAAAAATCTGTCCCGTTTCACCGGTGTGTTGCAGGTACAGTTTTTGAACTTCTTCTTTTGTAAAATTGCGAAGATTCAATGACTTCGTTATGATATTAAACGGACTTGCCGAGCTGAGTGTTTCCTGATTTTCACGGACTTTTACCTTGTAATCGCGAATATTTCGCATACCCACCAATGCCACCGACACAGGAAATGCTGCGAAAGTGCGATTAATATAGCCGTTGCGAAGTTGTCGTAAAAACGACAACAAAGTTCCTTCACTCAAACAGTCGGCTTCATCAAAAAACAGGACTAAAGGTTTATCCAGTCTTCTTGCATATCGCGTCAGAAAATCTTTCAATACGTTAGCGTAATTATCGTCTATTTCAGGGATTTCAGCGCTTGAAAAAAATGCAGGCATCGAAAAAATTTCAAATGCCGAACGTAAAGCATAAACAATAGATTTTATCCCTTTTTCAGGCTCTATTATTCCATACGAATTTTCCAGCGAACAATAGACAGCATAAAAATTGCCCTCGTTATTGATTTTGCGTGTAAGGTCAAACAGTAAAGTAGTTTTTCCTACCTGCCGTGCAGCGTGAATAACGTAATATTGTTTCGAGTTAATAAGTTCCATCAACTCGTGATGCAAACGTTCTGTTGCATCGAGCATATAATGCTCTCCCTCTATGCAGGGGCCTGCTACATTAAAATATTTCATAACTGTCTATCTTCCATATTTATATTTTGCCGAAGGCACAAAAATCACATTGAGTTCCGGATCCGCCATATCTGGATCGAGCGGATACATCGGTCTGATGACACGCTTGTAGGGCAGATTCACCAGATCCTGGTCGACGCCGCCACGGGTGTGCGCCATCATCCATCCGGCCTGCATGTTGTACCAGTCGGGGACAAGATAACCCTGTTTGACCATCACAATATCTGCCTCGCGGGGATTCAGTCCTATGGCGGTCATTCCACTTTCGTAGTGATAGGCTGCACGTTCCTTCGTTACGATTACCAGGACGCTGCCTGTTTTGATCACCGCTTCACGATCGCTGGTAAACATCACCGTCCCCGATAATTTCACAGGTCCCTCGAAACGATTGTCTTCCATCGCTCCTACCGTCGCTTCGGCATGACCGCCTACACCGGCTTTCTTTGCCGCAGCAATCATTTCCGGGCCGGGTATCGACGCATAAATCACCGTTTTCCCATCCGGTGTTTTAAATTCCGGACGCTGTAACAGTCGTGCCAATGTCCAGGTGACGTCGCCCGCACCGCCTCCTGTCGGGTTGTCGCCCATATCACTGATGAAGAACGGCTTTTTGTTGCTGGCGATGGCAGCGTCCAAACACTCGTTGAGTGATGTAGTGGGCGCTTCAAAATCGAATTGATGGCGAACCGACCAGAATTTTTCGGCAAGCGTTTTGGCCGAACGTCCTACCTGATCCCTATCATCGCCCACCACCATCACAATACCCTGGTTGCGCGGCTCATCAGCCCATGCGTATGAAATCCAGATGGCTGCATCTACAACGCCCGGAAGCGCTTCGATGCCGGGTATCATTGCGTAGAGCGACTTTCCCGGCTCAACGCGCGTACTGGTTCGCTCGCCAGGAAGCAGTATGGGTACCGCAACCCACGCTTTGTATGCCGGACGTCCTTTTCCTGAAGTAACACGGTCATAGAGATTGACAACGGCGCGACGGGTCGATATTTGGTTGTCTTCGTGAGGCGCCATGCGGAAACAGGTGATCAGATCCGAATATTCGGCTAAACGCTGGGAAACATTTCCGTGAAGGTCCATTGACGTAGAAACGACAGGATCGTTTCCGATAACTCCACGTATCCTTTCAAGGAAGTCGCCTTCGGGATCATCCAGTCCCACCACGCTCATCGCACCGTGGATATGGTAGAAAAAAGCATCGTAGGGCATGTTGGCGCGAATCATATCAAGCGTTTTGTTGACTAAAAATTCGTATGTTTCGCGTGTGACGATACCGCCCGGTGTAGCGGAAGAGAGCATTGCCGGAAGCCACACTGCTCCTTTGCCCATCGTGGAATCAGGACTTAAATAAGGATAAGATTGCAAAAGGGCTTCGCCTTCACGCTGGCGGAAGGCTTCCAAAGGAGTAACAGCCGGCGAGAAAGTGCTGCACTCAATAGATATACCGGCAATACCAATGCGCGGAAGAATTACCGGTTGCAGTTTTGGCTGTGTTGCCGTTTCACAGCCGGGAAATCCTAATAACAGGCAGATAATCAGAAATAAAAGAATATTTTTCATGTTGTTATGTACAATATATGTTTACGGCAAAAATACAAAAATTTATATGTAAATTATAATCACTACCTTTGTGCCGCAAATTTTATATCAGTATTTCATATTATTTTCATGATGAGACATATAATTATTCAGTCAAAGAAGATTTCAATTTATATTGCTATACTTTCATTGTGCAGTACAGTTGTGCATGGTACCGGAAAAAACGACGGAGCGCCGTTGGGGATGAACATAGGAGGCTTGGCATCCTGGAATCCTCCTGTTTTTGTTGACGTTTTCAAGCAATCGCGCGAATGGATTTCCCAACAATCAGGAAAAGGCTGGGGAGAAGGTCCGGCGCTGGATCTGGATGAAAACGGATGGATAAAAAGTTTTCCGTCTTCCGACTGTTTTGCGGAAACGCCATTGATCGATGGGGTGGAATGTATGCCCGGCGGTAATTATACCGTTCTCTACGATGGCGAAGGAACCGTTAATTTTAGTTTGAACACTGTTTCCATTGTATCGAACCAGCCCGGACGCATCGTAGTGAATTACGAGGCAGGAAGCACCATCGGCATTTGGCTGCAAATCAGAAGCGTAAATCCCGATAACTATATCCGCAATATCCGCGTACTGATGCCCGGAACAGAGGCGACCTATCAGACTGAACCGTTCTATCAACCACATCTTGACCTTTGGAGCGACTATAAAGTAATCCGCTTTATGGATTGGTTGCATACCAACAACAATCCAACCGTAACATGGGCGCAACGTACTACGCCGCAAAAACAGACGCAGGCGAAAGTGAACGGCATATCGTGGGAATATGTGATACAGTTCAGCAATTTGATTGAGGCAGACCCATGGATATGTATTCCACACCTTGCCGACGACGATTATGTGCAACAATGCGCTCATTTGTTGAAAGAGACGCTTCATGCCGATTCCAGGATATACATCGAATATTCGAATGAAGTTTGGAACGGATTATTCGAGCAATCAAGGTTTGCCCAGCGCGAAGGTATTCGCTTGGGATTTGCTCCGCCCGAACGCCCCTGGGAAGCGGCAGCGCCGTATTATGTTCGCCGTTCGATGGAGATTTTCAGAATATTTGAAGAAGTGTTCGGCTCCACCGACCGTTTCGTACGTGTATTGGCATGGCAGACAGGCGGCTCGATTGATCAAATGATGAATTACGAATACAGGATGATTGATGGGGAGGGGACGCAAAGTCTTGTGGGTAAAAAAGGCTGTGATTTCGCCGATGCTTTTGCTACTGCCCCTTATTTCGGCGGCGACCTCGGCAGTCAGTTGGCATGGGTCAACAGCCATACGGTTGATGATATACTGATTGCCTGCGAAAATCACTTGCAGGAAGTGATGAACACTGTGGATCAACAGGTAAAAGACGCCGCACGGTTCGGTAAAATATTCCTTGCCTACGAGGCAGGGCAACACCTTGCAGGAACAGCAGGAAACGAAAACGATCAGGACATGACCGACAAATTTATTGCCGCCAACCGCCATCCGCGCATGAAGGAATTGTATCTTAATTATTTGGAACGGTGGAAGATGTCGGGCGCCCAAACCATGTGTATTTTTTCGTCTATTGGAAAACCGTCGAAATGGGGAAGTTGGTCAATCATTGAGTCTTATTGTTCCGATCCCGGCCAAAGTCCCAAATATACTGCGGTACGCGAATTTTCGGAAGCAAACACGCCAGCCTGGTGGTTGTTGCCACCTATGGAACCCGAACCGGAAGGTGATCTGCTGATTCACTTCGATGCTTCGGCGCTCGCTTCCAACCTGAACATGCAACGCGATTACCGGTTGGTTGGCAGTGTAGAAACCGTTCCGTTTGACGTCACAGACGCAGGAAAATTGTTCGACGGCGGAACAAATACACAGGCTACCCTGTATGGAGGATTTCGTCATATCGATCCGGCCAATCCGGGATGTAAACCGAATATATTGATTAACACCGGTTTTACAATTGCTTTGCATTCCGGTGAAAATATGTATAGCGAAGCCACAGGACTTTTTATATGGAGAAAAGACCAATTTTTAAAACAGTACGATGCAGTAAAACTGTCCAAACTTTCCGTTAAAATAGATGCGTATGTCGGGCAAGCGCGTTTTGTGGTGAAGAACAACGGTAAATATTATTTTTCGGAATACCTGATGACCAACATCGGTGAATTTGAACTTGCAGGAATCAGCAACTCGAACCTTCCCACAAAAAGATGGCTGGAATTTAATCCGGCAACAGATAATTTTTCCATCCCTTTTTCCGTTCCGCTGATGCTGACCGGATTTATGCCCGTTACATTGGATAATGTTACCGAGGTGGGGATATGGATGACCAGCAATCGCCCTTCTTGGTCGCATACGCTGACTTTCTCATCTTTCAAAGCGTATGCAGCACTTGCTCCGGAGCCTGCCAACCACACTGCACTGACTGAGTTGATCGCCGAGTGCAGCGCCTTGCTTTCCGATGTGATAGAAGGAGGATGGACAGGCAATGGAAACGGACAATATCCTGCTGACGCCGTAAGCATATTTGAAAATGCCATTTCTACCGCTCAACAAACCGATGACAATGCACAGGCATCTCAAGATCAAATTGACGAAGCAGTTTTGACATTAGCGGCTGCAAAAACAATTTTCCTTGCATCGAAAATACTGATCAATCATACGCCGGAGGTATCGCTTCTAACCGTGGGCATATACCCCAATCCGGTGAAGGATTATTTATATGTGACTATTGATAAAACACCGTTTACCGTAAGAATTTATTCCACCAATGGGGTATTGTTGTTTAAGGCTGAAAACAGGAAAGTACTCGATGTTACCACTTTGCCGCCTGGATTTTACCTGTTGCGAATAAGCGCTGATAATGGAAGCACAGTGTTGAAGTTAATAAAAGAATGAAGATTAATATTTGATTTTATTGCAATTATTTATGACCTTAACTATTGCTCATTGATCAAT
>Ga0209737_10002778_pt1 | contig 12217 bp, 12 predicted proteins | sample TergutCu122P3_FD_187284 | JGI IMG/M metagenome (GOLD analysis project Ga0209737, IMG submission 187284) | Cubitermes ugandensis P3 segment gut microbial communities from Kakamega Forest, Kenya - Cu122 P3 (SPAdes) (version 2) | ecosystem: Host-associated > Arthropoda: Insects > Digestive system... | reverse complement strand
GTTCGTAACTCGAATAGACAACACAAAAAAAGACGGCAAAAAAGACCGAAGACATGGTGATGATTGTTCTTCGTTTGTTTCTCCAAATATTTCTCCAGATGAGTCGGTAGTCTGTAGTCATTAGTCAATAGTTTTATAGTTTTATAGCCGAGATTAAAGATGTTAGCATTTTTCCGACCTCAGACAATAATTTCATAGCTTCGGTAATTTCAGTCTCAGTTAAATAACCGACTTTTACACAGATTAAAAGTTGAGTTTCTAATTCTGCTTTTGAGCCACGAGCAATGTGTAAAAAATGTGCAAATTCTTTATTCGTATTCCTATCTCTCCCTTCTGCAATATTACTCGGAATTGAAACTACGGCTCTACGCATTTGGTCGCTCATTGCGTATGTTTCTTCTTTTGGTAATTTCTTTACTAACCGATAGATTTCAGCCGTTAAATCCATTGCCTTTTGCCACACTAATAAACTTTGATATGTGCCTTTTCTCATTTTTCTTTATTCCTACAAAACCATAAAACTATTGACTATCAAACTATCAAACTATCAAACTACAAAACTACCAAACTATCAAACTATCAAACTACCAACTACCAACTACCGAACGCGTCGCATATTTTGTTGAGAAAAGAAACTTTCATCGATATTAATGTCAAACTCTTGATTAATAATTTTCATTACGGTTTTTTGATTGGGTCTTTCGGCAGGCACTACTTCCATGCGCGTTGGCATTCGGCGATTTCCGAAACTTTTCACATCGAAACTATTAATTGTGTGTACCAATAGATTATCCTCATCGTAAAATTCCGACTTTATTTCTACAAAATCCGTTGAGCAAATCCAGCTAATTACTTTTCCCCATACAATAGCTGCATTTTCTTTGGGTGTAAGTTCAATCTTGAAGCAGTCAAATTCACGCACCTGTTCTCTGCCGAGTAATTTATGTGTAAAATCGTTTACGCTGGAAGATTCACGCACCAAATCGTCGTTCGTAAAATCGCTTCCCATCCACGATTGCCCCATTACAGACGATGACATGCGTATCATTCGGTTGATATTTGGTTGCCAATTCCAAAGGTCGCGTTGGCGTTTCAGGAAAACTTGCCCTGCATCTCTTGCCGGCGATGTGATAAGTGTTAGCGAGTAATCAGCTCCCATGCTCCACGATTTGATGCCAATTTCTCGCGTCCAAGTCGGTCGAATAATGGTCATCGAAATTTCAGAAAAGGAAGATTTTCCTCTGCGGTTGTCGTCTGCACGTTTTACAATCTCCGTAGCACTGAGGTTTTGTGCGGAAATATTGGTTGTTCCGAGCAGAAAAATTGCGAATAAAAAGTACTTGCTTGCTTTCATCTGTCAAGATTTTATTTTTATGCCTTATTTACGGATTCCTGTAAATATAAATTCTACAACCGTATTCTTATTTTGTTCAAATTGCGCGCTAATGCCTTGTCGGATGTAGGGAACTTCCAAACCTTTGATGGCGTAAAAAATAATGATTGCCGTCATTTCATTGTTAAGTGGCTTAAAAACGCGTTTTGACACACCTTCTTCGAGAATTTTGCGAATAAGCTCTATCTCTTGCAAATCAACTTTTCGGCGCGTGCGTTCGACTTCGTAAATATCGCGAAAAAAATCCGATTTCAACGATCCATTTCTATTTACCGCCTCTTTTATTGCCGACAAATGCGTGGTAATGTGTTTGGCAAGTTTCGCATCGGGTTCAAGTTTTTCAGCCGAAACGATTTTCAGTTTTTCCAATACAAGCGATAACTCATTGTTGATTACGGCATTGTATATTTCATCTTTGCTGGTAAAATAGGTATAAAGCGTGCGCCGACCTTTTTTTGAGGCTTCGGCAATATCATTCATGGTAATATTCTTTTTCCCTTTCTCACCAAAAAGTTGGCGAGCTACTTCGACTAATTGTTTTCTGGTTTTTAAATTTTTCTTCATATTGTATGTGATATTTCCTGCAAAACTAAAAAAAATAATCAAGAATTGCAAATCATTAAATTTTCGCACGACACGAAAAACACGACAATAAATGTGCTTAAATAAGATTGATATTCAGTTTCTTACATTCGTCGCGCATTTCGGGCGACCAAATGCTTGCCTGAACTTCGCCGATATGAGCTTTGTGCAGAAAGAACATACACAAGCGCGACTGCCCTATTCCTCCGCCAATAGAAAGTGGTAAAGTGTCGTTTATCAGCCGTTTGTGAAAAAATAAATTCAAATTTTCTTCTTTTCCGCTTTGTTTCAACTGCTTCAGCAATGCTTCTTTATTTACTCGAATCCCCATCGACGAAATTTCCATCGGAATATTCAATACCGAATGCCAGAGCAGAATGTCGCCATTTAATCCGGGCAAATTGTTTTCTCCGCATGTAGTCCAGTCGTCGTAATCGGGCGCACGTCCATCGTGTTTTTTGCCATCGCCTAACTCGCAACCGATACCAATAATAAATACCGCTTTGTGTTTTTTCGTAATCTCAAACTCGCGCTCTTTGGGCGAAAGAGCAGGGTAGAGTTGTCGCAATTCTTCGGCATGAATAAAAGTAATTTTTTGCGGAAGACAAGGTTTTATTTGCGGAAAAGTTTCGGAAATTAAGTATTCGGTTCGCAAGAAAGTAGCATAGATTTTTTCCACTATTTTTTTTAGAAAATCAGTATTCCGCTCATTTTCACTAATCACAAGTTCCCAATCCCATTGGTCAACATAGAGCGAATGTAGATTTCCCAATTCCTCGTCGGCGCGAATGGCATTCATATCGGTATAAATTCCATAGCCTTGTTTTATATTATAATCAGCCAAGGTTACACGTTTCCACTTTGCGAGCGAGTGTACCACTTCGGCAGTTGCATTTTCCATGTCTTTTATCGGAAAGCATACGGCGCGTTCCACACCATTGAGGTCGTCGTTCAGTCCGGTTCCACGCAACACGAATAGCGGCGCGGTTACACGACGCAGGCGTAATTCTGCCGATAAATTTTGCTGAAAAAAATCTTTTAGCTTCGCAATTGCCAATTCTGTTTGGTGCAAGTCGATAAGCTGTTTGTAATCAATAGGTTTTAATAAATAACTCATATTTTTCTTTGTTTTTCTATTTCCAAAAAATCGTAAATCGTAAATCGTAAATCGTAAATCGTAAATCGTAAATCGTAAATCTAAAATCGTAAATTTGGATACAATTCCGCAATTTTCCTTTTCCTTGTTTCGATATTTTCCAAAAATTTCTGATAATTTGCCGATTCGGGATGCAAAGGTCGATGCGCGAGGTCGGCATTCAGTTGTTCTAATTCGGCTTTTATTTTTTTTGTTTCCGCCGAAAAATAACAATCCGAAAATCGTTCCCAAATGTAATTTACCGCCGTTTCGCTCGGATGAAGCATATCCGAAGCATAAAATCTATAATCTCGAAGTTCGTCCATCAGCAGTTCGTAAGCCGGAAAATAATGCACATTCGCAAACTCTTTTTGCAAATTATCTACCGCCAACAACAAACGCGCTTTGCTCAAACTGTTTTCGTGTGCGCCATCTTTCCAATGCCGAATCGGACTGACGGAAAAAATGATGTTTAAATCCGGATTTTGCGTATTCAATCGCTGTATCAGATTCCGGTAATCATGCACAATATCCTCAACAGAAAGTGAATAGCGAATGAAATGTTGAGCAGGCAGTTTGTGGCAGTTTGATACAATTTCGCCGGTTTCCGTAGTTGAGAAAACCCAGGAAGTACCGAAAGTGATAAACAGAAAACGCATTTCGCTCATTTGTAAATTGCTTTTTTCCAAACGCGAATTAATTTTTCCCAAACATTTTTCTTGTTCAATATCCGAAAACAAACTGCTGTGCGAAAAACTGTTCCATAGTGAGCCGTCGAAAAACAAATCTTCTGCTGTAAACCGCTTGCCGTCAAGCAAAAAACGCAGACTATTTCGTATCGAAACCGGATTGTACTGTACGCCAAACGGATTTACATCAATGCGAAAACCGGCATCGCTCATTTTTTTTCCGATATTCTCGGAAAAACACGAACCCAGCGCAAGAATGCCGTCTCTGTGCGTAATTTTTATCGGCGATTCGGGAATTTCTATTTTTGTGGTGAACATATTGATTTCAAATTTCAAATTTCAGATTTCAGATTTCAGATTTCAAATTTCTCTGCAAAAGTACTGATTTTTTGAGAACGAACGAATTTATTTTTTTTACTCATTTTATTTATGTACTTTTGTGCATTCTTGCAGCACACAGATAACACTGATTTTACAGATTTACACAGAATAAGATTATGTTTTATCTTGAAAAATCTGTGAGTATCAGTTTAATCTGCGTCTTCTGCGTGCTAAAAATCTGGCTTGAAAAGCCTTAAGGAAAATTTAAAATCTGAAATTTAAAATCTGAAATCTGAAATCTGAAATCTGAAATTTGAAATCAATAAAATATGAGCATTGAAAAATTAAAATCAGCTGTTAGAAATATTCCGGATTTTCCAATTCCGGGAATACAATTTAAAGATGTTACCACGCTTTTTCGCGATGCGGACATCTTTCACGATTTGTCTATTGAGTTGAAGCACAAGTACAAAGACAAAGGCATTACGCGCGTGGTTGGTATCGAGTCGCGCGGATTTATTATGGGACCGATCATGGCATTGGAACTTGGTGCGGGCTTTGTGCCCATTCGCAAGCCGGGCAAACTTCCTGCCGAAACCATCGAAGAAAGCTACGAAAAAGAATATGGTTTCGATACGATTCAGATGCACAAAGACGCGCTAACGCCCGACGATGTAGTGCTTCTGCACGACGACCTGCTCGCCACCGGCGGAACAATGCTTGCTGCCTACAATCTGGTAAAGCAATTGGGTGTTAAAAAAGTCTATATCAATTTCATTATCGAACTTTCTGATTTGAACGGACGCGATATTTTTCCGCCTGAGGTGGAAATAGATGCGCTGATTAAGTTTTAAAAACAATCATTTAATATATTGAAAATGAGCGAGGTAAAAATAGCAATAATCGGATTAGGTTATGTTGGATTGCCCTTGGCAATTGAATTTGGAAAAAAATACAAAGTATTGGGTTATGATATTAATCAAACCCGCGTAAAAGAACTGCAAGGTGGACACGATCATACTTTGGAGGCTGATATTGACGCAATGACTGCCGTTATGAAAATGCACGAAGCGAATCCCGAAATGGGTTTGTCGTTTTCGCATGTTGAAGAAGATTTGAAAGACTACAATGTTTATATCGTAACAGTTCCAACGCCGATTGATGCTTTCAACACGCCCGATTTGCGTCCGCTGATCAAGGCTTCAGCAATGATAGGAAGAGTTGTTTCAAAAGGCGACATTGTTATCTATGAATCAACAACTTATCCCGGATGTACGGAAGAAGATTGCGTGCCGGTAATCGAAAAAATTTCGGGTTTGAAGTTCAATGTTGATTTTTTTGCAGGCTATTCGCCCGAACGAATCAATCCGGGCGACAAAGTGAACACGCTCACCAAAATAATGAAGGTAACTTCCGGCTCTACGCCCGAAATTGCCGACAAAGTGGATGCGCTGTACGCTTCCATTATCGAAGCCGGAACGCACAAAGCATCGAGCCTCAAAGTAGCCGAAGCATCAAAAATCATTGAAAATGCCCAGCGCGATGTCAATATTTCTTTTGTAAACGAATTAGCACTTATTTTTGATAAAGTAGGCATCGATACCACCGAAGTGCTGGAAGCAGCCGGAACGAAATGGAACTTCTTGAAATATCGTCCCGGTTTGGTTGGCGGACATTGTATCAGTGTTGACCCCTATTATTTAGCTGCTAAAGCCGAACAATTGGGCGTTATTCCGCAAGTTATTCTTTCGGGACGACATGTAAACAACAGCATTGCACCTTTTATTGCCAACAAAGTATTGAAGTTGATGATACAAAAAGGACACCGAATAAAAGACTCACACGCTTTGATTTTGGGTGTAACTTTCAAAGAAAACTGTCCCGACATTCGCAACACAAAAGTAATTGATATTTACAACGAATTGTGCGAATTTGGCGTAGATGTAGATGTTTTTGACCCTTGGGCTTGCGCCGATGAAGTGAATGAGGAATACGGAGTGAAATTATTGAAAGAGCTTGATGCAAACAAAAAATACGAAGCCATCATTCTCGCAGTTGGACACGAAGAGTTCAAATTTTTGAATTTTGAGAAATATCATCAGAGCAATACCGTGATTTACGATGTAAAAGCGATAATAGACAAACGTTGGGTTGACGGCAGACTCTAATGCGCATTATGTGATTTTTTTCTTCGGAAAAAGAACTATATTTGCAAAAAACTCTCTGTGGACTCTTTCTTTGAGAAAACTCTGTGAACCTCTGTGTTTTTCTCTGTGATTCTCTGTGCAAGAAAAAAATGTCATGTACTTAACGAACAATTTTAAAATTCTACAAATATGAAAAAGGAAGAAGATTTATTGGTTTACGACGAGGACGAAGCATTAGCGTTCATTCTCGAATCATTGCCCGAAGAAATGAAAAAACGCATCGGACAAGATGAAGTAGATTATGTTTTGGATGTTATGGTAGAGTATCTCGATTCCAAAGGTTTACTCGATGAAGACTCGATGGAAGAAGCCTCTATTGACGATGAAGAAATGTTTGAATTCATTTCAAAAGCTGTAAAGAAGGATAAAATGGATATTTCTGATGAGGAAATAGCCATCATTCTGGAAGGCGAATTTGATTACGGCGTTTCGATAGGGATTTATACTACTGAAGATTGCTGATTTTGAGAAATAAGACAAGAAGAAATAAGACAGAAGAAGCGCATTTTATGATTTTTCATTTAATTACGCTTGTTTTTTAATAGGCAAATTCTTCTGTCTTATTTCTTCTATCTTATTTCTTGCCTCTGAAAAAAATGAAAATTAGCATCGTTATATTAAATTGGAATGGCGCGGAGTATTTACAACAGTTTTTACCCGCGCTCATTCGTTATTCCCAATTGCCCGGTGTAGAAATTGTGATTGCAGATAATGGTTCGACAGACAATTCGCTCGAATTTTTAGCAACGGAATTTCCAAATCTGCGCGTAATTACTTTCGATCAAAACTATGGCTTTGCCGAGGGTTACAATAGAGCACTTGCGTTGTTGGATTCCGAATACTATTTGCTTCTAAATTCCGATGTAGAGCTAAGCGAAAATTGGCTTGAACCGATGCTCGACTTCATGCAAAAAAATCAGCAATTTGCAGCATGTCAACCCAAAATTCGCTCTTTTCACAAGAAAGATTATTTTGAATATGCCGGTGCTGCCGGAGGTTTTATCGACCGATTTGGCTATCCGTTTTGTCGCGGACGAATTTTGAGTACAACCGAAAAAGATTCAGGACAATACGACACAACCACACCCATTTTTTGGGCTACAGGCGCATGTTTTTTAGTGCGTTCCAAATTATTTTGGGAAATGGGTGGCTTCGATGCAGCCTTTTTCGCCCACATGGAAGAGATAGACCTTTGCTGGCGGTTGCGCAACAGTGGATACGAAATTGCCTGCGTTCCACAATCGGTTGTTTACCATGTCGGTGGTGGCACTTTGCACGCCGAGAGTCCATTCAAAACCTATCTCAATTTTCGCAACAATCTTCTGATGCTCTACAAAAACTTACCGGCTTCTGAATTGCGAAAAACCATGATAGTGCGTTTTTTTCTCGATTTTTTGGCAGCACTACACTTCATGTTCGACGGAAAATTTGCCAATGCCATGCAAGTTTTCAAAGCGCGCAGCGATTTCAAAAACATGCGTAACAACTATCATTCTTTCAGAGAAAAAAATAAGCAATCAAAAAACATTCCCGAAATTTACCCCAAAAGCATTATTTTCGACTACTATTTTGGAAGAAAAAAACTATTTTCAGACTTGACATCTACGTTTTAAATTGGATTTAAAGCAGTGTGGATTTCCTGACGAAAACTGCACACCAAGAAAAGGGTGAAAATTCCACAAAAAATCGATAGAGAAAATTAAGCATTGCTTTTATCCATAACACCAAATCTGCCGGACGAAACTAAAAAAAGATTTGCGGATATGTTGATTCTAATGGCAGGACAGCAAAAAATATTATCCAAAAGAATGAGGAAGAAAGACCGCTTTATCTGCATTGATTTGGCACATTGTGAGATGTTAAATTTTCAAAAAGACTTTGAGTTACAAATAAAAACCAATAAGACCGTATTTTTTCAAGAGAGTCTTATTTTAATTCACTGATTGTCATTGTATTATTTTTGTTTTCAAAACAGTTTATTCAGACAGTCTTGAAAAAACAGTATAACATTCTGGTTTTTAGTAAGTTTCCGAAAATTACTGCTTGGTTTTTGTGCACTTAGAGATTAAAGCACCTCGTCTTAAAAAAATATAACAACGAAGGCAAAGCCAGAAAAATGCTTATTGTTCTCAGAAACATTTTTTATTTTTACAGCACTTTTTAGTCCATAAGCTACTTTTTTTGGCTTTTTTCGACTGTTTAAACTATCAAATAAAACTATTTTTCAAAAAATTATTTATGAAGAAACGACTACCCGTTTTGCTTTTGTTTTCATTTGTCTTTTCCATTTACGTGCATTCTCAGCGCATTGAATTTGCATTTGACACGGCAGGAAATCGCATTTCGCGTACTATTATTCTACCCGCTCCGACATTAGAAACAAGAACTGTGCAGGCTGAAATCGAAGATGAGCCGGAAGTGGAACCTTTTGTAGAACGGCAAGGCGAGCATGAGATAAGAATTTTTCCAAATCCTACCAGAGGCATGTTAGCGGTAGAAGTCAGAGGCGGCGAAACAACTGAAACTGTTATTTTGACACTTTTTGACATGCAAGGACGAGTTTTGCAAACCATTGAATCTACAACAGGCGTTATTCGACAAGTAGATATGTCTGCTTATCCGCAGGGAACTTATATGTTACAGCTTCGCATAGGAGAACAAACTATGAGTTACAGAATTATCAAGCAATAAAAAATCACAAAAACATTTTACACACTATTTTCAAAAACTATTTTCAAATGACAATGAGAATTTTATTTACAGCCCTTACTTTTTTATTTTGCGGTATTTTGTCCGCACAAATTTCACAGATAACTTATAGTGCCGATGGATTAAGCGGCGAATTGCAAATAAGAAAGGCTGATTATCTTTCAGCAAATACTTATGAGTGGATAATAGAAATACCGACAGATGTACCTGTTAGAGTTACAAGAATAAACAACAAATATTTACATCCCCACGGCAGACTTTACGGAGATGATGGAATTTTGATGTTAAACCAACAACCTATCGGAGAATCTTCTACACTTATACAATCTCAAAGCGGAGAACTAAGATTTGTTATGCCACCTGCTCAACCTACATGGATAGAGGCAAATGACGACCCGGTGTTGATTATCAGATTTTCTGCTGTTTCAAACAGCGATAATAGCGGCACTACCGTTCACTATGGCAATATAGAGTTACGTAATAGCGGTATATTAAGAGCTGCGGGCTATCAAAACTTCATGGGCTCGCAGGTTTCGGCTATTTTAGGTGCTGATTTCAGAAGTTATACTACTTTTGGCTCATCCAGAGGCGGGCGTATTCGTGGAAGCGACCAAGGTTTTTTGGTGTTAGAAGGTAATCCGAATGGTTGGGGTGCTCCAAGAGTATATATAAACCGTTTTGTTCCGCATGGACATGTGATTATGACCGGTGCAAGCGGACGGGTGGGTCTTGGTATTGACCATCCGCTTGAAAAATTGCATATCGGCGGTGCTGTAAGAGGTGATGGTGATGGCGGCGCATTGCGAGTTAGAACACAGCACGGCGAATTATCCATTGGTGCACAAAATAATCACGGAGCGCACTTCACGACCAACAGATCTCAATTTATTTTCAATCAACCTATTCTTACCACAGAAGTAAGAATCAAATCAATCGACAATTTCCCCGATTATGTATTCGAGGAAGGTTATTATTTGCGCTCGTTGTCGAATGTAAATAAATAAATTCATACAAACCTACGGACACTTGCCGGATGTGCCGAGTGCCGCTCATGTAAAAGAATACGGCATTGGTTTAGTGGAATGGTCGCTTATAATGATGAGAAAAATCGAAGAATTGACATTACACGCCATTGCACAGGAATATCGGATAAAAGAGTTGGAAATGCGACTGGGAGTAGCAATAGGAAATTAAGGCTTTGATACTTCTGCTGCGCTCAGCACAAACTTTGCTCAGCGACCACACAAATAAAACAGACAGATGAGAATACGATTATATTTTACTATTATATGCTGTGTACTGTTTCAATCAAGCATATTGTTTGCACAGGCACCGCAGGTGAGTTTTAGGCTTAACGAAATAGCAACAGGCGCAACACGTGAGTACGTTGCACGCGATTACATACGCTTGCTGCCCGGATTTGAGTTTACGGCTACGCAAGGCAATACTTTTCATGCAAGAACGGAATTCGGACTGATTTTTCCACCATCGGAAGGCATGTTTGCTTGTCCAGACGGAAGACTCACAAACAATCCAAGTGAAGGCGGTGTTGTTGGAGCCATTCCCGGACATTTTGCTGTGAGCCCTTCCGGAGCTGCAACCTACACTATTCCGATACAAGTGCCACCCGGCATTAATGGTATGCAACCAATTATTGCTTTGGTTTACAATAGTCAAACCGGAAATGGAATTGCGGGCTGGGGATGGAGTATCGCAGGAAAATCTGCCATTAGCAGAACGGGAAGTACACTATTTCACGATGGTGTAATTGCTCCCATTCAATTAAATTCACAAGATAATTTTATGTTGGATGGGCAAAGACTAATGAGAGTTGCCGTGGTACCGTACATAGAGTATCGTACCGAAATTGAAACATTTAGTAGAATTATTCGTAGATGGGCTGATTTTCATGTGCATACAAAAGATGGATTGTTGTTAGAGTATGGTATCAGTAACAATAGTCGGCTAACCGGGTTGAATAATAGTACCCCAATAAGTTATTTGTTAGAAAGAGTAACCGATGCGAATGGGAACTACATGACCTTCAGTTACAGAAAAATCGAAACAACCGGCGAAATTATTCTATACAGAATATCTTATGGAGGCAATCACAATGCCGGAACGCCTCACACGCATCATGTAGTATTTCATTACAACCCTGAGCGACCTGATAGACAACCCAGCCTTATAAGAAATGCACGAATCCATCACAATCATCTATTAACCGGAATTTACGTTAAAAGTGGGGATGAAATTATATTAAGGTACTCGTTGCATTATACTTTGGATAAAATGAGTTCTCGATTAAAAGAAGTTGCGCTTTACAATGGTGTAAACGAGAGGATAAACAGCACCAATATTACTTGGGGAGCCGGCAATAATGAATTTACTATAGAACAAGTCCAACCGAGTGGCTTGTCGTCTATAAACATACCTCAACTATTTTGGTATGCAGATTTTAATGGCGATGGTCGAATGGATATGGTTACTCTTCTCCCTGAATCAAATAGATTGGCATTTTATGTGTCGTATGGAGATGGTTTGAGAACTACAATGAAAAGGTGGAGAGATGAAATACAAATTAATGAACCTGTTGTAACTCTTATACCTGGCGACTTTATCGGAAATGGATTGACCGATTTTGTGTTAGTTACGCGAACAGAAGGAAGATATAGGCATACATTGTTTCGTAATGGCAATGCAGGACCGTTTTATGGTTTTATTCCCTCTAATATTTATCTTATAAGAGACAATATTGCATTAGTCGGTAACTTTAATGGAGGCGGAAGATTGAAATTATTATTTAAAGGTACCTCAAATACATACATAATTGATACAAATGTTACCCCAAGAAGTATAATCGGTCGCTATAGCCAACGCATCACTTGGGAAGGAAGTGCACATACAAGTAGAACTCGCCGCAGAACAAAATTACTTGACTTTAATGGTGATGGTAGAACAAACATTATGGTGTTGCACAATGATGGGTTCCGTATTTATACTATGGTAAGCGGAAACTGTGGCTATTCGTATTCTTTTCAGGTATTACACAGTAGAGATTTTCCTAACTATGATACTGGGATTTGTTTTGCAGATTTTAATGGTGATGGTAAAACAGACATGATTACAAGAGATATGCACAGCGGTCAAACTCGTGTTCATTTTTCTACAGGTAGTGGTT
>Ga0209737_10002777_pt1 | contig 12221 bp, 7 predicted proteins | sample TergutCu122P3_FD_187284 | JGI IMG/M metagenome (GOLD analysis project Ga0209737, IMG submission 187284) | Cubitermes ugandensis P3 segment gut microbial communities from Kakamega Forest, Kenya - Cu122 P3 (SPAdes) (version 2) | ecosystem: Host-associated > Arthropoda: Insects > Digestive system >... | reverse complement strand
TGGAACTTAACTCCGAGATAGCGGTATCTTCCGGTTCCGCCGCCGCCGCCATGGAGGCGGGGTACTCAGGCGTAGTAAACATCAGCCCGTTCGCGTGCCTCATAGGCAGGGTCATTGAGGGGCTTTACACGCCGTGGGCAAGGGAGCGGAACTATCCTATCCTTTCTGTCGAAGTGGACGGCAATTTGCTGCCGCCCAATATCGTAAACAAGCTTAATATCTTTATGGTGAATGTTCTGCGCTTTGACGGGGGGAGCGACCTGTCGAGGCTTGTTGACAGCGCGGAAGATAGGTAGTATAATAATCTCAGCACAAGTTGTGCGGCGGAGGTGCTTCTTTGGGAAGACACGGCACGATCGCGGGGCGCAAAGCGGCGCAGGACACAAAACGAGCGGCGGTATTTACAAAATATGCAAGGGCTATAACGGTAGCGGCGAAAGCGGGCGGCGACCCCGACTATAATATTTCGCTCAAGCATGCGATAGATAAGGCAAAAAGCATCAACATGCCTAACGACAATATATCGCGGGCAATAAAAAAGGGCACCGGCGAGCTTGCCGGCGAGACATACGAACACGGGAGCTTTGAAGGTTACGGCGCGGGCGGCGTTGCAGTTATAGTCGATGTTTTGACAGACAACAAGAACAGGACAACGTCAACCGTGAAGCACGCGTTTGACAAGTTCGGAGGGAACTTAGGCGTACCGGGCTGCGTGTCGTACATGTTTGACAGGAAGGGCGTCATTATCATCGAAAAGACAAGCGGCGTCGATGAGGACTCGCTTATGGAGACGGCGCTGGAAGCCGGAATGGACGACTTTATCGCATACGACGACAGCTTTGAGATACTGACGGCGCCCGAAGCGTTTAACGACGTAGCCGAGGCGCTTAAGAAAGCGGGATATGAGCTTGCCGAGGCAGACGTCGAATATGTCCCGTCGATGGAAGCCACGCCAAGCGATGAAAGCGATATAAAAAATCTGCATAAAATGATAGATCTTCTGGAAGAAAACGATGACGTCCAGAAAGTATATACAAACATAAATCCTGAAGTGTTCGTTAAGGAAATATAATTCAACCTACACATTGACCTTGGGAACTCGGGTTTTTGCAGCCTATGTCAGGCCTCCTGCAGAGTGGAAGACAGAAGCGGGAACAGAGTACCCCCCTATCCATGATAGGGTGTGAATTATACCCTGACGACACGTCGGGATTTTTCAAATCAGCCGCCTGTCAGGAGGTAAAATGGATAGCAAAAGGGCTTCACTCGAATATCAGATCTATCTTTTTCACCAGGGGACCGCTTACAGGGCGTATGAGCTTATGGGCGCTCATAAGGAGGAGCGGGGCGGCGTCATGGGGTTTGTGTTCCGCACGTGGGCGCCAAACACAAAAAGAGTTTGCGTAACCGGGGATTTCAACGGCTGGTCGGATAAAAACCCGATGGAAAAAATTACGCCGCAAGGGCTGTGGGAGACATTTGTCCCCGGGCTTTCCGAGTATGCCTTATACAAGTATTTGATCGAAGACCGCAATGGTAATATGGTTTTCCGCGCCGACCCGTACGGCTATCACAGCGAACTGCGGCCGGCTACGTCTTCAAAAACATTTCTGATCGACAATTACATCTGGAAAGACCAAAAATGGCAGGATGAAGCCAAAAAAAAATCGCCGTACAGCGGGCCGATGAATATATACGAAGTGCATTTCGGCTCATGGAGAAAGTACGGTGACGGAAACTATTTCGATTACCATAAAATGGCAGAAGAGCTTATCCCGTATGTGAAGGATATGGGATATACGCATATTGAACTTATGCCGATGTCGGAATACCCTTACGACGGGTCGTGGGGGTATCAGGGCACGGGATATTATGCGCCGACGTCAAGGTACGGGACCCCCGACGGCTTTATGGCATTTATCGACGAATGCCATGCAAACGAACTGGGTGTAATCCTTGACTGGGTGCCGGGGCATTTCCCGAAAGACGAAGCCGGCCTCCATATGTTTGACGGCAGTTATTGTTACGAATACAAAGACCGCCTGAAAAATGAACATAAGGGCTGGGGTACGATGGTGTTTGACTGGGGCAGGAACGAAGTAAGGTCTTTTCTTATTTCAAACGCCGTTTTCTGGTTTGACAAGTACCATATAGACGGGCTCCGCGTTGACGCCGTCGCATCTATGCTTTACCTTGATTACGGAAGAGAAGGCGTTTGGCGCGCGAATGCGCACGGCGGGAACGAAAATCTGGAAGCTGTGGCGTTTTTCAAAGATTTGAACAAAGCTATATTTGCGGATTACCCGCACGCACTTATGATGGCGGAAGAATCGACGTCATGGCCTCTTGTCACAAAACCGACAAATATGGGCGGGCTCGGCTTCAATTTCAAATGGAATATGGGATGGATGAACGATACGCTTTCATACATAAAATATGACCCCTATTTCAAGAGCTTTGCCCATAACAAACTTACGTTTGCCATGACATACTTCACATCGGAAAACTACGTTTTGCCGCTTTCGCACGACGAGGTCGTTCACATGAAGGGTTCGCTTATCAATAAGATGCCGGGGTCTTACGAAGAGAAATTCGCAAATCTGAGGGCGTATATCGCCTATATGATGTTTCACCCCGGTAAAAAACTGCTTTTCATGGGGGGCGAATTTGCGCAGTTTGCCGAATGGGATCATGAAAAAGAGCTGGACTGGAACCTGCTTTCTTATCCGGCGCACTCGGAATTCAAGCAGTTTATAAAGGATTTGAACGCGTTTTATAAAGAGCGCGACGAGTTGTGGGAGCTTGACGATTCGTGGGAAGGGTTTTCCTGGGTCGATCCAGATGACAGCGATCATAATGTCTTGTCTTTCATGCGAAAGAACAAAGAGGGCGGCGGGCTTCTTGTCATTTCAAATTTTGCCGCCGTAACGCATTGCGATTACAAGACAAAGCTTGATGAATCAGACAAATATGAATTATTGTTTTCGTCTGTCCATGAAATCTACGGAGGAGGGGGGCATCCCAATTCAGTTATAAAGAACGCAATAGCGCAAATACCGAAATTAAGCACCAGTGTTTGGAAGAGAGTCGAGGAGGTGTGATCCATGCTTGGAAAGATCATAATGAAAAAGGAATTTCTGGCGATGCTGCTTGCGGGTGGGCAGGGCAGCCGGCTCGGGGTCCTGACAAATTCGGTCGCAAAGCCTGCGGTCCCGTTTGGCGGGAAATACAGGATCATCGATTTTACGCTGTCAAACTGCATAAACTCGGGGATCGATACGATAGGAGTCCTGACGCAATATCAGCCGCTCGAATTAAACGCATACATCGGAAGCGGGCGGCCGTGGGACCTTGACAGGATGTTTGGCGGCGTCACGATATTGCCGCCATACATAAAAGGCGCGCACGGGGAATGGTACAAGGGGACGGCGAACGCTATCTACCAGAATATTCATTATATCGACTTGTACGACCCGGAATACGTCCTCATACTTTCGGGTGACCACATATACAAGATGAATTACAGCTGGATGCTCGCATACCACAAGGAGAAGGAAGCCGACTGTACGATTTCCGTCATAGACGTCCCGCTTGAAGAAGCGCCGCGGTTCGGGATCATGAATACCGACAGCGAAATGCGCGTCGTCGAATTTGAGGAAAAACCCGAAAACCCGAAGAGCACTCTGGCGTCTATGGGCGTTTATATCTTTACGTGGAAGAAATTAAAAGAGCATTTATTAAAGGATGAAATGGATGAGAAATCCGACAATGACTTCGGCAAGGATATAATACCGCAGATGCTTGACGCGGGCGAGCAGATCTTCGCGTATGAATTCAAAGGCTACTGGAAAGACGTCGGTACGATCGAGTCGCTGTGGGAAGCGAATATGGACCTTCTTGACCCCAACGTGCCGATTGAGCTTGACGACAACCGGTGGAAGATGTATTCAAGAAACAGCGTGCTGCCGCCGCAGTTCATCGGCGAAAACTCCGTTATTGTGGATTCATATGTAACGGAAGGGTGCGAGATCGACGGGAAGATATTTAAGAGCATAATTTTCCCCGGCGCCAAGGTCGAAAAGAATGCAATCGTAAGCAATTCAATAGTAATGTCTGACGCCGTTATAAGGGAGGGGGCGTCGGTCGGGTATTCTATTGTCGCCCCTGACGCCGACATAGGCGAGAACGCGAAAATCGGCGTGGCAAGCGGCCAGAGCAACGAAATGCGCCGTAAGAACATAACCGTTATCGGAAGAGGCGTCCAGATAGGCAAAAACATCGAGATCGAAATGGGGATGACTGTTGCTGACAGTACCTTTGAGAAGGAAGGGGGTGGTAAGTGATGCTGAACGTTTTAGGGATAACATTTGCGTATAACGACCGTGAAAACCTGCGTGAGCTTACGCAGATCAGGACGCTTGCCGCGCTTCCCATCGCGGGGAAATACAGGATCATAGATTTTATTTTATCCGGATTTGTAAACTCGGGGATACACGACGTTTCGATCATAACGAAAAATAACTATCACTCGCTTATCGACCATATCGGGGCGGGGCATGACTGGGACCTGCACAGGAAAGACGCGGGTGTAAGGATCCTTACACCGCTTTCAAAGCCGGGGATGAAAGAGAACGCCGGGCTTTATAAGGGGACCATTGAAGCGCTGGCGCGAAACCTGCACTCGATAAAAAGGTCTACGGCTGAGTATGTTATCATGACGGGGTCGAGGGTCGTGTGCTTTGCGATAGATTATGCCGATTTGCTCGATACGCACATAAAAAGCGGCGCTGACATCACGGCAGTCTATGTGGATGAACTCAACGGCGATAAAAGGGTCCCGATGAATATACCGGTATTCCATTTTGATGAGGCCGGAAAGCTGACCGGGCTTTCGGAAAACGAGGATGACACGTCGCCGCAGGAAGTCACGTGGAGCGTCGGAATTTTTGTCATGAAAAAACCTCTGCTTGAGGCCCTTGTTTCTGATTGCATTGCGCGCGAAGCATACAGTTTCCATAAAGATATACTGGAGCATCTGCGCGACAGCCTTTATATAAAAGGCTACCATTATAAAAAACAATTATTCGAAATCAGCGACGTCACGGGGTACATGAACGCAAATATGAACTTCCTTAAACGCGAATACCGTGAATGGGCATTTGCATACCCCATATATACCAAAGTCAAGGACAGCGTGCCCGCGCTATACAGCGAGGGGAGCGCCGTCAAGAACTCGATCATCTCAGACGGGTGCAAGATAGAGGGGAAGGTTGAGCACAGTGTAATTTCACGCGGCGTAAAGATAGGCGTTGGGGCGACTGTAAAGAACTGTGTCGTCATGCAGGGCTCCGAGATCATGCATGGCGTGGAGCTGCAGTACGCAATAATAGATAAAGACGTGATCGTAAGGGAAAATCAAAAGCTTATCGGGCACGAAAAGTACCCTGTCGTTGTTGAAAAACGAAGTATCGTTTGATAAAGGAGGGCGATTTTGCGATGAATATTTTGTTTATCGGTACGGAAGCCGTACCATTCGCTAAAACCGGCGGGCTTGCAGACGTACTCTCCGCGCTTCCCAAGGCGCTCGCTAAAGACAAGAAAAACGGGGTAAACGCGGCGGTTATGCTGCCGCTTTATAAGCAAATCAAGGAAAAGTACCGGGGCAAATTGGAAAAAGTAGCCGAATTTGAAACGACGCTTGCCTGGCGGTACAAATATGCCGCGGTTTTTAAAACCTCACATGACGGGGTTGATTACTATTTTATAGATAATGAGGAGTATTTTGGCAGGGACGGTTATTACGGCTATTTTGACGACGGCGAGCGGTTCGCTTACTTCTGCAAAGCGGCCCTTGATTCGCTTGCATTTCTTGATTTTAAACCCGGCATACTCCATTTGAGCGAGTGGCAGACGGCGCTTATCCCGGTCTATCTGAAAACAGCCTATGCGGGAAAGCCGGAATACGACTGCCTAAAGACTGTTTTTACAATTCACAACATCGAGTATCAGGGGCTGTTCGACCGCGGGTTATTGACTGACCTGTTCGGGATCGAAGAGCAGTTCCTCGGGCTCGTTGATTATGACGGGCGTATAAACCTTTTAAAAGCCGCGATCGTAACATGCGACAGGCTTACGACCGTAAGCCCGGCTTACTCCGGCGAAATCCAATACGCGTTTTACGGCAGGGGGCTTGAAAGTATTGTAAAGGAAAACGCGGAAAAACTTAAAGGGATACTCAACGGGATAGACGAAAAGCTTTTCAACCCCAAGACCGACGGCGAGATTTTTGTAAAATACGATTCCAAGTCCATAGAGAAAAAAGCGGAAAACAAAAGAGAGCTGCAAAAAACCCTCGGCCTCGAAGTTGACGAAAAGGCTGCCGTCGTTGCGATGGTAACGCGCCTCGCCCACCACAAAGGGATCGATCTTGTGATGAGCTGCTTTGACGAAATGATGCTTCTTGATGTGCAATTTGTGCTGCTTGCGGCGGGTGAAAAGCATTACGAGGACTTCTTCGCAAACAAGGAAAAGGAATACGATAAAAGGATGGTCTGCCTCAATGGGTTCGCCGAAGGAGTGGCGAGGAAGATTTATGCCGGCTCAGACATTTTCCTGATGCCGTCGATAAGCGAGCCGTGCGGGCTTGCTCAGATGATAGCCGCAAGATACGGTACTATACCGGTCGTTCGCGAAACAGGGGGCTTAAAGGACAGCATTGAAGCGTACAACCCCGAAACAGGTAACGGTAACGGCGTCACTTTTGTACAGATAAACGCGCACGATATGCTCGGGGGCGTGAAACGCGCGCTTGAGCTTTACAGAGATGAGGAACACAGAAATAAGATTTTATATAACGCTATGAAGAGCGATTTTTCATGGAAAAAAGGCGCTAAAGAGTATATGAAAATATATACGGAATTGGAGAACTCAAAATGAAAGAGCATTACACTGCCGGAGAAGTAAAAGAGAGAATCGAAAGAATACTGAAAAACTTCGGCAAGGAGCCAACAAACGCGACAATAAACCAGTATTATATTGCCGCATGCCTATTGACAAGGGACATAATGGCAAAGATGTGGACCGAGCATTATGAATCATCCGAAAAATACAGATACAAGCAGATACACTATCTGTCAATGGAATTCCTGCCGGGCGCTTCCCTTCACAATAACCTGTTCAATCTGGGGCTTGAGGAACCGTTTCGGGAAGCGGTTATGTCTCACGGCCATAAACTTGAGGAATTGTATGAAATTGACCCGGACGCCGGCCTCGGAAACGGGGGCCTTGGCAGGCTCGCGTCTTGTTACCTTGACGCGCTTACGAGCCAGGGGGTGCCGGGGCACGGATACTCGCTTTTATATGAATACGGCATTTTTAAACAGAAGATAGAAGATTGTATGCAGATCGAAGTCCCTGACGGATGGCTGAAGAACGGGGAATACTGGCTCATTAAAAAGGATGAAGAGACAGAGGAAGTACGGTTCTGGGGGCAGCTTGATGAAGTCTGGGACGAAAACGGAAGGATGCACTTAACGCACAGAAATTACACTAAAGTGCTGGCGGTCCCGTATGATATGCTCATTTCAGGTTTCGACAGCGAACTTGTAAACGACCTGAGGCTTTGGCAGTCGAAGTCTGAGGTCAGTATAGACATGAAACTCTTTGCGGAAGGGCAGTATCTTAAGGCTATGGAGGAAAGGCACAGGGCTGAAGTCATATCAAAAATTCTTTACCCTGAAGACGCGCACCGCGAGGGAAAACTTTTAAGGCTGATGCAGCAGTATTTCTTCATTTCCGCGTCCTTGCAAAACCTTACGCGGGAGCATTTCAATAAATTCGGCACTCTTGACAATTTCCACAGGCGGGCGGCGATACATATTAACGACACCCACCCGACCATGGCCATCCCTGAACTCATGAGGATATTTTTAGATGAATATGCTTATCAGTGGGAACAGGCCTGGGAAATAGTCTGCCAGACCATATCGTACACAAATCATACAATACTGCCGGAGGCGCTTGAAAGGTGGCCTGAGGGGCTGTTTGCCGAACTGCTGCCGAGGATACACTCGATAGTCGCAGAGATCAACAGGCGCTGGAACAATGAATTGTCAAAAATAATGCCTGACCAGGAAGCTTTAAGGCATGAAATGGCAGTAATACATGACGGAAGCATAAGGATGGCGAATCTTTGCGTGCTGGCGTCGCACAAGGTGAACGGCGTGTCTGCTCTCCACAGCGGCATTATCAAAGACAAGTTGTTCAGCGGTTTTAATATCGTGACGCCGTCTAAATTTACGAACGTTACAAACGGGATAGCATACAGGAGATGGCTGTGCCAGGCAAACCCGAAGCTGACAAATCTGATAGAAACGCTGTGCGGAAGCGGGTTTAAGAAGGATGCGCGCGAACTCGAAAAGCTTCTGCGATACGCTGATGATGAAGAAATATTAAAGAGGATAGCCGACGTTAAGAGGGATAATAAGATAAGGCTCTCAAAGCATATACGTGACCGTAACGGTATTTCTGTAAACCCGGATTCCATTTACGACGTCCAGGTAAAGAGGCTTCATGAATACAAGCGCCAGACGCTTAACCTGCTTCATATTATAGACATGTATAATATAATAAAAGACAACCCGCATGCCAATTTTGAGCCTCGGACATTTATTTTCGGCGCTAAAGCGGCAGCGGGCTACGGAATGGCAAAGCAGATCATCAGGCTGGCGTGCAGCCTGTCTGCCGAAATCGAAAACGACCCGTATGTACGCGAATTTATAAAAGTTGTCTTTCTTGAGAATTATTCGGTGTCGCTTTCCGAGCTGATAATGCCTGCCGCAGACGTGTCCGAGCAGATATCGCTTGCAGGGAAAGAAGCTTCGGGAACAGGAAATATGAAGCTTATGATAAACGGCGCCGTGACGCTTGGCACAGAGGACGGGGCTAATGTGGAAATCCATGAGATCGTCGGGGATGACAATATATTTATTTTCGGTATGGATGTGCATCAGGTGGAAGCGTTAAGGCAATCAGGGACGTACAATCCGTGGGAGATATCGAGGAGCAATGAATCGCTTGCAAGGGTTTTTGACAGAATGGTATCAGGGATCAACGGCGTTTCGTTCGGCGACATAGCAAACGCCTTGACGACAGGTTATAACGGCGTTGCGGATACATATTTTGCCCTTGCGGATTTCGAGGATTATAAACGCGCTCAGAAAGACATACAAGACGCTTACAGGGACAGAAAACGCTGGAGCCGCATGTCTCTTGTAAATACCGCAAAAGCCGGGTTTTTCTCCGCCGACAGAGCGGTGATGGATTACGCCGAAAACATATGGAGGGTCAAGGGGGTCAAACCGGCTGATGATTCTTTATAATTCCGGGGACTTAAATCATAAAAATCCGTATGGCGCCGTCAAAGACGGCGCCGCCGTCAATTTTAATGTCGTTTTTTCCTGCGATGAGCGGCGCGCCGAATGCGTCAGCCTTTTTATTGCAAGAGAAGGGGGCCCGGAAGAGGTGCTGGCCGGGGTGGAAGAGGAAAGCAGGTTTTCTTTTTTCTGGCGAGGCAAAACCGGCTTATATTTTTATTATTTTTACGCACTGTATGACGACGGGACGGAAGAAAAGACGAAGATATACCAGTTGACGGTGTACGAGGCTTTTGATGAAGAAAGCCCGGGGTGGCTGTCATCCGGGCTGATGTATCAGATATTTCCCGACAGGTTTGCCCGAAGTGAAAAGCATCCGGTCCCTTTTCAAAGGAAGCGGCACAGGATACACGAAAAGTGGGGTGAGCTTCCCTGCAGCGGGCCCGATGAAAACGGCGGGATGTGGAACAATGATTTTTTCGGCGGCAATCTTTCCGGGATAATAGAAAAACTCGATTATCTTTATGATCTGGGCGTCACGGTGCTTTACCTGAATCCCGTATTTGAAGCGTTTTCAAACCACAGGTACGATACCGGCGATTATCATAAGATAGACCCGATGCTCGGGACGAATGAAGATTTTTCACGGCTTTGCGATGAGGCGGGGAAAATGGGCATGAAGGTCGTTTTTGACGGCGTTTTCAATCATACGGGGTCGAACAGCGTATATTTCAACAAATACGGCAATTATCCGGGCAAAGGTGCGCATCAGAGCATGGAATCGCCTTACTACTCATGGTACAATTTTATAGAATACCCGGACGAGTATGAGAGCTGGTGGGGGATAGACACACTGCCGCAAGTAAACGAGGAAGACGATTCATATCTTGATTTTATCATAAGAAATGAGGATTCTGTCATACGGCGCTGGCTCAGAGCCGGAGCGGGCGGCGTCAGGCTTGACGTCGTAGACGAACTGCCTGACAAGTTTCTTGATGAGCTCAGAATAGCAATAAAAGAAGAAAAAAAAGACGCCATGATAATCGGGGAGGTATGGGAAGACGCCTCAAACAAAGAATCTTACGGCAAGCGAAGGAGATATTTGCTCGGGAAGCAGCTTGACAGCGTAATGAATTACCCTCTGAAAGACGCGATAATAAAATATATAGGTTACGATAATGACGCGGTAAGCTTTGCGGGTTCGATTGAAAGCCTGCGCGAGAATTACCCCGCTCATGTTTTCAACTCACTGATGAACATACTCGGAACGCACGATACCAAAAGGATTTTGACAGTTTTTTCAGAGGCGGGCAAAACGTATGAGGATGCGAGGCAAAAGCTTTTTTCGGCGCTTTTGATCTGGGCGTTCATGCCCGGGATACCCTGCATATACTATGGCGATGAGATCGGGATGAGCGGCGGCGCCGACCCCATGAACAGGCAGTGTTTCTGCCCTGAAAAGAAAAACGATGAGATAACTTTGTATTACAAAAAGCTCTTAAACTTCAGGAAGAAAATAAAGGATATCGGTAAAATGGAATACATTCCCGGCGTGCCTGAAGGCGGGTATTTTTCTTTCGAAAGGCGAGGGGCGCACGACAGCGTCCATGTCGCCATAAACGCCGGGGACGGCTTTAAAACGCTTGATTTTAAAAGCGGGCAAGTGATGGATTTTATAATAAGCGGCAGAGTAGATCATCTTTCAGGGAACACTTTTTTGATGCATGAAAAATCGGGGATCGCGGTATTGACAAACAAATAGAAATCGCTGATAATGGAAAGGTGGGCCACGGGTGATTAGCTCAGCTGGGAGAGCGCTGCGTTCGCAACGCAGAGGTCAGGGGTTCGAATCCCCTATCATCCACCATTTTTTTTAGCCGGACGGTAAAAGCAAATTTAGAGCCTTTGCCGGGTTCGGATTCCACCCCAATCTTTCCGCCCATCATCTCAACTATGCTCTTTGAAATGGAAAGCCCGAGCCCCGTACCGCCAAACCTGCGCGTATAATCGTTCTCAACCTGCCTGAAAGGCTTGAACAATTCGTGTTGTTCGTCCGGGCTTATGCCAATCCCGGTGTCGGTTACGGAGGTTTGTATCAGGCACTCATCCTGTGATGCGTCAAGCAGATCGACGTCAAGGCTGACCGTTCCGCCCTGCGGAGTAAATTTTACCGCATTTCCGAGCAAATTGATAATTACCTGCGAAAACCTCTGCTCGTCGCCAAAAAGCCCGGCAGGGATTTGCTCGTCTATGTTTACGTTCAATATCAGCTTTTTTTCCTCGATCCTGATACTTATAAGGTTTATAACCCTTTCGATCATCTTTTTAAAATCAAAATCAACCGGTGACAATGAAAAGTTCTCCGCTTCTATTTTTGACATGTCCAAAACGCTGTTGATAACGCCCAGCAAGTGTTTCGACGCATCTTCGATCTGAGCAAAACAATAAGATATCTTTTCAATATCGGAAGAGGCTTTGCCGATCGTGCTCATGCCTATGATCGCGTTCATCGGCGTACGCATTTCGTGGCTCATATTAGACAAAAACGCGGTCTTCGCCCGGTTTGCGGAAATAATCGCCTCTTCATGCTCCTTCCGCTTTGTTATATCGCGGGCTACGCCGACAAGCCCGACAATTTCACCGTTTTGGATGATAGGCACTTTTATCGTTTCGCATAAAATCATCGCCCCGCCCGCGCCGGGTACAACTTCTTCGGATACGGTGGGCTTGCCTTCTTTCAGAATTTTCATATCCGACTCGTTGCACAGCCTCACCATTTCCGGCGGAGCGCCAAGCCCGTCTGCGTCATCCTTGCCGATAAGGTCTGCTTCGCTGACGCCGAAATAG
>Ga0209737_10002776_pt1 | contig 12221 bp, 2 predicted proteins | sample TergutCu122P3_FD_187284 | JGI IMG/M metagenome (GOLD analysis project Ga0209737, IMG submission 187284) | Cubitermes ugandensis P3 segment gut microbial communities from Kakamega Forest, Kenya - Cu122 P3 (SPAdes) (version 2) | ecosystem: Host-associated > Arthropoda: Insects > Digestive system >... | reverse complement strand
CCCCAAAACCCCAAAACCCCAAAACCCCAAAACCCCAAAACCCCTTACTCAAACAAAGGTGTGTGATTTCCGTAAATAATTCAAATGGGTATTACTATATATGAAGGAATAAAAGATATTATTCATTATAGAATGGAAAAGTTAATTCAAACGAAAGCTCCTTACCAATACGCTATTGAAAACCTTAGAGATGATCCTGATTGGGGATTTCTATATAGCTATACGATTGAAACCATAGGAGAAGAAGACTTTGAAGCGAACAAGTCCTTTATTCAGCTGCAGAAACAAAGAGCAAAGCTTTTGGAAAGCGTGGAGACTGATGAACTAGACATAGCTGATCCTTTCCAAAGGTAATCTTGTCTTTAACTTCTTAGCTTAATAGACTTAAAGAAAGACAATTTAAAGTTGTCACAGAAAGATAAATATGAAGGATGGGAAAAAAGGATGGTTCAATTCTGTATTAAGATGTATCGGGCAGTACAGCGCTTTTATAATAGACGAGCATTAACATTTAGAGAGATTCTGCTATCTTCGAGCATAGATAGAGAACCTATGTTGATTCTGAGCAACGGAAAGGATAAGGGATATGATCAATACACAAAGAATATTGCTTTCGAAAATTGGGTCTTCACTACCCTACCTGGGAACAACCCTAGTACTAATTGGCCATTGTATCTTCCAGAATTCTACTCCAGGTTCCATGCGTTGAAACCCCTTGCTCTTTGGGCAGAACCTTTTGATGAAGCATATACTTTCCAAGAGGCTGCTTGTCAATTTATATCCAAATCTCTAGAAAGTGAAGAACAAAAGGAGGATTCATTAAAGTTGGCCTTTTTATCTTTACTTGATGTCACATTAAGCTCAGGCTCCTATGATCGAATGGTAATGTTAGAGAATAACAAATAGTTGCATTTGATTGACTTTTTGATTAAGTCACCAGGAACAGCAGGAATAATAAAAGAAAGTCTTCCTGACATAGAAACTTCACTTAAGGAATATGAAAAGTTCCGTGATTCATGGATATTCCTTCATTACCTACGCCCACGTTCAGTTCAAGGTACATTCAGAGTAGCCAAGAATGTCAACTACAATGGACAAAAAGACTCCAATTCCTCTGTAACCACTGATGGCTCCTACCTTTATGTAAGTATTGAAAATAACAAATAGATATTGGTTTGTCAAGGATCTAAAGGTTGTATGTATAAGGTAGGTACAGGAGAGTATGGGACAATATCAGGGAAGGTTTACTTGTATGCAGGATCAGATATGAATATGGATGGATGTTGGGTGTACTGCAAGGGAAAGCTTTATTTGAGAAGAGTGACAGAAGAGATTGGATTAGTATCTATTATCTGCCCATATACTTTTAAGAAGTTGGGAACGTTGAAGTTATCATGTGAAGAGGCTTTTAAAGAGACAGCTGCATTGAAGTATAATAAGAGCATGCCTTTGCTTACTGATGGAGATAATTTGTTTGCTGTGACTATGCAAATAAAAACCATTAAAAGAAAGTTAAAGCAAGAGAAGCAAGCTGAATACGAAAAACTCAAGAAAGATGAAGAGGAAGCAAAACGTAAAGAAGGAGATAAGGCAAAGCCACCACCTGCTAAGAAGCCATATGCAAAAGAAGTAAAGAAAGAAGTAAAAGCTCAACCACAACTTTGTGATACGGCAAAAATCTGTGAATTCAACCTAATAGAATTCGATGTATCCTCACAAATAGATGAATCAGAAAAAGCTTATGATAAGGACAATGAAGCACTCATTGAAGAACTCTATGAATCTTTCTCTGGCTACTTTACTCGTAAAGAATGCTCTTACGCACTAAGAATCAATAAAGAAAATATGCAGAATGCAGCACATTGGTTAGTTGATGAAGGAGAGAATGAGAGAGGGAAGATTGTTGTGATAGCTAAAGGTTCCGTCTTACTTGCACAGTCAGAAATAAAGCCAGGAACTGATATTGAAACTTATGAAGACTCTGTTCTGTTTCCTTATAATATAACAAATGGACTTTGGACTATGACTAAATCACAAGTAACACTTCATTGGAGTTCAGGTGATGCAAATATATTCTCTACTGATCCTTCACAAGTGAAGCCTATTAAAGTTACCGGAGGGAAAAGAAAAGACTTCGAAGGATGGGAGTACCATACGGAGCTCTTAAAAAAGATGGGACCAGGAACAGTTACCTTTGACAAAATTGCAACTAGTCCAGATAAAACTCAAACTGATTCCTTCTTTGAAGAATTGGAATTTAAGGGAAGTTATATAACATCAGTGCCAATGGAGCCGATACAGAATGATCGTGTATCAATAGCTTATGATAATATGTCACATAAGTTTTATCTCTTGTTCTCTAACTTTACGATTGGTGTAGGACTTGAGTATGGTAATATTCCTACTATTAACTTGTGCAGTCTGTCTAAAACCTTGAAAGACCTTATAGATAACCCTCAAATAGAACAACCCAATGAACTATTAGCTCATCGTTTATTCGTTTTCTTGAAGCAATATCAGAGCCAGAAGTTTTGTTTACCTTGGCGTTGGGATCAGTGGGATACATTCTATTTTAGACTCTCAGAGTACTTGAGATCATCTACAGCAAAAATTAATGATCCTGCATGGAAGAAAGCTAATGCAAAACTTATGCGTAAATTTGATCAGTTTCGCAAAGTGCAAGAAGACCTGTGGATAGAGAAGTTCTCATTAGATGAACAACAGATTCCAGTAAAATCAGCAAAGAGTATTCCACCTTCTTCTAAAACGAATACCTCATCTGAAGTTAGAGCATTACCTCCTCCTGATTTATTGAGCAATCTACCCAGACATAGATATAGAGTACCTATGTCTTTCCTTAAGAGCAGCTATGATCCTTCCATTGAATCATTCTTTACTGGCAAGTACACTGAGATTTCCAAATATCCAGAAGAAAAGTTGAAGCCAGGTCCAAGTGTAATTGAGTGTGAGACGAACGAAGAGCGTAGAGCTGAGAGACTAAAAACAAACAAGACTCCACAAGTGTTAAAGGAGAATAAACGAGTATATCCTTTCTGTTGTGTGGGTACAGTTCTTTCTTTAAGACTATTATTGGACAATATTAAGAAACTAGAAGGTGATCCTTCGCACTTTAAGTTGTTATTGTGGTTTTATGATAACCTTCTGCTTTCTATTGGTCAGCTTGGAGTATTAGCACCTGCTCCACAATTAGGATTTGTTGAAGAGTTAGAGAGACTATCTGATCATTTGTTTGGACTTATTAAAGCACAAAATACAATTAACCCAGAAATACTTAGCTATGCATGGCACATCCTTATCAATGGTTGGAGTTGTTTAGTGAGGACAACAGAAAAACAGAGCATAGTATTTCAAGAGGTAATGAAATCTAAGACCCATTGTGGCTATTCTTTAATTTTCTCTAAGTCTTATTATGAAATCATGTTCAGCGCTGATACCACTCCTATGACTCTCTTCTACATGAAGCATTTGCAGTATCCTAGTTCATTCTTCCTTGATTATCCTTTAAGACAGAGTAATGTGCAAGTATTTGATGTATTCAAGGTGCGTTCCGAGGCAGAACAGGAGAAAGGTAAATCAAAAGGTGGAAAGAGTAAGCCACGTATTAAGTTTACTGAATGTACTCCAAAAAAGGGTTGTGGGAATAATTGGATCATTGACCTTTATTGTGATAAAGAGATATGGCCAAAACTTTCAGGTCTTCTTCTGCGTTCAACTAAAGAGATAGAAGATGATATGATAGAGAATAATGGACTAACCTTGGATAATGTTATCGAATTTTATAGCTCAATTAAAGCACCACAAGATCCTTCAATTACTGATGAGGAACTCCAGAAGCATAAGGGTGAATTAATACGTAAGCTGTGTGAACAGCATAATGAACGTGTGGCAATTAATTGGTCACTTATTATCGAAGAACTTCTTAATGGCACTAAAACTAATTGTTTCTTTGTCTGGAAAGCTTTCAATAAGATATTGACAACAGCTGCTGAGGAAGTATCAGATAAAGGTTCAGAAATGATAGAGCTCGCAAGCAAATGCCTTGATTTGCTAGGAAGATTAATGGAGAAGTTTAGGAAAATGATTGAAGATAAGAAACCGTTTGAAGGATGGATTAATAACTTCTTAGAACACTTGTTTTGGGTGTCGACACTGCTTAATGTACATCAAGGACAAAATTGGGAAACAGAATATATAGTAAAAATAATGCCCAAACTAATGAAAGTCCTTACACAGCTTAAAGAAATAATAACCATCCCCATTGATTCCTCTAAACTCTCAATAAGTAACACCTTCTCGGAGAATGTTGATTACTCATACGAACGAGTGGTTGAGACTTCGCATCCCTATGGTAGAGGAGAATTTAGTATGAAGGAAATAATGTTGTTTCCTAATGCAATAGCTGTTCTATGTGAAATAGATCCAAGATCTCAAACAGAAAATAACAATGACTATCTCAATGTCCAAGTTAGTGACTCACAAAACACTATTGGCCAAGGTTCAGGACCAACATTAAGATTGTCAGGAAGACCAACTGCAAAGCAAAACTACATATTCGTGGGAGATAAGGCTATAGTTGAGTTCAGAGTCACATCGAATCCAAGAAAGAAAGATGATCTGATGTGCAGATGGGGATACAAACTCACATTCAGACCTATATACGGTGAATATTTATTTGCTCTATCTAAAAGCAGTGCATTAGAACAAAGCTCTAAGCAATTACCTAATTTCAATCTTTCAGATACACAAGTCATACAACTCTTGAGGGCGACAAATAGCTTCATAATATTGGCATCAAGGTTAACAGCAAGTTTGATAAAGGGTATTGATTTAGCTCCAGAAGAGGCGAATTGTCGAGAACTGTTTTGTTTGTCCATAGTAAAAGAAGGAATTAAGAGCAAACGTCCACCACAACTTAACTTTGATCAGAAAACAGAACCCAAACCTACCCCTGTTCAAGGGAATTATTCTTTGAAGAAGGAAGCAATGGAGCCACATATTCTGAAGTCAGTAGATTGTGTAGAGAAGAATGAAGGGTGGATAGTTCAGTTGATGCAGAGGATGAGAACACTAGTACCAATCTTACCACAATATACCATTGAATTGAAAAGAGCTTCATTTGAGAAAATGTATCAGGACAAATGGGCAATGGTAGAGCGATATGTAACACTGGCATTTATTTACCACTCAAAGTGTGAAATTACTGAAGAAGGTGCTCAAGTGCCTGATAATGAATTGAGGAAGATAGGTGAAGGAGTTAATAGTGTTATTCAGTGGATGATTATGCGTTTAATGGGAGAAAAAGATTACTACACATTGAGAGTATCTATATTAGAAGATTGTAACAAGTTTTATGAGAGTTACAAAGCGAAAAGATTGGAAATGATTAAGAAGAAAGAAGAAGAAGTAAAAAAGAAAGAGGAAGTTAAAAAGAAAGAAGTAAACCATAAGGAGGAGCAGAAAAAGAAAGAGAAGCCAAGGAAGAAGACAGCTTCAGTAACAAAGCTTGGACCGACTAAACGTAAGAAGATAAAATTCGAGAAACCTGCACTTCCAATCCAAGATGAACCAAAAGAAGAGCCAATTGTGGAATCTTCCATTGAACCTTTTAGTATTAGCAAGCTACCTGAAGCTGACAGAAAGGAGTTTAAACAGAAACTATATCAACAGATTTATGATGAATTCTTGCAACGTTACCAAGGAAATTTTGATCTGGTGAAAGGTCTATGCAATGTACTGGCAATAAAATATACAGCAAAGGATCCAGCAGAAGCATTAAAGAAGATATTCAAGAAAGTACAAGAAGGATTAAAAAATATTATTGATCTGCAGAACTCTTCTTTCTTGTCTGAAAGTGTTGAGCCATCTCAATTGAAGGCAAAGAATCCTTATGAGTTGGTGGCGGATCATGTGATAGAAAGAGTGAATTTCTTGCTTGGGTTAAAGAAGATAGAGAAGAAGAAGATTATACCACAACAAAAATCAGGTGATGCTCCTTTACTTCCTCCTTTAGAAATACAAAGAACTGCTTCTCTCCAGCCATTTTTACAGGATGCTAAAACACCAGAAGAGACGAAGAGAGCAGTGGATAGTTACTTAAGATGGAAAAGAGCAAAGATTGCTATGGACGAAGAACTGATGAACTCTGATTCTCCTTTGAAAGCTGTAGTTACTGTTATTACTGAATCAACCAACCCACGTACTTTAAGAAATATTATGAAACTACAGCAGAGAAGAGGATTATTGAGGATACTAGGACTAGGGTATCAAGGAGAGTTAATGACACTATTTAACAAAACAATGTTCAAACGATTGGTTATTGGCAATGTTTCAGATGGATTGCTTCATGGACCTTTCTTTTTTGTAGAAGGAAGTGGTGGCCAAATAATTGGTTCTATTTCCAGTCATTCATTAAGGTTGTGTACAGAACTTATTGAAGCATTACGTGATGATTGTGGAAAGTTTAAGAAGATAAAGCGAGCAGTAAAGAAGATGGTGAACAAGAATATTGATAATAAAGTTATGGATGAGAATTATATAAGAGAACATATGAAGTGGCTACTAATGACTTTTTCTGATCTCATGGTTCTCTTACAAGGAAATGCCAACAACAATCTCATAATAAATTTGTGTAACTCTTCTACAACAAAGGCACTTTCAGAGTTCTTGTCAGGGATCGTCGATATTATAATGATGTCACATAGCTATTGGGCTGAGTTACAGGCCAACCAAGTAATAGCAAAGCTCAATACTTATTTGATAACATCATGTCAAGTTGTATTGAATCGTTTCCTTATGTCAGCACAAGAAATTACTGCTCCTGAAGCTAAAAGATCAATCCAAGAATTACTCCTTAAAATATTTGTTGACACACTTACACGAGAATGTGGTCTCTCTAAACCAGTAAAGAACATTAGAGCTAGATTTGAAACACCTTCTTACCAATTAAAGTTTGTTGAATTGCTTACATTCCTATATGAAACACTTACAATATTTGATAAAATCATTGACATTGACTCTGCTTTATTACAGAAATGTGCTTCACTGCTTTGTCACTTACTTCACAGCTCCTGTGCTCCTTGCATTGTTCAGTTAGCAAACAAATGTACCAAACTCCTTTACAAGTCTCTTAATGTAGAGTCCATTTCTATTAAAGGAATAGAATCAATTCCACCTTTTACTTCAGAATGTGTTATAGTCAATTCTTTTGGTGGTGACAATATTGTGTCTTCGCTCTTAAGAAGAATGGGTCAACTAATAATGATGCGTAATTGTGTTCCATCTGAGGCATTAGCAAAGGACTATTATGTGGTAATAAGTGTTAATTCTAATGAGGATGATATAACTTTTATATTGAATGCTTTGTATCATTGGGAAAGTAAGCATCCGTTCTTTACCGAGTGCTATCCACAATCTATAGCTCATGAGAGCCCAGGACAGAAAGATAGTGATTTCCCTGGTATGCTTACTAACACAAAGCTACAACAGCAGATCTCTTCCAGCAAACTTGTATGTAAAGTCTATAGTGCTGCCATGATTCAAATTGAAAAAATGTATGAAGAAATAGTCAGGTTGACATATGAAGAGATTAAAGAAACTGATACAGTTGAGGAGAGAGAAAGAAAACTCAAGGAAAAGAATTATAATCGTAGAATAAAACAACACATACAAGATGCTAAGTTATTATGCTCTTGCTTACTTACCAGATCATTTGTACAATTCCCTCTTACCCTATCTTATGAATTAGCCTTAGAACTATGCTCAATAATTGACAAAGCTTATAATAAACAATTACCACCCATTCCTATCAATCCTTACATGAAACCTGAAGCCAAATTAAAAAAGACTTCCTTTAATGTAACAGTTGAAGGCTCATTCCCTCTATCTTATAAGAAATTGCAGAAGACTCTATCGCAGCCACCTCCTCCACCTCCTCCACCGATTATTATAGCTAAAGCTCAATTGGTTCTTTCACTTTGCGAGAGCAGTATTTTTGAACGTATCGAGGCTTATCTGGATTCTTCTTGTCTTCATGGAAATACATCAAGAAGTAAGCCAAATCTAGATGGTCCTGCTCTTGAATTACTCTATTCACCTCTCACTCTTGGATCCTCCTTTAGTCTCACTCTTCATGAGTTGATACAGTTGCTTTTGTCAATAATCAACTGTGAGAAATCATCTTCATGGCGTCAATATGTATCTACTTATCTTTCACATTCATTGAAATTGTTATCAACCAAGAAATGGACAGAACTAGCTATAGAAGACAAGGAAATAATCAGTGGTTGTTTAGTTCTAGTTGGTAGATGGCCAAATTGTGTACGTCCTGGCACACAAGTAGAAGCAGAGGTTAATAATAATAAGGCAATTTGTACAGTTCTGGCAGGGGGATATGGAGCTGGGAGGCAGACAGTCACTGTTGTAGTAAAAGGTGATGAGAGTTTTGTTACACATAAGATACCTCTTGCTAAAGTTAAATCCTATGAAGAGTTTAAATGGCCAGAGGATATTCCATTGAATGAGGACTTGATAACAAAGGCATTATTAAATTTCCATCAGCAATACTTAGAGCAATCCACTGAAAAGACTTTGGAATCAAGTATGGTTAAACTAGTACACGTACTTCTCTTAAAAGTATCAGCATCGAGGAATTGGGGACAGATTGGTGAAGCATCTGAATTGTTAGGAAAATTAGTGGAAGTATTAGTTGATCTATCAAAGGATGTAAGTCCTGAAATAATTAAAGAGAACTGTGAGGAAAAGCTTCTTGAAGCTTGGGAAAGGTTATTAGAAAGCAGAGATCATAGACATAAAGTCTTTTACACAATAAAACGCAAATCACAAGAGCTTCAAAAGAAAGAAACTATCACTGTAGGCAAATTGGGTGAGAGCAAACAATTCTTAGATTATGTTCAACCTATGAGCAGTTATTTAAAATCTCTACCAGGAAAATTATCTGATAGTCATGCAAGCGAGGAAAGTGCATTGAAGTTATTGAATTACTGGGAGAAACATCTTATTCCTAAGATTCAAGACTTTGTTAGAAGTTCATATCAACCATGGGAATTTATTTATTATTTTGAACAACTAAGAGATAGTCTGCGCAAAGGAGATACAAGTAAAGCAATGGCAGAAGCTTTGGTAATGTGTGATCAAAGATTACCTTCTGGCTGTGTAGTTCCTGATGAGAACCATGACTGGTCAGCATTTGTATCAGAAGAATGTATTGTTGGAACATGGGCTCGTGTTAGAATCCCAGCCAAAAAAAAACCACAATCTTCACACCCTTTGATATCGCGTTTATTACATCAGAGGATTAGTGAATTTACAGTATTGATAAAACTTGTTGATTTGCGTAACCAAACTGTTCTATGTGAATACACCACACCAACACATATGCAATGCTATTCCATGATAATTCCAATAAACTCATTGAAAGAATTGGAGTGTCCTTTATTGCCACCATCAAATTCATATAGTGAATCAGAATTAATTGATTGCTTTACATTTCAACAAAAGAATCTAGCTTCCAATTGTGCTTTTAAGACCTTAATCTCATTGTGGACATCAGCTCCTACATTTAAGCCAAAGTTTAGTTTGGTAACTGTTCCTGAAATTATTCATTGGATTGTTATGGATGAACTAAGTGAAGACCGTGTTGAAGGCTGGCTTAAATTATCTGCTCCTTTAATTGAACTCGAAGGATTAGTGTATCACAAAGAAGAAAAAGCACGCTCCAAGAAAATTATAGAAAGCACATTGAAGAGTGTAAACCAAATACCAGTAGAGGATAGATATAGAGTAAATTTGCAGAAGATAGAGAATTTGCTTAGAACTTCTGTTCGTTCTGGTAATTTAGATAATATATCAATGCTTCATTCATGGTGTCTCAGTGTGTGGAAGGATTTGGCAGACAAGTTAAACCAAAATAGAATTTCAATGAATCTTATTCAAGCATTGGAGGCTTATCAAAAGGCAGAAGCTTCAGGAGCAATAGAACTAGCTAAAGGAAAAGATGGAAACTTAATATTCCCATTAAACCCAGATACAACGAATAATGATATTGGTGCTTTGGTAATCACTTTTGAGACTACTGCTTTCTTATCACCCAATAGTAAACTTAAGTTCTTCTCTGATTCTCAAGGACTTAATACAGTACATCAAATAAATGCAGGAAAGGAAAACATAAAGTCAATTCCACCTATTCTTATAAGCGAAGGAAAGGTTTGGTGTCATATTCACCAAGGAACAGTAGCTAATTTACCTTCAGATAATCAAAAGAATTGTTTACCTACTTCTCTTCCTTGCTGTATTTATATGATTCCTACAACTTGGAATACTGTATGCTGGCTTACTGAATCACTTACTACTGCACTCTTAGTTATTTCTGGCACCAAAATCATCGATACTTACTACAAACCTCTCATTGAAGCCATATGTGAATGTGTTACTAAGTCTCAAGCCTCTAGTGTTCTTAAACAGCTTGCCTTTACTTTGATAAATAGAATATTGAGGAAGATGCGTTATATCTATAACTGTAATAAATATGTTCCAGGCTCTTCTGTTGAGAAATTTGGATTAAACTTAACATGGCTCCAAACATTGATAGAGGAGATAAGTAGGTTACATGATAAGGAGGATATAGGACCAAAGAGTCTTTATTCAGAGTATATACAGAATGGAGCTGAGTTGGTATCAAGTGCTTTACTGCCTTTCAAACCTAATAATGGACAAGAAGGACCTTTAGATACGCAACTCATAGAGAAGTTGAAGATACCATCATGGTTAAGTTCTATTCTATCTGTTGGAATATTCCTTAATTACTTTAGAGGAGAGGGACATATTTCACAAGAATTACAGCAAAATATATTTGATTCACTTAAGATATCTGAAGTTCAAAAGAAGAATATTATTCTGATTAAGTCTTTACCTACAACAATGCCTCTTAGCAAACTTCAATCACTCATCTTAAACGCTCTCATAAGATCTCGTGCGCGAATATTAAATCAGGATACAGATATATTGTTTCCTAAAGAGGATACAGTAACAGACCCAGAAGGACATAGCGGTGTTTGTATAATCTTCTTAGATGGTTTTAATATTACCATTGAAGGTATACTTTCTAATGAAAAAGAACAATCAGAAGTAGTCGAAATAAAAGAAGAACCAGTGGCAGAACCAGAACCTGAAACATGGAGTTGTCCAGCCTGTACCCTAAAAAACTCAATAAACAATAATCACTGTGAGCTGTGTAGTGCTGTTAAACCTGAAGCATCTGCACCCCTCCCAAGATTAACTGCGCAACCAATTATTGAAGCCACTGAAACGTATCAAAGCAAAAATATGGAAGAGAGTGAATTGTGGAAAGATATGATTGAAGCTATAAAGAACATTGGACTTAAGGAGCAGCCTGTAAAACCTGAGCCAGTGAAGGAAGAAAAGAAAGAAGAAAAAAAAGAAATAAAGAAGGAGCAAAAGAAGTCAGCAAAGAAGGAGGTGAAGGCAGTAGTTAAGGTAGAACCACCAAAGCCAGAGTATGATTTTATTGTAGAGGTGATTACAGATCCATTATTAGGGGATATGAATAAGTTTCTTTATAATGCTATTAGATCTAGACTTGGTTCTTCCAATAACAATGATGTTGTCTTCTCTCCTGAAATTCTTAAAATTATTGAAGCCATTCACAAGAGAATAAAGGAGAATGATAAATATCCTATTCTGTTACCTAAGCATGAGTTTATATCAAATGTTGGATTAACACAAGAACAAATACCTAATTTAAGTCTAGAGGAATTTACTCAAGGATTAAGTGTATTAGCTACATGCAATCCATGGTTAGTATGGGAATTCTTATCCCTACAAGGATACGATCTGTACGGAGTTAAAGTTGCTTATGGATCAACTAAAGAAATGCCAACAATGTGTAATTTAGGATTGCTTGAAGAACTCATTAAGTTATGTGAAGTAGATATATGCAAAGAAACCAAAAATGTAATGAAATTGTCACCAACTAATCTGAGATTTGCAGAAATTAATAAGCCTTTTACTAAAATACTTAATGGATATGAAGAAGTTAGACTAAGAGCTAAACATCCTCAAATACTTTCTTTAGACTTAGATTTCATTCGCTACAATTGGACACTCATTAAGACATTCAACGATAATTTGCTCAAAGCTGTTCCCTACATAAATTGGACGATGTG
>Ga0209737_10002775_pt1 | contig 12227 bp, 10 predicted proteins | sample TergutCu122P3_FD_187284 | JGI IMG/M metagenome (GOLD analysis project Ga0209737, IMG submission 187284) | Cubitermes ugandensis P3 segment gut microbial communities from Kakamega Forest, Kenya - Cu122 P3 (SPAdes) (version 2) | ecosystem: Host-associated > Arthropoda: Insects > Digestive system... | reverse complement strand
AAATTAGCTACACCCGATGGAAACCGCTCTCTAAGTCTAAAGATCTTATTCAAAGCATCTACGCCTCTGATGATTGATGATTCTATACGCTTTAAGCTTTACTCGATAACTTTAAAGCCCTTCTATATGTCTAACGCTTTATTGCTACTTTGAAAACATTTACACTTAGCAATAGTTTTCAACTCATCCAGAATTAAGTTAATATATCGTTCAACTCTTCTGTATTCAAGAGGAACATAATAACATGAAGGCTTATGCTGGCAGGATTTTGCATGTTAATCTTACTTCTGGCCAAAGTCGAACTGAGACACTTGACGAGAAAACAGCAAAACTATACCTCGGTGGTATAGGTTTAGGCATAAATTTACTTATGGAACACTCAAAACCTGGCAAAGACGCTTTCGATCCTGACAATCCCCTAATTTACTGCACCGGACCTCTAAGTGGCACCTTGGGCTTAGCAGGCAGCGGTTGTTCAATAGTTTCAAAATCTCCTCTAACAGGTGGAGTAGGCGAGGGCCAAATTCAAAGTTTTTTTGGTTCTGAATTAAAACGCGCTGGATATGATGCAGTTATAATTAAAGGCAAAGCCACTGAGTGGTCATACTTATGGATTGATGATGATAAAATTCAAATTCAAAGCGCTCAACACCTTAAAGGTCGTAGTGTTAAAGATGTTGAGCAAACTCTTCGCAATGAAATAGGCGACTTCTATATTCGTGTATCTGGCATTGGAGAGGCAGGTGAAAAACTTTGTCGCTTTGCCACAATTATAAGTGATAAATATTATACAGTTGGTCGGGCTGGTCTTGGCGCGGTTATGGGTTCTAAAAACCTTAAAGCAATAGCCGTCCGCGGTACACATGATGTTAATGTTGCAAACTTGGAATCTTTTACAACATTTGTAAAAAACACCTATGAGCGTGTGAAACACTCTGAAAATAGTAAATATCAACTTTTAGAGTCTAAAAATTTGTTAGAATTAAATTCTCTCTCAGCTTTAGCTACCCGTAATTGGAACAGCCTCGTTTTTGAAGGGGCTGAAAAAATTAATGATGCCTATCTAAGTGCTCGCTATGTTAAGAAAACGGTTGGTTGTGCAACTTGTGGTATGAATTGCAATAACATCATAGTAATTCCTGAGGGGCCTTTTAAGGATGTTATGGCTCCCATTGACTTTGATTGTCTTTTAAGTTTGGGACCTCTTTGTGGCATTGATAATTTTGATGCTATTGTTAGGGCTGCTGATTTAATTAATGAATATGGCTTGGATTGCATTTCACTTGGTGCTATAGTTGCTTTTGCTATGGATCTCTATGAGCACGGTATTCTTACTTCTGAGCAAACGACAGGGGTAGATTTACGCTTTGGTAGTGTTGATGCTCTTTTTGAGTTAATTAATAAAATTAGTAAACGAGAGGGTTGGTTGGGTAATGTTCTTGCTGAAGGGGTGTTAAGGGCTGCAGAAACTATTGGTGGTGAGGCTACTAAGTATGCGTGTCATGTTAAGGGTTTAGAACTACCTGGGTATGATTTGCGCGTGTTAAAGCATGCAGCTTTAGGTTTTTCTGTAACCTTTAGCGGTGATCGTTATTTACGTAACAATATAGACTTATCTGACGCTAAAGGACCGTCTGATCCCAAATTTAAAATCGATATAGGCTGCAGACTTGCTGAAACAAATTTTAGGTATAATGTTTTAGATTCTTTACTTCTCTGCAAGCTGCTCTTAAAGGTATACACTTGGCAAGACTTAGCTGATTATTACCTATATGCCACAGGAATTTCAATTACAGTGGAAGAGTTAAAGCAGGCTGGTGAACGTATCGAAAACCTCGCCCGATTATTTAACATACTGGAAGGCAAAGGAACACGCAATTACGATGACCTCCCATACAAATTTAAAAACTGCCCCCTCCCTGTTAAAGGCTACAAAAAAAACGTCCCTATATCTGTATCTGTGTCTGATGATGAGTTACAATTAGGTATTGATGATTATTATATTGCCTGCGGTTGGACAGCTGATGGCATTCCAACTATAGACCGCCTAAAACAGATAGGCTTAGGAACTTTAGCTTACATCTCTGAAAATGCTATAGCTAATGCTCGCGCTCAGGAGGAAAATTAACATAGTAAATCGTCATCAAGATAGAAAATTTATCGTCTCAGACCCTGAAAAATGCAACGGATGCAACCTCTGCGAATACGTCTGCAGTATGGTTAACGAAAAAACCTTCAACCCCCATAAATCCCGAATACGTGTAACTAACATAAGCCCCTTAGCTAACATGGCTGTTACTTGCCGAAAATGCAAAGACCCCGTATGCGTTGCCTCCTGCCCAAAAAACGCCCTATCCCAAGAAGAAAACACAGGTATTATACATATAAACGAACACGCCTGCACAGGCTGCGGATGGTGCATAGGAGCCTGCTCCTTTGGAGCCCTAAGTTTACACCCAGACAAAAAAATAGCCTACACCTGCAATAGCTGCACCGACACCAACAACAAAGGCGAACCCCAATGCATACAATGGTGCACCGAAGGAGCACTACAATACGTCACAGCCGAAACCTTAGCCCAAAAAACCCGACAAAAACTTGTCACTCAACTACTTGAAACACGCGAAAACAATAAAGAAAAAACCGAAAACAAATAACCCCAAAACGATACTAGCTAATGATGCAATTCAACTAAATCAAACCGTGTAGGCTTAGCTCCTGACTCTTTAAAAGCCCTAACACGCTTAAGCTCCTCAGGACTACCCAGTGCTGACTCAACCATCTGCCGTTCAAGCTCCTCAGTAAACTCTGCCTTATAAACCTTAACAGTCGCCAAATAAATTTTAGCCCTCTTTATCCTCCCTATATCTATTCTTAAATCCGCATTAAAACTCAAAGAACAACCTAAATCTAAATCTAAAACCTCTACAATACGACTTTCAAAGTTCACCTTTATAGTTCTAACCCGCTTCTTAACAGTCTCCACATATTCCCAATCAGAATCTAACATCACAATCACCTTCTTTAAACATATTTACTTATATTCATTCTTAACTATCCAAAAACTGAAAATACTAACTGAAAACCGTTAAACCATTCTTCTATAGTTTCCAGCGAAATTAAAGCATTAACTCAGGCATTTTAGGTGCTTTTTTTAAAATAAGCTCTTTATGAGGCGTTGTTTAACTTCGTTTTTATAGGCTGTTGTATTGTTGTGCAAAAATTTTTACACCTCAGTTTTACTAACATTGTTTAGGCTGTTGCAATGTTAAAAATGGCATGACTTTTTACCTCAAGATTCCATTAGGTTAATATACTTTTAGATGACTCAATCATTAAAGCTCATTGAGGGATATGTTTGCTAGGTTATGCAGGAAGAATATTATATCTCGATTTGACAACCGGTAAGAATTACACTGAAAAACTTAACGAAGAAACCGCTAAAAAATACGTCGGTGGAATCGGGTTAGGTATGCAACTTTACCTTTCTAAATCAAAGAAAGGTGTTGATCCTTTTAGTCCTGAGAATCCTCTTGTTCTTTCGGTTGGTCCACTCACAGCGACAATGTTTCCAACAGGTGGAAACGGTCATGCATTTATATCTAAATCACCTGCGACAGGTGGTGTAAGTGAATCTGTTAGTCATGGCACTTTTGGTACTGAGTTAAAACGTGCAGGCTATGATGCTGTAGTTTTAACTGGAAAGGCTGAAAAACCCATTTATCTTTTGATAGATGATGACTCTATTGAATTGCGTGATGCAAGTAAACTTTGGGGTCATTCACCTTTAGAGGTTGAAGATGCAATAAAAGATGAAGTGGGCGACTTTTATGTCCGTGTTGCCTCTATTGGTGTTGCAGGTGAGAAGCTCTCTAAAATTGCCTGTATAATTAATGATAAAACTCGTGCTGCAGGCCGTACTGGTATTGGTGCGGTTATGGGTTCTAAAAATCTTAAAGCCATTGCTGTAAGAGGCACTAATGATGTTGCTATTTCAAAACCTGAAGAATTCTTCAATTTAGTTAAAGAATTCCATGAACGTATGAAAGGCCCCGCAGCACAGAAATACCGTACCATGGGTTCAACAGAGAATCTTTTGCTCCAAAATAGCCTGTTCTGTGTTCCAACACGTAATTATAATAATTCTCACTTTGAGTTAGCTGACAATATTAGCAGTTCTATAATTAATCAACATTTTGTTGCAAAAATTATTGCCTGCAACTCTTGTGCTATGCGTTGTGAACATGAGGTTGTAATAAAAGACGGACCTTATAGAGGTATTATGGCGCGTATCGAGTATGATAATTTATGGGCGTTTGGACCAAATTGTGGCGTAGATAAATTGAATTCTATTATTAAAGCTGCTGAACGTTGTAACTATTTTGGTTTAGATGCTCAAAGCGTAGGTGGCATAGTTAGCTTTATTATGGACTGTTATGAAAAAGGCGTTCTCACTAAGGAAAACCTTGATGGTATAGATGCTCATTTTGGTAATGCCAGTGCAATGCTCTCCATTATCGAAAAAATTGGTAAACGAGAAGGTATAGGTGACATGTTTGCTGACGGTGTTAAGGCGGCTGCAACAAAAATTGGTGGCATAGCCGAACAGTTAGCTCAGCATGTTAAAGGCTTAGAAGTTACCGGATATGACCTGCGCGGTCTTAAAACAGGTGCTCTAAGTTGTGCTGTATCCTTTAGAGGGGCAGACCATAATAGAAGTGGCGCTGTAACTATTGACCTTAGAGGTAAAGTTGACCGCTTAAAAGCTGAAGTTGGTAGAGGAAAAATTGTTAAAGACCTAGAAGACCAATTTAACATAATTGACTCTTTACTTGTATGCAAAAACGCTAAAGGCACTTTCTATAAAGACTTTGAAGAAATGGCAAAAATTTACAATGCCACAACAGGCTTGGGCATTACTCCTAAAGACCTCGAATTAGCAGGCGAACGCATACAAGCCCTTGCAAAACTTGTAAACTTACGTGAAGGCCTAACACGCAAAGATGACACCCTACCTTGGAAAGTTATGAATCAACCTATAAGCGATGATGGCCCCATAAAAGGTGCAGTTGTAACTCAGGAGGAATTAGATCTTATGCTTGATGATTATTACAACGTACGTGGATATGACAAACAAGGTATTCCAACAACAGCTAAACTTCAAGAATTAGGCCTAACTGAACATTTAAGCATTATAGAACAAAAAGAGGCTTAAAACGGCATGGTAAAGCTTCACGAAAGAAAATTCATATCCGCTGACCCTGAAAAATGCGTAGGTTGCCAAGTATGCGAATACGCCTGCTCCTTTGGCAAAGAACGTGTCTTTAACCCAACTAAAGCTCGCATACGCGTAATACGTGAAAACCAAATAAACAACATAGCTGTCACCTGCCGATTCTGCGAAACCCCAGCATGTGTTGCCGCCTGCCCAAGAAATGCCCTCTCACAATCAGTAAACGGTAGCATTATAATAGAAAAAGAAAACTGCACCGGATGCGGCTGGTGCATCTCCGCATGTGACTATGGCGCCATGATGCTCCATCCAGCAACAAAAACCGTATACAGTTGCGACCTCTGCAAATTCAGAACTGATGGCCCACAATGTGTTAAGTGGTGTCCTGAAGAGGCTTTAACAGTTGTTACTAGTGATGTGTTAGCTCAGAAGGCAAGACTTAGTGCCATAAAAAAACTATTCCAAACACCCGGAGAAACCCGAAACCAACAACAAAAACAAACAACCGAATAACTCTAATTTCCCTCTTTCATCTACTACTTTATCAACACAAACTTTTAAAACTATTTTTCAAAACAACTCTACCCACTATATTAATATACTTTTTACCTCCTATATCTCTCCCTAACCCTTTGGAAGAGAAAACCCAGTTACATTACGTAAAAAAACGTAAACTGTAAATTTAACCCTCTCTCCAAATAAATACATCTCAAACTTAACCTGACTAAAGGAAGGAGGACTAAAAACAAATGGTAAGTGTTCATAACAGAAAATTTGTTTCCGCTGACCCTGAAAAATGCGTAGGTTGCCAAGTATGCGAATACGCCTGCTCATACAATAAAGAAAAAGCCTTCAACCCCATTAAATCACGTATACGCGCAGTCCGCGTTAACCAAATAGCCAACATGGCCGTCACCTGCCGACTATGCGAAGAACCCGCATGCGCCACCGCCTGCCCAAGAGATGCCCTCTCACAATCAAAAGAAAACGGTGCCATCCTCATTGACAAAGACAAATGCAACGGATGTGGCTGGTGCATAGAAGCATGTGACTATGGCGCCATGATGCTCCATCCCGAAACAAAAACCGTATACACCTGCGATCTATGTAAAGACAAACCCGAAGGCCCACAATGTGTTAAGTGGTGTCCTGAAGAGGCTTTAACAGTTGTTACTAGTGATGTGTTAGCTCAGAAGGCAAGACTTAGTGCCATAAAAAAACTATTCAACGAAAAACCATAGACCCCAACTACTCTCCAAAACAACTTTCCTCTTAAACAATTATCAAAACTCCAAACAAACACCCTTCATAAAAAACCAACTGCTCTAACATAATTTCTACGGTCACCAGTAAAGTCATCCACATAATACTCTATCACCCTTATCATCAACTCTTAAACTTTAACGGTGTAGTCAATGTCTAATTGTTGGAAAACCTTAATATTGACAAGCAACAAATGGCTATAAACCCAAATAAAACACAGCCATGGGGCCGTCGTCTAGCATGGATTAGGATACATGCCTGGGGCGCATGCGATCCTGGGTTCAAATCCCAGCGGCCCCACCAACCACAAGAGAATTTATATTGCAAAAACTTTGAAATATTTTTACTTGCTTAACGGGTACTTGGGTCATGGTCTATTTTGTTGTTTTAAATCTTGTTTTTTCTGTATTTATGTCCTATTTTGTGTGTAATGAGTTGTTTTTAGCGTTACCTTTAATATTCTTACAGTAGAACATTCTTTTATGGTGTATTTAGTATGAACACTTTAAGTGTGAACCAGTTAGCTTATCAGTTAGCCCAAAAATTTTTAGATAATCCTGTATTGTATGGTGTGGCAGTGTCAAAATCTACTGCAGGCGCCACGATTATTGATGCTGGTGTTAATGTTTCAGGCGGGTTTGAGGCAGGAAAAATTTTAACTGAACTTTGTCTTGGGGCAGCTGGGAGAGTTGATCTTGGTTTTAAATCCTATGGCGACATAGACTTTCCATCTGTTACTGTTACCACAGATTTTCCCGCTATAGCTTGTTTAGGTTCTCAATTCGCTGGTTGGCGTATAAAAGATGGAGATAATATAGCCATCGGGTCGGGTCCTGTTCGTGCCATAGCGTTTAAGCCTAAAGAGGTTTATGATGAAATTGCTTATGCTGATCAATGTGATAAGGCTGTTATAGTTCTTGAAAGCAATGTGTTGCCCTCTGATGTGCTTGTAGAGAAAGTTTGTAAAGCCAGTAATATAGCTGTGTCAAATTTGATTGTGGTTGTTGCTCCAACTGCTAGTATCGCGGGGTTAACTCAGGTGGCAGGCAGAGTTGTTGAAGTGGGTATACATAAACTTCACACACTTGGTTTAGATCCCAAAGTTATTCGTTATGCAACTGGATATGCACCCATTCCTCCAGTTGGACCTGATTTTGAAGTTGCTATGGCAAGAACTAATGATGTTATTCTCTATGGTGGAACAGTTTACTTAACTGTTGACTACGATGATGAGGCTAAACTGCAAAAACTTGTTAATGATGCTCCATCGATTAATTCAAAGGATTATGGCAAACCATTCCTGCAAATTTTCCTTAACGCTGATAAAGACTTCTACAAAATCGACAACGGTCTATTTGCTCCTGCAGTAATTATGGTAAATAATGCTAAAACAGGTAGAACCTTTAAAGCGGGAAAAGTAAATCCACAAGTTTTAGCTCAAGCCTTGGGCTTTTAACCCTCTTTCTTCTTTAGTACACTTTTTTATATTTACAATTGTTTGCTCAAAAGCGTTTATTCTAAATTATGGAAAATCAATATATAATAAAAGGGCATAACTATTTTAAAGTGAGCAGTCTTGACAGAAATAGCGCAGTTTTCAACGGCAACTTTCAAAGAGTGGATAGAAAAAGAAGCAAACAACTCGCTTGTTCCCGCTCAAGCGCAAGCAAAAAAACTCTTAGATGAAACAAATTCGGCTATAATAGCCTTAAATGAGGTTTGTGAAGCTCTCTTAGAGAACAGCAACAAAGAAATAGAAAAACGCAATATGAAAGTTTACAACCGTGCGCGTGCCCTAAATAAATTGGCTCACTTATTTATAGACCGCCTTGCAAAACTTTCCATACCTGAACAAATAGCCTACGATGTGGTAAATAAATATAGTATTGAAGCTCAAAAAACCATTGTAGTAACCGAGATTGATATAAAAATTTGGTTCCCAAAAATTTCTCCTTTCTTTATTATGGATAGACGAAAATTCCTTACAGTTTATGATAAGACAAAACAAACCTTTCTCTCTCTAAACGAGTTTGTTACTAAAGAGTATGTTAAAACAAAAACTCTACAGGAAACTCTGCAAATGGTAGGTGAGTTGCAAAGTTTAGAAAATAAAGCTGCTAATCTGCAGGTAGAAATCAAAAACATAATAGGCGAACGTACGCCTATTGAAGAGAAAATTGCAGGACTAGAACAAAAAACTGGCGAACTAAAAACGGCTGGCCCTATTGACCAATTGAATCTTGTTGTAGGTGAAATTGAAAATTTAAATAATGAATTAAAAAATATCCTCAGACATTTACAGAAACCGTTCATTAAAATGCAAGCCTTAGCAACTTTTGGAGGCGGCGGTGGTATAACGCCTGATGAATTACGTATGATTAATTTATACTTGGATAAACCGTTTGAGGCATTAACTATTGAAGAAACGGGATATCCTGTTTTAAGGCGAATACTTGAAAAACTCCAAATCATGCTAAAAGAGGATAGATTAAAACTTAAATCTGATAAAGCTCGAAAAGCTGAACAATCTGTTATAGAACTCTTAGATAAAAATATACTAAACATTCCCCAAGAAAAAAGCAAAATGCTATCAACCCAGAAAGAACAACTTTTAACCTCAACACGTCTGGATGAAGTTAAACAAAATCTATCCAGTTTTGAAGACCAAACTGAGCAACTTAGAGCTAGAAAAGCAAGTATTGAAGCTTATGAGTCAATTAAAAAACGTGAACATCAGGACTTACAATCTGACATCAGTAACCGTAAACGGGCTATCGAACGTAACATTGCAGAAGCATTTACAAAAACCATCCAAATACTATAATTCATAAATTAATACCTTAAACAAACAAACCCATAAATTACAATAGGCGAGTGTCAGCTTAAGTATGTCTTTCAACTCTTTTTGTAGAGCTGTTTGCTCATGGTATCGTGTAAGAAGTGTGGGTCAGAAAAATGGTAATGCCATAAGTTAAGTGAAGTGTTTGGATTTTCTGTAGAATCAAAAATTTGTGTTGACTTGCCAACGTTTTTACACAAGTTGCTTCCTTTCAGCAAAGGTTTTTTCTACATGGCAAACAATCACTAATCAAAACACTTAAGGACATCATTAAATCTGTTGCTGTTTTTTAAAGCGACATTTATAAATTAATAACACTGCACCCATTCCCACAATACATGCCAAAAGAAGTAGTCCCACTTCAAACAGAAAAAACGTGACAAATACCAATTTTGTCTGTGAGTTATGGTGATTGTTTGGATACTCCAGTCACTTGATTCAACTTCAACTAAACGTGGATCATGATCAGCGAACATATGTGTAGGTTCAACCCAGTACCCAGTGAATGCTTTAACTCTAAAGATCCAACTGAGTATTTGTATTATAACTATTTCAGAAGGTACAACAGTATATTCAGCTTCTGATGGGAAAATAAATCCGACACGATCTTGAAAATTAAGGTAGTATTGATAAGAAAATACGTGCCAGTTATTTTCTTCCAAATGTCCTTTAACCTCAATCTTATAATACAGATTACACTCCCGACCTAGTTCATCAGTGTATGGGTGTACTGTTGATTTTTTATCGAAACCTCTACTTTGTTGTTGTCGGGTACAAATGTTATGTTGAATTGAGGAACCTTGGTTTAGAGGAGGTTTGTGCATCAGATGTGTTAATTGAAAGTACAAGTAAACTTGACAGTAACAAAACGATGAGGGCTATTGTTAAAAACTTGTTTGCAGAAATCATTATTAATACAATAGGGTTTTAAGTAAATATATTTTTATCAAACTTCGACTTTGCAACAAAATTATTTAAAGTGCTACCTTTTTCTGTAGACTTCTTTCTTGAAGTTCTTTAACAGTTAACCTTTATATTCTAAGACTCTACATTCTACAAAAACCTTCAACTATATAAAAGGTAAATCACACATTAGCCTTAAACGTTACAAGAGGGTCTGTCACGAGCAAACACATCTTAACTATCCTAATGCTATTGCTTGCTATTTCCACTTCTCTAATAGCTCTGCCCCTCTCTAACATTCATGCTACAGATACAGAAACAACATCTCCCTGGCTAAAATTAGCTAACATGCCTACAAACCGCAGTGGATTAAATTTAGCCGCAGTATCTGGTAAAATTTACGCAATAGGCGGTTCAAACAGCAGTGGCACTCTTAATATAAATGAAATGTATGATCCCATAACCGATAGATGGACTATTAAATCTTCTATGCCAACCGCTCGAACAGGGTTTGCCACAGCAGTTTATGAGAACAAAATATATGTCATCGGCGGGTCTGTTGGGGACAGCTTCACAGGCAGAGTGGAAGTTTATGACCCTGTTGATGATATCTGGAAATCTTTAGCTTCTATGCCCACCCCTAGAGCAGATTTAACAGCAAATGTCGTTGGCGATAAAATATATCTTATCGGCGGCCAAATATCCTCAAATGTTTCCCCTTATTATACTCAAACTGACATCACTCAAGTTTATGATATCAAAACTAACACTTGGTCTACAAATACTTCTATGCCTACAGCCCTTCAAGGATACGCCTCCGTTGTTGTAGGTACAAAAATTTACATAATCGGTGGATCAAGGCATTCTCTCTCTGGCATTGACACATCTACTAGCGCCTTACAAATATATGACACCCAAACAGATCGTTGGACAACGGGTCAGCCTTTAAATTATCCATCTAGTTATGGCGCGGCAGCTGTAACTACAGGCATCATAGCACCCACAAAAATTTATTATGTTGGCGGATTTTTTGCTGAAACATTTAGCGATAAAACCCAAATTTATGATATTGAACGCGATTTTTGGAGTGAAGGTCCAAAAATGTCCAAATCCCGTGCTTATTTAGGTGTAACCGTTACAAATGATGTTATTTATGCTATGGGTGGTTTTGATGGAGAAAACTGGTTAAACTTAAATGAAGAGTTAAGACCCGTGGATTATGGCAAGATTCCTCCTATAATTGAAATTATAAGCCCTGAAAATAAAACGTACCGAACGGTACAAATTGACTACAGAGTTAACAAAGCTGTTTCTTGGGTTGGCTTCTCTTTAAACAATGAACCTAATGTAACCTTAACCAGAAATTCTCACATTTTAAATATACCAAACGGACCCCACTCTATAGTTCTTTTTGCTAGGGACCATGTGGGCAACATAGGCACTTCACAAACAGTACACTTCACTGTTGATAACGCCGCACCAAACATTAACATTATAACCCCTCTTAACCAAACATATAGCACCGCCGACATAGCTCTAACGGTTACAATTGATAAAACCGCACATTTATCCTACAGTCTAAATGGGCAACCCATAGTACCCATCACTGGAAACATTACTCTACCTGCCTTACCTGATGGCAGCCATGTAATAGTAGTGTATGCAACAGACGAACTTGGAAACTCGGGAGTTTCTGATGAAGTGTTCTTTAACATATCTACCTTTCCAACATTCTGGGTAGCAACAACGTTTATCTTAATCATAATCCTTCTCACAACTACATACATTATAATTAAACGTAAAAAAACCGACACCATAGCAGAGATATAGCTGAAACCGAAACCAGCGAGTAGTACAAAAATAGTGTGATTGTTTTTGCTGAAAATTCATGTAACTTCCTTTATTTTTGAACGGTTTCTAATCCGTTAACATGTTGTTTGGTCTTTAAATATTGTAGTACACTGTTTAATGGGAGCTGAAGTTATTAAC
>Ga0209737_10002774_pt1 | contig 12228 bp, 13 predicted proteins | sample TergutCu122P3_FD_187284 | JGI IMG/M metagenome (GOLD analysis project Ga0209737, IMG submission 187284) | Cubitermes ugandensis P3 segment gut microbial communities from Kakamega Forest, Kenya - Cu122 P3 (SPAdes) (version 2) | ecosystem: Host-associated > Arthropoda: Insects > Digestive system... | reverse complement strand
GATCCAATATACCGTCAATATCGGTCGAGTTACGACTAAAAATCGTTTTGGGAATGTTGACATATCGCTCCAAAATTTGTGTAGTCCGCAACTTGTCGCGCGAGCGCACAATCGCTATGGCACTAGCGGTGGTAAATATTCCCTCACGCTCAAGTTGCCTAACAATGGCCGTACCGTAGCGCGTCATGGAATTAGAAATTCGAGGGATAATGGCTTCGTATTGTTTGAGATCAATCTCTTTGCCCCTATAAATTACTTTAGAATCTTTGCTCTCTATCGACACATAACAGTTTTTGTACCTAATAATATCGACCTCGTGACCACGGGATTCGGCAACTTCTTTGAGCCGCTTGGTGGAATAATTAGCCGTACCGTTAGATAAAATTGCTATCTTCATTGCTTATCCTATTTTTTATTTACCTGGTTAGCTGTTTTCGTCCTTTTATTCGTAGATGCTTTCTTCCCTACATTTTTAACATATTTTTTATGAAAAACATAGGGGTTTTTTTGTAATTTTTTATTTAATGTTTTTGTCACAGAACGATTAATTGCTATGTCGGCTTTTTTCGTCACATCGACAATGAACTTGTTGCTGATTGTGCGGCGACCAATTAGCACCTTATAAGAATTTTTTGATCGATCGGACAGATTAAGCAGTGCCCTAACCTTGCGACCACCGATAGTGATCGTAAATTGCGTTCTATAACGAATCTGGCTGCGACCAGTAGAAGAACGCACCGAAGCAACTTTAAAATCTTTACGCTTGATGACCTTGCCGGTGTAATATTGTGACCCCTCTCCAAACAAGCGAAAACGCAGAATACCATCACGGCTAACGCGAATATGACTCGCCCAAATCGACGAGCTATCAGCACCAGTATCAATCTTGGCTGGCACACTATCGCGCCCCAAGATCTTGATCCTCTCTGTAGATCCTATGACTTGCTTCTTCATAGCTATTTTCCTATACACCCAAACATGGACGACAGAACCTGAATTCTCGTCCCTACTCTGTAATTATAGCACACTTTATATAAAAAATCAAGCATTTGCTCATATGGAAACTGACTCTTTCTGTGCATCGATTAGTGCTGCTTTTCGGGGTGGTTTCTTTGATAACCCATAGTGTTCTACTAACTTCTCGCGAACAATTTCTCTCTGGGTGGGGCTGCTGGTATCAAATTTTGCGGCCATGATAAAGCGCATAATACTATCGATTTTGGCCCCTCTGTTTAGCTCTTGTCTAATAAACTCCAGTGAAGGGATAAGCCCAGCCAGATACACCTGATCTTTTGTAAATACCCCAGAAACCTCTTCGTCGCCTGGCGTCCCGCGGAAAATTCTATTGGCATGGGTATAAGCCGCAACCAAAACTTCTTCGTCACTTCGGTATGTGTTTCTGGATTGCGCACGATAGATATAGCGATTGATTAACTCAGAACGAGTATGAGTTTGCCCAGTTAAATCACCGAGCACATAGGCAATGTCAACGTATCTATCGACTATTTTTTCAGGGAATTTGCCGGATATTGCGACTTCATTAATAATCGCATAGCCCTCCTCAGAGGCAAGGTAATGCGGCAATGGTTCCGTAATCCCAATTTCTAGACTATTAATTTTTGTTAAAGCATGTCGCAAAAACTCATGGGCAAATAAACCCCCGACCGATCTTGGCTCAACATCTGTTCGATTTTTGCCCACCCGTATCTGTTTTTTCTTGCCATTAACGGTTATTACATCGCTGTCGGCCCGCACAACTTTCCACTCTTCCCAACGCTGGTCTTTGACTTTGAGTGCATCTAATCCGCGCTGAAAAGTCTCAACTATTTCTTCGCTAGTCATAGGAGTTGTCTTCCCCCCAATATCTAGGGCATCAAAGGCATAACTGTACTCTGTAGTCAGGTATCCACGCACGCTATCAAAAATATCGCTGTAATCATCGATGATTTTTTGCTGTGCGCTTTCTTCGAATTTCTTTGCTAAAACCGGATCAGGCTTACCCCATATCTCGATGCTCATGTCAGTAAAAGCATCCGCCCATTTTTGACGCTCTGGTACAGAAAGCGATGTGTCATTAGTGCGCCACGCCAAATACGTAAGGTATGCTATGTTCTTTGCCTCGTCTAGCTGTTGTCTGTCGATAGCAGCGTCTATTGCATCTTTCACATAACGCCAAAACAGCTCGTCCGCTATCGCGTTCTTGTCACCATGCACTTCATCTGAGTATTCTAGCGTAGTATTCTGTTTCGATTCTTGCGTCGGGTTGATAGAGGGCAGCAGGTTATCATCAATGTCAAGCGCGAGCATACTATCATCGAGGTCTATGTCCGATGCTGGATTGGTTTGCTTGGGTTGACTTTGATTGTTCATGAATTTTGATTTTATTTATAACTTGCTTATGCCTTAAATATATCATGTCTGTCGCTGGTACGCAACTGCTTGCTTGACCAACAGCCCAACTAGCACTTTAGATTGTTTCTAGGTATTCGACATAGGCTTTGACCGCGCCACGATCTTTGCCAATAGTTGGACAATCGTGGATAGCCAGCGATGGACACTTGTTGACCTCTATGCAAAACACTGAGAAGTCACCTGGTGTTGTGGCTTGGCTAAGTGGTTCTAGTGATAAATAATCAACACCGCATACTGGTAGGCCAGTAATATGGGCGATTTTTTCCGCTTCTTTAGACAACCAACTCGGTATATCGTCGGTAATGTCAACCAATTCTCCACCCTGACCATAGTTAGCTATACCCATAACCGTGACTCTTTCGCTTTTGGCTGGGACGTAATTAATACGTTCGCCTAAAAACTTCTTAGCGGCCTCGGTGTTGATTTTGGCTAATTTGGCATAATACGGCTCGCCACGAAACGTAGAATTTTCGAACTCTATGAGCTGAAGCAAATTCTTTTTACCATCACCCGTCACGGCGGCAGGTATACGCTTAACAGCCGCGACGAACTCGCCACCAATCACAATGATTCGCGCGTCATGTAGCAAACCTTTTAGCATCTGCTGTGCTATGACTATGTCGCTGCCCAGTCGGCTGAATTGTCGCGCATACTTGATGGCGTCTAATAGTTCTTTTTCCGCTTCTATGTTTACAGTTATTCCCTGGCCATGCCCACCATCTAGTGGTTTGATGACGATCTTGCCGTGGCGTTCGATTAACTGTTTAGCCTGCGCAATGTCACTTCCAAAAGAGCTGTCTGAGATCGAAATCGTTTCCGGCTGGTTGATACCTTGCTCATTCAATAATACATATGTGGCAAACTTGTCATTTGCAATATGCCCAGCCGGCCAACTTGAGCCTGGTGGGGTAGATGAAAAAATATGGAGTGGCTCTCGACCATTTTTGCGATCAATAAAACAATGTGACGAACCGACATATGGGACCTGCACAACCCAGCCCTTAGCGAGAATAGCATCACGTAGTAAACGCATACCTATGCTTAACTTTTCGTCGTCGATGGTTGATAAATCTATCATTTTTATCCTTTCTTGTTCTGGTTCTATTATTGATTTTTAACTAAATATACCGCGTTTTTTGTTATCTTTGAATTCTTCCAGTAACTCTTTCTGCTTTCTGCTTAAATTCGTCGGGGTTTCGACGCGGATGGTGATAATTTGGGGGCCGCGGGTGTCACCGCCAGCCGGCGCGCCGCGCGCAGGCTGGCGTAGGTGCGGTACACCATGGCCGGATAGTTTGAAATCTGTACCGGGTTGAGTGCCAGCCGGAACTTTCATAGTTAACGGACCGTCGACGGTGTCGACTTCGATTTCACAGCCCAGCGCGGCATCGATCATTGAAATAGTTTCTTCGCTCAAAATCAAATCGCCGTCGCGGGTGAATTTTTTGTGCGGTTTAACGTGAATGCCGACATATAAATCGCCAGATTCACCGCCCTGGATAGCTTCGCCACGACCACCCAAGCGAATCGCCGAGCCTTCATCCACGCCAGCCGGAACTTTAATATTAATCTCTTGATTTTCGCGCACGATGCCGCGACCATCGCAAACAATGCACTTCTTATCTGGCACTTTACCACGACCCTGACAGTTACTACAGGTGACAGCTTGTTGAATCGCACCGAACAAAGTATTGACCACTTTAACCTGTTGACCGCTACCATTGCAGGTCGGGCACTGTTTCAAATCAAAACCCGGCTCGGCACCGTTGCCATTGCAATGTTTACACTTTACATCGGTGTTTAAACTAATTTTCTTCTCGCAACCGAAAATCGCTTCTTCAAAAGTCAAGGTAATTTCAGTTTCCAAATCACGCCCACGGTTGGACCGACGTTGGCGACCGCTGGCGCCGCCAAATCCAAACAAATCGCCAAAAATGTCGCCCATACCGCCTTCGCCAAAATCAAATTTGATATTTTGACCGTTAAAGTTGAACCCACCGAACGGATTGCCCGCTCCACCGGCGCCATAACCACTACTAGCTCCACCCACGCCGGCATGGCCAAACTGGTCATATCGCCCGCGTTTTTGCTTGTCTTTTAGCACCTCATAGGCTTCGTTGATTTCCTTAAACTTCGCCTCATCACCACCCTCTTTATCTGGGTGGTATTTAACAGCGGCCTTTCGAAAAGCCTTTTTTATTTCATCATCGCTGGCGTTTTTGCCAACGCCTAAAACTTCATAATAATCTCGTTTTTCAGCCATTAGTTTTCTTTCCTATAATACTGTCTGACTTTGTCGGTAGACATCGACACAGTCTCACTAGCAACCGCTGAAATTGCTCTGTTGAGTCCATTTGCAAAGCAAAGATATATGATCTTTATGCCCTTTTTTGTTGCTTTATGTAAAACTGGACACAAGTCTGTGTCAGAGCTTAAAATTACAATAGGGGATAGTTTCTTCTCATAAACATCTTCCAAAACATCAACCGCTAGCCTGACATCCACACCTTTTTCTTGTAATATTTCTTGCTTAGTGCGACATTTATGACAAGACTTTGACTCTCGGACCTTTAGGTTACCGGCTTTGACTAAAGAGATGTCTTGCTGCACAACATTCGCTAACCATACTCTCGCTTCTTGTTTTATGTCATCTGAGATTTTTACGATATATTTGCTCGGTTGATAGCCCCTGGGCAACTTTACGCGCGAAGAATAATAATAAACATCCAGCTTGTTTGCGCCCAATACATCTTTCAATAAACCATTAATATCATATCTTTTTAATTTTGCGCGCGCTCCGATTGTACCGCTTTCACGTAATATTTTTTCTAGCCCTTTTCTAAAGTTTTCTCCATCAATATAAATCTTCATAGTATACTCCAGTTTAACAAAAAGCCCCGCTGAGGCATAGCCAACACGGGGTGCTGTATCGTAATTGTATCAAATGATTCTTTTAGAGTCAAGTGTTTTTTCATAGAACCATTATATCACATTTTTAGCACTCAAATACAACGAGTGCCAGTTAGCGCTATGACAGCTCTGTAACACTCCAACCGTCTGCGGAATGTGAAACAATTAACTGGCTTTTATTTAATAGTTCGCTGGTGTCAATAGCCAAACCTGTTAACTTTTTGATTAGAAAAACTGCGTTTTCTACACGACGACCACTCCTTTGCCAATCATTACAAATAGTTTCCTGTTCCCACTGGTTGTTCTCGGCTGCTTTTATTTTGTCGCTTAGTTGTTCAGGACGTATTGGGTACAGACAAGCTTCCTCAAAAAATGCAAACTCCTGGTCGGAGGTATCAAATAAGTGGGTTGCAACCCCATCAACGGCGATGCGGCCCAGATTATCTTTTAGTGGACGCCTCAAAACAATTTCGGCTGCACGCCAAGGCTGGTAAATAGTGCGCGACAGCGCGCCACCGCCGTCATTACTTTTTACACATAAAACACCGTCTGCATCAGCAGAGATTATTTGGCGCGGATCAAATAGCCTGCCCACAGAACTGCCGTATGATTGTTGCCAATCTGGATCGAGATCAAAATCACTCATAGCCACAACAAATTGAGCTGTGCGGTCTGCTCGACCGGCTGCTATTTCCGAAATTAAGTTTTTTATCTCTGGGGTTTCAGCATCTAGACCATCTAAATCCAAACCAACTACTGAAGCCATGATTAAATCTACCGCCTGTTGACGGGTTCTTTCCAGTGCATTGGCCTCAGCTTTACGACGATAACTTGGTAAAATTTTCTCCAAAAACATATTTTGTTAAAGTGTATCATGCAGTGTGCGTTTTGTCAACACGTGCGACTGTAACGAGCGCACGAGTTGACTTCGTGCGACAAACGCGCTAGTATTTAACCATAAACATTAATGTTTGGAGGAATCATGGACATCGAACCAATATCAATGACTTTAACTCAGGACGCTGTGCACACATCTGTGGACTGGGGTGCGATGACGGCTGGCTTTTGGGCTGGTTTTGGCATCGGCTGTGTGGTATTTTATGTCATCAATGCGTGGCTTTTGGGCCGCGTTTTTAAAAAAGCTGGCGTAGCCCGCTGGAAAGCGTGGATACCATTCGTAAATATATGGAATATGTTAAAAATTGGCGGTCGCTCGGGTGCTAACATTTTTTGGGCAATTTGTGGTTACTTGGCCCTGGGAATAAGTACAGGTTGCTTGGGCGCATTCACTGCAGACGACAAGTTGGTTGCTTTGCCGGTGGTATCTATCATCTTAAGCGTGGCAGCTGTTGTATTCTTGGTCATTTACATTTGTAAACTCATTTCTGCCGTTTGGAATATCCAAAAGAAACTGAACAAGCCCGGTCCGTTCATTCTGCTTTACTTCGTTAATTTAATTGCGCCACTGTGGCTCTGGATTTTGGCACTCGACAGATCAAAGTGGGTCGATAGCAAAGGTCGAAAACAGATCAAGTGAAAACCAGTCGATTGCAGAAAATTTTAAACGCTATCCCGCGAATCTTATCTAGCAAGATTTCAATCTTCATATTCATATTCCTATTTATTTACCTAGTAATCTTCGGCTTGGTCGGGTTGTTTATCGAATGGCTGGCACCCAGCACCAGCGCACAGTTGATATTAGGTAACTACACCAACGTCACCAGTGCCTTGGGTGCGGCCATCGCCGCTGGCGCCTCGACGCAGCACCTATCACAAGCCAAGAAATTGAACGAAAATCACGACAACCTAAAAAAGTCAGTCGATGAACTCCACGCCAAAGTGGATAAGTTGAGTAAAAAATAGCTATTCGCTTGAATAGTTATCGAAATAGCCCTGTATATATACGACCGGTGTGCCCTTGTCGCCACTACCACTAACCAAGTCGCATAAGCTGCCGACCAAGTCTGGGATTTGCCGTGGTGTGGTGCCTAATGATTCGTGCTGGCTGGCGTTCTTTTCCTTTAACTTCTCGATCACCTGTTCGTCAGACATTTTGTGCTGGTCCAATAGAAATTTCAGCTTTATTTCGCTCGGAGTACCCCTTAGTCCCTTGGTGAATCCTGGCGACACAACAGGGTCAGCTAACTCCCAGATTCCACAAGCCGGATCCTTAAACGCGCCGTCGCCATAAATTATTACTTCAATATTTTTACCCGTAGCTTCCTTGAGTTTAATTTGAATCCTATCGACAATGTTCCAACAATCCCTGGGAAACAGCTTCAGCTGCTGTTCGGTTGAATAATTAGATCCCAGTAGCCCATATTCTGGGTTATAACCAGAACCATCAATGCTCTCGGTCATAATGTCGGACAGAGTATGAATAGTGATGGATTGGCCAGTGGCTGCTGCTTCGATAATTTCCTTATTTTTAAAGCGATTATGAATACTGGCTACAAGAACATTATGTGTATAATTCAATATCTTCGTTGGGTCATTGGAATGAATCACTTCAATATTGTCTGATAAGCTCTCGTAATATTTCTTGATATCAATTCCGGTATAGGGGTTTAAAACTGAATTCCCTACTTCGTCCGTTTCTTCGTTCAGCAGAACATATACTTTCTTCACACCTTGTGCAACGGCTCTTAATATCAATGAGAATCTATTGCGACTGAAGATGGGGTGAACTACGCCAATTTCTATATCGCCAAATTTGCTAACCACATCCTTGGCAACAATGTCTAAACTCACAAAGTTCCTTTGGGTTCTAGCTACCAAAGACTCCGTCATACCGACGATATCTTTGTCTTTATGTTCTAGCCCCGAATTGACCACCGATTCGACAACTATTTTTTCTAAGTCATCCCCCTCCTTGATGAGCGGGGTCCTAATGCCGTAAGCGGAAGTTCCGATGGTCCTCATATCTTTCGTTACCATTCTATCATATAACAGACTTGGTTGTAAAAAACAGCAAATGCGATCTGTTTTCGCTTTCCAGGTTCGACCTAATAGGGGTGGCTAAATGCCACCGCCTATTAGGTCGAACCTGTCAGAATTAGCTATTTGTCTTTATCCACCACCTCGCCTTCAACTGGCTCGTCGTCTTTTTTATCAGATTCTTTTTTCTCTGATTCCTGACTACTGTCTCCTGACTCCTGATTCTGCTGATACATCTTCGCCCCAATCGACTGAATTCGTTCAGACAATTCTTTAAACGCTGCTTCCAGCTCATCCTTATCCTCAGATTTCAACTTCTCTTCGGCTTCCTTTACGCTGCCTTCAATAGCTTTTTTATCCTCGTCGGAAATTTTGTCCTTGAATTCATCTGGCATTTTCTTGGCCTGATAAATCATATTTTCCAACTGATTTCGCGCATCGATGGTTTCGCGCTTTTTCTTGTCATCCTCGGCGTGGGCTTCGGCTTCTTTTTGGGCTTTTTCGATGTCGTCTTTACTGAGATTACCGCTGTTTTGGATGGTAATAGATTGCTCTTTGCCAGTGCCTTTGTCCTTGGCACTGACATTCAAAATACCGTTAGCGTCCAAATTAAAGGCGACTTCAATCTGTGGCACGCCGCGTGGCGCCGGGGCAATTCCGTCCAAAACAAACTTGCCCAAAGATTTATTGTCATTGGCAAATTCACGTTCACCCTGCAGCACATGGATTTCCACCTGTGGCTGATTATCCGCCGCGGTTGAAAATGTTTCACTCTTGCTGGTTGGAATAGTCGTATTTCGCTCGATCAATTTGGTCGACACACCACCCATAGTTTCAATACCTAAGGAAAGCGGTGTCACGTCCAATAGCAGCACATCCTTAACATCACCAGCCAACACACCGCCCTGAATAGCGGCGCCGATGGCCACAACTTCATCAGGGTTCACGCCTTGCATCGGGTCTTTGCCGAAGATCTTCTTGACTCGTTCGACAACCGCCGGCATGCGGGTCATACCACCGACCAGCACGATTTCTTGGATGTCTTTGGTGTCTAGTTTGGCGTCTTTTAATGCCTTTTCGCACGGACCGTTCAATCGATCCAATAAATCCGCCACTAATTCTTCCAATTTTGCGCGGGTCAATTTATATTCAAAGTGCTTCGGCCCATCGCTATCAGCGGTGATAAACGGCAGATTAACTTCATATTCGGACGTGGTCGATAATTCTTTTTTGGCCTTCTCAGCTTCGTCTTTGAGTCGCTGCAGTGCTGCATTATCAGTTTTAAGGTCAATTCCGGTTTCGTTCTTGAACTCAGACAGGAAGAAGTCAACAATTTTGTTATCGAAGTCCTCACCACCCAAGTGCGTATCACCATTAGTGCTCTTAACCTCAAACACGCCATCGCCCAGTTCCAAAATCGAAACATCGAACGTTCCACCACCCAGGTCGAACACCACGATCTTTTCTTCTTTCTTGTTTTCCAAACCATAGGCCAGCGCAGCCGCCGTTGGTTCGTTGATGATTCGCTTGACTTCCAATCCAGCGATTTTACCAGCATCTTTGGTAGCCTGGCGCTGTGAATCGTCAAAATAAGCCGGTACAGTAATAACTGCTTCAGTAACTGGCTCGCCCAAGAAAGCCTCGGCATCAGCCTTCATCTTGGACAAAATCATAGCGCTAATTTCCTCTGGGCTTTGAATCTTGCCAGCTAGTTCCACGCCAGCATTGCCCTTATTATCGACAATTTTATACGGCATGATTTTGATATCGTCTTGGACTTCTTTGTCCTTGTATTTGCGACCAATTAGCCGTTTTGCACTAGTAACCGTGTTGGCAGAATTCGTCACAGCTTGACGCTGAGCAACCTTTCCAACTAATCGATCGCCCTTTTTATTAATTGCTACCACACTTGGCGTAGTGCGATCGCCCTCGGCGTTTACAATGATCTCGGGCTTCCCCGCCACCATATAAGCCATGGCACTGTTGGTTGTACCGAGATCAATTCCGATGATTTTTGACATAGTTTTATATCTTCCTTCCCCGTCATTCCGGGCTTGACCCGGAATCCAGACCTTCGTTTTGGTTTTCTGGATCCTGAATCAATACTGAAACAAGTTCAGTACAAGGCCTAGGATGACAATTTATTAAATTATTCTTATATTTTTACCCAGCATCTTTCACCCGGAAGGGCTGAAGGGTGCTGCGGCTGGCACTCACCCCATGCGAGTGCTAACACCTCTAGTATATCAAAACTAGCACTCATGTCAAGCGAGTGCCAGAATGACACGAAGCCCAGCACCCTTTTTCGCAGAAAAACGGTGCTGTGGAGTGCCAATAGTTTTTTGGTATTAGAAAAAACACCCCTGTTGGGGTGCTTAATCATTTTACGCTAGCTTTTTGCAACAATGGAAATGTTCTAAATTGTCAGCACTCCCATTCTTCCTCTTGAGGGCAGTCCCGCGACGAGCGAATGACTGTAACTTTGGGGCATTCGTATTCTATGTCCGAAACTAGTTGATCCCAGCTACGTTTTTCGTCTGCCTTACGAAATACGTGTAGATCATATTGACCAGACGATCTCACCTCACGGACACCTTCTGATTCAACAACTACTCGCATAGTTTCCGGAAAAATGTCGAGTTCACACTTGGAGCCATTGAATTTGGGTAGCAAAGTGCCGTCGTCACGCTTCTCGATCGAATATGCATGACCCCACAGATGACCCGCAACATTTGATAGGTAAAAAACCGCCTCTTCGTCCATCTGACTATCCGCATAGATAGATTTGATTTTCATTCTTCCTTACATCCTTCCTTATGGTCTGTGCATGCGCACTCTGATAAAAAAGCCTAACGAGTTTGCGGTGATTTTCGTCGTCTCTGGGAAGTATCCCTTTGCAAACCTGGCCATTTCTTCCGGGTGTAAACCAGTATGGCAGTTCAACTTATCTGGAAAAATCCCATTCTCTTTCATAAACGGAAAAAGATCCGTGCCAAATTCGCCAATTGAACCACCCAGACAATTGTCTAGGGTCACTACACTGATATTCCCCTTATTGGCAAGTAGCAATTCTTTCGCTTCCTCGAAAGTTCTAGCACACAAAAAGCCCTCTGGGCAATCTCTCTCGTCGTCAACGAAAATATTTACCTTTTGAGTCATACTCCTCATATCCTTCCTTGCCAATCGATCCTTATGGCTTCACTACCGAGGTATAGCCTGATTAGCTGGCACCCAAGGCCATCATTTTCACACAAAGGTGCGATGAGAGTAAATAATGTCTCGATATCTTCCGGAACACTAATGAAACTTCTCGGAGCTTTTATTGTTCCTGGTGTTGGCAGATAATAATTTTCTTCAAAATTTGGTACGATACTTAAAGCTGTTACACCTATGTTTCTCAATGCATCTATTTCTGCCTTGAGTAAGCCATAAAGCGCCTCTATACCTTTCTCGTAATCATTCCCGTACTTCTCTTCGTCTAAACCAATCATGAAACTCATAATAATCACCTTCCTTCTTTGTTGAAAAATTGTCTGATCGGATTGAAATATCGGAAGAATATCTACTCCGAGCAGTCCACTTAACCGAGCAAATTTTGGCTCGGCTAAACGGACCACTCGAGTAAATTATTAAATAAGCGAAGTCCAGCACTTGTTTCATAGAAACTGGTGCTGTGAGTCCGACCTTTCAAATAAGGTCCGACCTTATTTTGTCAAATGCGCGTTTTGTCAAGTATACCCCCCAGAATCTTCGATCATGATAAGTTCGGATTATGGGATTCGTGTAGTAAGTAAGCGTAAAATTGTTAAAGTACCAGACAAATTCAGTAGTCTGTAATCAGTTGTCAGCAGTAAGTAAAATACCGATATATAGGAAATTTCGTGGAGGTTTTTAGCCCACTTTCTCCCTGTTAAAACCCAATAAGTAATGTGGTAAGACATTACTTATTATGAAACAACGAGGAAATAG
>Ga0209737_10002773_pt1 | contig 12228 bp, 8 predicted proteins | sample TergutCu122P3_FD_187284 | JGI IMG/M metagenome (GOLD analysis project Ga0209737, IMG submission 187284) | Cubitermes ugandensis P3 segment gut microbial communities from Kakamega Forest, Kenya - Cu122 P3 (SPAdes) (version 2) | ecosystem: Host-associated > Arthropoda: Insects > Digestive system >... | reverse complement strand
AAGATGTGAGGCTTTTTTTGTGAATCCAAGACACTGACTTACTTAACCGTGTTCAGTAGTACTTATTGCTGTGTACAATAAATGTGTTATCATACTTTCAAAATGGGTAACGTTAAATGCCGCACCCTATGCAAATATTGTGCAACATGTTGGCAATAAAAATCTTATATCTCAGTTCTATTGTGCTGGGCAGGCAATACTGTGTTATCTATTTCCCCCTTTATATCTTCAAATATTAGTCTTCCAAATGACTGTTCCATATCTACAACTTTTTTTCTCTAAGCTACACAGAAACTGTCCACGTATCTCTCACCCTGGCATCTTCCTTTCGTATTTTCTGCTATGATGATAGAAACCAGTGTCCTACGTACGACAAAGATTAAGGAAATCATTAACCTCTCCACGGCAACACAGGCGTTTAAGAATCGCAGATCGTATCGAATGACAGAAACGTTCAACACAGGTATAATCTGAACAAATAGCAAGGATTTACGGAATAATACACAACACGTGTATGACTACGCTTGGAAGATGTTTACATAGAGTATTCCAACTACTCATTTCACACGTTACCAGTAAACTGCAACTTGCTGACCATTAACAATTTTATTGATATACACAATGCGGTCCAAAAGTTTTAGGACTGATTTCTTTAAATCGAAGACACATGCCTTTTTTTTTTTAATTCAAAATAAGCTCCATGGGCATATATACAGGATTTTGCGCGGTCATAGTTTCTGAAAAGCTGCCGAAAATTCCTCTTTTTGGCCCTTCTTTAATTCATCAGTTACGGCTTCTTGAATCTCAGCAAAGCGGAGTCCTTTCAACTTCATTTTCAACTTGGGAACAGAAAATAGTCTGGCGGAGATAAATCTGGAGAGTACGGGGGTAATAAAGGGTTGTAACATTTTTGGGGTCAAAAATTGGCAAATACTTGCAGTTTTGTGGGAGGGCGCATTATCATGTAACAAGAAAAAATGTCGAGAGCAGAGCGCAGCTGGACGAACCCACTGAATGCGCTTCAGGAGGCGATCCATTACTCCTTTATAACATTCTGCATTTACCGTTTTTCCTTCTGGTACGAATTCTGTGTGCACTACGACTTGAGAGACGAAAAAAAATTTGGAATTTCAGTTTCTTCGGCCGAGGAAATGTCTCACCAACCCATTCAGAACTCTGTCGCTTTGTTTCGGGGTCATTGGCAAAACACCAGGTCTCATCTCCCGTAATAACGTTGTTAATTTTTTTTTTTGTCTGCATCGGACATCGCGATAATGTCTTTGTAAAATGTGACTCGATCTTCCCTTTGCTCAGGTGTCATGGTGTGTGGAAAAAACTTGCACACAACATTCTCTTTCCCAAATCCTCTTTCAGAATCCGAACATTCTGGGGATGTTCAAAGATTCTGCTATCATTCTCAATGCGATTCGACGGTCATTTTTGACCAAATCAGCAACAGCAGCAATGTTTACCTCAGTTTGAATCAATTTTGGACGGCCAGCACTCTTCGTCAACTTCTACCAGCTCCCTTCCGTCTCGAAATCGAGAATACCACCTAAAAACGTTTGATCGGTTCAGAGCCTCATTTCCATAAGCCTTTTGCACCAATACTAGTGTTTCTGTCGCAGACAGACCGGCTCTGAAACAAAATTTTATGGCAACTCTCTGTTCATTTCCGCCGTCCATAACGTATAAAGAAAACTGACTTTACAAGTTATAACTTGTACACTGTCGAAGATAAACAAACGAAACTCGGTGTGTGAATGGATGTTGGTTGATAGTACTTAGTGGGTTGGCCGATAGATCGCTCTAGTTGTTATTTAAAAAAAAAGTCCTAAAAATTATGGATCGCGCTGTGAAGATTCTATTATTCCATTATTTGGTACAACACAACTTTAAACCTGTATTTTAATGTACAGGATTTGCTCTACATCAGTTACTCCCTTTTATATAATTGTAGCACTACGTGATGATGGCCGCAATTACCGGCCGAAACATGTCATAGCAAGTGTGATGAATAAATGAATATACAACCATTTTACTGTTTTATTACTTGCCGAATCAATAAACAAACATTAATGAAACAAATACAATGGCATGATGTTACCTAAAAACAGTCTGCAACATTTTTCATTTTGCGTTGTGTTGCATCACCCTTCAAATTTATTATTATTATTATATTAGTTTTGAGTGATGATTCCTTACCTACACAATCAATGTATATTCTTGGATCATTCGAATCACCTCTGCCCCCTGCACAGTCCAAATTTGGGAGAGAAAATTGAAACTGTTTTAAGCACACTTCATAAACATATCAATAGTTTTTTTTGCATGGCTGTCACAATTGAAGCTTACACAACGTGTCCAGTGGTTTCCCATTACTGACCACATCTCTGGAACTCAACTTTCGCGATCCCGTACAGCATTGCCTGCCATTCAACTTTAATACCCGCAATTTTCACATTTAGGAATAGGAAGACATCTCAAGGGGCTAGGTCATGAAAGGGAGTGGTGGAGAACCAACAGCACATACTGTTATACTAAAATGTGTTGAAAAGACAAAGCCATGTGACCTAGCACCCTGTTGTAACGGACAACCCAGTCTCTTTGTGCTATTTCATCAGAGTTTTCTCCCTAATTCCACCTTCAAAGGATTTAGGACCCCCAAATTGAACAGCTTTAAGAAATGTATATTGTTCATACGTTCTGTGCGTTAGTTGGACAAAAATAATGAAATTCTACAAAATGCACAGTAAATACAGCAGGATTATAGATGCTCAACAGAACAGCTATATTTATGTAAAGCTAAGGATACTAAAATCGAATGCCGTTATATGATGCAACAAAATATGTAACACAAAGCCGATAACAACTAAATATTTCCGTATAAAAGGAAATGGAGGTAATATGCATGGAGTGCTTTAGGAAACAGATATTATTAATATATATTGTGCATTTCTTGAATAAATAAAATAAAATTCTACAAAATGCACAGTACATACATCCAGATGCCAACACACATTTTGGTCTTGAGGAATGAAATCCTGTGAAGAATATCTTCAAAGCCAAAGCGAACAAACATGAGAATTTTCACACATGTATTTACTCACCTTGTAAACTGTAAGTGTACTGAATGTAAAATATCTGTTCCACCTTTAAATCTAATATTATACACCTTCCCTTTGATTGCCACTTACACATAAACTTCAGTTTAAAGCCCATTGCAGGTATTTACTATCCACTGCTTCTAAATGTTTCAGCCAGAAAATGGCAACATATAGTGGCTGAAACAGGAACGAGCATATTGTTCAGTGTCTTAGAAATTAAAGTTTCGTGTTTGTATGTGATTATGCTTGACAATTTCTCTTCAAAATATTTTTCACCCTAACCAACACACACATAATTACTTAAGTGAATGAAATTCGCAAGAAGTGCTCAGAACACACAGGACTTGTGAAGTGTTCAATATTGTAGGTAGGTTTCACCCTTTCACAGGCCACGAAGGTCCTTAGGGAGAGTAGAGGTATAGCTCTACTCTATTTTAGACCTCTGCACTAGAAGGGGGTGAGGGGTCAGTGTCACGCCCCAGCGGCACCTTTTCCCCGGGAAAGACCCGGTACCCACTGTACAGGAGGCTGGGTGGCCCTCAGGGCCGGTCTGGACAGGTGTGTAAAATCTCACCCCACCGGGTTTGATCCCTGGACCGCCCAGCCCGTAGGCAGTCGCTATACCGACTACGCTACCCAGCCCACAAGTGTTCAATATTGCAATGCAATAAATCTGACACAATGTATATGGCTATCAAGTGAGATTCAAGACAGGTAATACAGGAAGGATATAAAACCATATCCTGATGACTGACACATACCGCAAAAGAACTTGTTTACAGACATTATGACCAGCAGTGCCGACACATCCACTCCAAAGTCAAAACCAGCAGCAGCACACTACTATGTGTCAACTGTTCATGACAATGCCTCAGATACTGCACACAGTAACACTGAGAATTCCAGCCCTGTCTTTATAAGAGGAAACATGCTTACCTCAATACAACTGAAACTTGCAAAATCTTTTTCGAGTAAGCGTACGTGATAAAAACAGGAACATACAAATAGCCATATCAACAACGATGGTAATAATAAGCTAAATAATAAAGACAAACCCCCCCAAAATTAAAGTAATGTCAAGTTTATTCATACAATGGAAGTATGGAAACCATTTGTTAGAAACATCACAGCAGTACAGAACTTCCGCGTCACGTCCATACAAAAGACTAAGCCACAATTTCTTACACAAAGATCAGAAATGCTCCCAGCTACAAACATACCCATTCAAGTAAATCTAAGCTCCTGTTTTCCTAACCAGTTGCTCGCACACTTCTTCCAACTGTAAACTCTCCATTATGTCTATACAGAACACTATGCAAAATAATTCGAACAAATATCACATGTCTTTGCACACATACAGGATAATGACAGTGTCACAAAATACATTTTCCAAAACATGTTCCATGTGTCAAGATAAAGGTAGATTAATGCCAGAAAAACACGGTCTTATGTTAAGTGTTGGAAATGTCCAACACACTCAGCAATGAATGGATTTACTCTCTTTCACATATCTGATGCAGCCTCCTGAACAGATGCTGTAGTGATGATGGAAATGCAGGGTTCAGCATTTTATTTCAACTGCCTTTACTTTCTGCCAGTTGAATTTGTACATGTTCTCTGTCAACATTTTCATTGTTTAATTTCCTAAAAGTGACAATAGCACCGTGCTGCTGAACCCAGCAGTCTTCTTCACCATCTTACAGCAATGGAATGCAAATCACAATTACTTCTTGTTAATGTTTAGCATTGTTAGTATAACCCCCAGAGATATTTTCTATGAATTCAGTTGAACTGCATTCAGTCACAGCAATTCATATACAAGGTATGATCAATAAAAGACCGGACTGTTGAAATAAAAGCTTTATGTTGATAGATACAACTTACTCAAGTTTGTCACCTTCAAAGTAGTTCCCTTTGCTAGCAACACACCACCCCCAATGTTTCTGCCAACTTTGGAATGCTTCTTTCAGAATGGCGAACAACTCCTTCGTCGAATTTTTCTGGATCTCATCAGATGTGTCGAAACGGCGTCCTTTCAAGGTAGACTTCAACTTGGGAAACAGAAGAAAGTCTGCTGGAGCCATATCTGGAGAGTAGGGTGGCTGGGGTGCAACGGTCGTTTCATTTTTCACCAGAAAATTGCGCGCAAGGAATGACAAGTGAGCTGGTGCATTTTCGTGGTGCAACACCCAACTCTGGTTCGTCCACAACTGCGGCCTCTTCCGGCGTATGGCTTCCCTCAAACGCTTCAGAACTGCTACGTAAAACTCTTTGTTTACTGTCTGACCACATGTAACGAATTCGTAGTGGATTGCACCTTGCCAGTCAAAGAAAACCACCAACATCACCTTCATGTTGGATTGACTCATTCGAGCTTTCTTCGGTCGGGGCGATCCTTGCCCCACCCATTGTGACAACTGAGCCTTGGTTTCGACATCATAGCCATAAACCCAGGTTTCGTCGCCTGTTACGATGGTTTTCAAGAAGTTTTCAACGACGCTGACATGGTCAAGCAGTTCTTGACTGACGTTAACACGGTTTGCTTTCTGGTCCTCGGTCAACACAGGGACTCGAATTTTGCAACGACGCGATGCATATTGAGTTTTTCTGTCAGAATTGCTTGGCATGATCCATAGCTGATGCCTACATTTTCAGCAATCCCTCTGATAGTCAAACGGAGATTTTGGAGAATCAAATCACGAACTGCATCGATGTGAACATCGTCTGTTGAAGTGGAAGGTCATCCACTTCGGGGATCTTCATCAATCGACGTCCTTCCTGTTTTGAAATGACTGTACCACTCAAAACACTGCGTTCGGCTCATACATTTGTCTCCGAAGGCTTGTTGCAGCATTTTCCACGTTTCAGTAGCAATTGTCCCGAGTATGAAGCAAAATTTTACACACACGCATTGTTCGTCCAAGTCCTTCATTTTCACCGCCTAAAAAAAAACGCAAGCCGGTAACTGCACTTGTTTACTTCAGTGGCTGTAGCTCACTTATTGGCAGTGATAGAGTGATGCGACAAGAAGCGTTACAAACGGTTGCCGCTACTCAGTGCCACTAGCCGCATTTCGTTCCGTTCACTGGTTTAAGCGCTGTGCGCTCAGTCCAGTCTTTTATTGATCATACCTTGCACAGTAAAGCTGAACCATTTCAGACTGTGAAGGCAAACACAAGGTTTGCAGGTCTAAATCCACTGATTCTTAACTTTAGCATTACATGGAGGTCAGTATTTGACATCAAACCCCAGCACCAATACCAACTTTACTGGAGTGTGTGTGGGCCCAGAGCCAGTCTGGATGTTAATCAGAAGAGAAAATATCTTACCCTACTAGGATTCAAACATCAGACCATCTACCACTACTCTAGTCACTATCAGGCTAAAGTATCCAGCTCCTACAATCATCAGTAAATATATACATAAATATATTTATATGGGTTTAACGACTTGGGAGTCACACTGCATAATGAAGGAAAATACACCATGGAATCAGAAATGAACCACTCTGCGTTCACAGATTGTACGAAATGAGCAGTTAAAGGGATAACATGTAGTTAAAACAATATATGGATTAAAATAATTAATTTGAACTTACCAGGCAAACTGATTATATTCCTCAAACGTTAGAGAAATTAAGTAATTTCCCTCCATTACTGAAGATTTGTTGTAAAAGTACACAACACAGACAACCTAGATATTAAATAAAATATTCCTCTATTAATCATGTGAGTGTCAAAATGAATTAGCCAAACTCAAACTTATGAGTAGGGAAAAACGGATAAAGACAGCAGAAATTTGATAGAAGATTCTCCATGTTGTGGATGACAAACCACATCACCAGAAGAACATGTAGTAAAAATGTGTGAAGTCATCTGTTCAAACAGATGTTTGACAGTGCGGGAAGTACCTGATGAAGCTGGCATTTCAAAAAAGTTGTGTCGTGAAATTTTGACTAAAAATTAGGGTATGAGGTGTGTATCAGCCAAATCTGTGCCACATCTGTTGACTGAAGAGCAAAAACAAAGTGCCTTGATATCAGTCAAGAATATTCTGTGTGTGCAAACAATGATGAAAACTTGTGTGAAAAAATGTCATTATGGCTGAAGAGAAATGGGTTTACTGCTATGATGCTGAAACAAAAACTACTCTTAACAATGGGTCTTGAAAACATATATCAGATCCGAAAAACCAGGGCAAGTTCAGTCACAGGTGAAGGTGACGACTGTTTTTTTTTGTTTGTTTTGTTTATGGAGGTGTTGTACACCATGAATTTTCACCTGGTGGCCATAATGTCAACAAACAGTACTACCTTTAAGGGAGAGGCAGTGAAAGGAAAGAGGCCGAATTCAAGGAGGGAAAAAAATGGTTGCTCCACCATAAAAACGCTCCCGCACATTCATTCCCTCGAATTACTTACGACTTGCTCATAAAGCACATCACACATGTCCCACAACCTCTGTACTTACCAAATCTCCTACCAACAGATTTCTTTTAGTTCCCAAAGTTGAAATCCGCACTCAAAGATTGAATATTGAGTCTGATGACAACATCCGAGAAAATTCGCAAATGATGCTGTGTGCTTTTCCACAAAGAGCATTCCAGCAATGCTCCCAAAAGTAGAGAGAACACTGGGAGCAGGGTATTAGGAGTGCAGGGAACTACATTGAAAGAGACAAGGCCAAATAACTCCTATGCAAATGAAACAAAGTTTTAATTTAATTTAGGGAATTTTCACGACAGCACATATTTACCACAGGAAAATGACCACTCCTAAGTATGTGTGACTAGATGCAATTTTAAGACTTAGCAAAACTTGAAAGTCTTCTCACCCACATCACATGAAAATGGCCACTCCCCTATATGAGTACACAGATGCTTTTTCAAAGTACCAGACCCCCTGAAAAATTTCTTACACATATCACATGTAAACGGTCACTCCACAGTATGAGTACGTTGATGTTTCTTCAAGTGACTTATCTGCCTGAAAGACTTCTTACATACATCACATGCAAACGGACGATGACCAGTATGAGTACGTTGATGCAACTTCAAGAGATCTGACCGATGGAAAGATTTCTTACATATATCACACGTAAAAGGTCGCTCCCCAGTATGAGTACGTTTATGATACTTCAATGTACCTCGGTGCCTGAAAGACTTCTTACATACATTACATGCAAATGGCCGCTGCCCTGAATGTATGTTTAGATGCACCTTCAAGGTACTTAACAGTTTGAAAGATTTCTTACAAATGTCACATGCAAACGGACGCTGCTCAGTATGAGTACGTAGATGGTTCTTCAAAGCACCAGGCTGGCTGAAAGATTTCTTACATATATCACATGTAAAGGGCCGTTCCCCAGTATGAGTACGTTGATGATAATTAAAGTGACCTGATTGTCTGAAAGACTTCTTACACACATCACATGTATATGGCCACTGCCCTGAATGTATGTTTAGATGCAACTTCAAGGTACTTAACAGTTTGAAAGATTTCTTACAAATGTCACATGTAAATGGCCGCTCCCCTGTATGAATGCGTAAATGGTCCCGCAGGTCACGGCGATTTGTGAATGCTTTCTTACATATATCACACATAAATGGACGCTCCCCAGTATGGGTACGTAGATGCACATTCAATTGACTTGACCAATAGAAAGATTTCTTACATACATCGCATGTAAATGATCGCTCACCAGTATGAATTCGTAGATGCACCTTCAAGTCACTGACACTAGCATAGGATTTCTTACATACATCACATGTATGAGGCTTCTGCCCTGTATGAGTGTTTAGATGCTCCTTCAAGGCACCTGACTGTTTGAAAGATTTCTTACAAATATAACACATAAATGGACGCTCACCAGTATGGGTACGTAGATGTACACTCAAGGAACCAGACTGATTGAAAGATTTCTTACATACGCCACAGGTAAATGGTTTCTCACCGCTATGAATTCGTAGATGCGCTTTCAAGTGACTGGAATAAATAAAGGATTTCTTACACACATCACATGTATGCCGCCGCTTCCTACTATGAGTAGTTTGATAAGACTTCAAGGTAACTGACTGACTGATAGTTTTCTTACATTCATCACATGTAAACAACTGCTTCCTTGTATGAATGCTTACATGCATTTCCGAAGAACTGGGCCACTTGCAACACTTCTTACACACATCACATGTAAACGTGTGCTCCTCACTATTGTTGCATAGATGTTTATATGTTTTCTGTTGTGCACAGTTAGTCTGTCGTTCAGCCATATGGCCCATATGCTTCCTGCAACCAAAATCTTCTCCTTCAGGAACAGAAACTCTCTGGAATAGAATAAAAGTTGTTCAATCAGGTTGTTCTTCCTGTAGAAATGAACTTTCACATCAAACAGTAGGTGGCAATAAAATTGTATTTGAATAAATGAGATTAAGCCTATACCGAAGTAGAGTGACCCTGTATATAGGCCTTCATCTGGCTGTGAATGTTTGTATGGGACAGTTTATCATTCAAGTACCATAGCACAGAAGTCACATCAACAGAGTCTCCCAAAGCATGACACATCCTCAATTTTGGGATGGAGAAGACAACCTACAGATATGGAAAATACTTGCCAAAATAATGAATAATAGGTCACAGAGTGCTGATATGGGGTGAACCTCCAGCTTTGGGTTTGGGAGAATTTCTAACAACTTTACAACACCAGAAACCAACATGATAAAAGTGTTGTTTGGGCCTTGGTAAATTTAATTGTAGATAAGTTCATGAAGGCTCAGATGTGGAGCAGAGCCATAGCTCTATTCTATATTTAACCTTGGCACTAGATGGTGGGAGAGCTCATTACACTCTAGCTGCTTTACCACAGGAAAGAGACCTGGTATCAGGAGTACAAGAGGCTTGGTGGGCCCCAGGACTAGTCTGGACAAGTGTGGACAATCTCATCCCACCTGGGACAGGGGCAGTAGAATAGGGAAAAATCTTTTGGAATTATATAGGTGATGGAAAATGAATGACATGATTTGAACTTGGAATACCAGGAGATTAGTGGCCACAGTCAATGACGACTCTTGCATGCAAATATAATAGCAGTACTTGAAGTCAGATGGGCAATGGAACGTACTGAACCTATAAAAGATATGTAAAAAAGATATGAATATGTGAGGTCCACATTTATCTATGTATAACAGAAACATACCAGCAGTTAAAAAGAGTTGAGTATTGTAGACTTTGACAAAGAATTAGTAAGGGAGGATTCTTTCAAAACAAAACAAAAAAATGATAGATTCTATATCCTGCAAGCTGGATAAATGCATCCTGAATTTTCCAAGGACATGGAACCCATGAACATGAAGGTGGCACATTCCTTTGAAGGCCCAGGAACAATTCAACCAGCAATCAGGGTTACAAAACACAACACTATCCTTGATTACACTCATGTGAAAACCTTAAAATTCATAATAATAATAATAATGTCATTGCATTAACTTTTATACATCAAATACCCAAGTCTCAACAATAAAATCTGGTAGATTTGCAGATTCAGAGAATGTACATGACAACAGGATCAACGCTACAGCTACAGTTAAATACTGGACAGAAATAAGAAATCTCAACTGTGTACAGTTCAAGTATTACATACATTAGCAGCATAAACCTTGTTATGATGAGTTCCGAAATTTTGCAGATCAAAAGAAGCATGCTAAACTGCAATGCTTACAAAGTAATGTTGAACAAAGATATTCTGATCAATGTAAGATGCAAAAGTTGTAGACATTTCAGCAACAAATTATGTAAATGCTGAAAAGGAAAAATTAATGAGGACTGATCAAACACAAAGAACAACAGTAGAAGATCCTCGTATAAAAACAAGCCTACTTTTAAAAAGGGTCACCAGTGTAGAACAGGAATAAAAGTAACTTTTGGTGTTTACTGAATGTAAATGGGATAATCATGTTAGGCAGACTGTAATGTCCAACATACACCTTAGCATCTTGTGCCTGATACAAGTGTTTTTGAGGTAAAGAATGTTACTGTAGAGTGATGGAGATATGTCACCAATCACAAAACAATTTTAGCTTAAATGAACCAATCAGGAGTTAAAACAGCACATCATGAGCTCTATCAGGTTATTACTTCTAATATGAATATGGAGAAAGTGCCTGAAAAGTGGAAGAAATTTATTACCTTGTTTTTCTGTAAGACAGATTGTAAAACTGACTGAATTTATTGTACAGCCATATCAGTTTAATGAATGACAAGAAATATTTTGTTCAAGATGTTGTTGAGGGTCATCAGTGTGAATCTGAGCACTGATCAAATATATTTATCAAATACTTCAGAAACACAGAAATAAAACATGGGACAATATTAACATACATTTTCATTACAAGGGTGACTGCATGTAATATTCGTATCAACGCTAATATCTATCAAACTAACAAACTCAATCCATCCAGCACTGTCAATCTTAAAAACCCATTCATTATGCCCCTAATCAAGGCTGGGAAATCTACAGACAGGCTCAGTGGAGATATAGAATGGAGGTACGAAAGGCCTAAAAAAAATGCATGGAGGACTTTCTGTAACTCCATTAATAACCTTCATATGTCAGTGATGTTACATAGGGCTTTTTCTAGAGAACCTAAGATCAAGCTGGGATCATTGGTGGCTCCTTTGGTGTGGCATACACAATCCGAAGAGGAAACCTTAGAGTTCTTGCTTGTTACTCACTTTCCTTACTCGGTGGTTAGAGAGTAGTTGGCAGCCCCTGCTGCTGCATGTTGCGCCAAACAGTGGACTGGTGGGTGGCTGTGAGATTTGTCACTTATAGGAGAGAGAAATGTGCAACTGATTCTTCTGCACTATACAAAAGTCCAGGAAAGGATGGGATATTCCTGGACCTGTAGCAAGAGGGATGGAGGATCCTTGCTATCAAATATATTCAAGGCTATGTGTATGACATTTGTCTTCTATTGGTGGGGAAATTCCCAAATACATTATTGGGGCCCATGCAATACCACTGAGACGTGGTGCGACAAGTTGGGGTTGTCAGTTAATCCCATCAAAACTGGGTTTGTTGTATTCACAAGGAGAAGGAAACTCCCTGGTTTCTCTGAACCACACTTT
>Ga0209737_10002772_pt1 | contig 12229 bp, 13 predicted proteins | sample TergutCu122P3_FD_187284 | JGI IMG/M metagenome (GOLD analysis project Ga0209737, IMG submission 187284) | Cubitermes ugandensis P3 segment gut microbial communities from Kakamega Forest, Kenya - Cu122 P3 (SPAdes) (version 2) | ecosystem: Host-associated > Arthropoda: Insects > Digestive system... | reverse complement strand
AATTCATAATACGCCTACGGCGTTTATTTTAAAGCGTTTATTTGCTTTAACAGAATAAAATTAAGGTGGGAAACTAGAGTTTTTAATTAACTTAACACTATTTTAGCCATTTTACAATTGCATCAATTACTTCTTTGTTCACATTTTGCTTTACAGAATACTCTGAAGGTTTTGATTTTCCAACGCCTGTTTGAAGTAAATGATTCAAATCATCAAACAATATAAACTTAGTATTAGGTTTTTTGCTCAATACTTTTTTCCATAATTCGAAATCTTCGATTGTAACTTGATAATCTCTTGCTCCCTGCAAAAATAAAATCGGACGATTCTCTGTAGAAAATTCTTTTGCAGGATTGTAATTTGCCAAATCCAAATAATATTTGGGATGTATGCCAAGAGGCAACAAGTTTGGAGAAGTTTTTTCATCGTAATCGTTTCTTTGTAACCGCTTTACTTTCTCAATATCAACTTTTTTCAAACTATCTATATAATTTTTAACTTCTTGAGTTTCTGCTTCTTCCATATTCAAACCATAAAGATATTCGTATTGGTCAATCAATAATTCTGAAAATGAGCGTGAATTGCCTGATAGCGAAATAAAACCACTTGCATTTTTCGATAAATTTGCTATTCTTGGCAAAGCATAACCACCCAAACTGTGTCCTAAAACATAAATATTTTCAATTCTGTCTGAATAATAATTCTTTAAAAAATTAACTGCTTCAACTGCATCAAAAACAGTTTCTTCATTAATGGTTAAATTTTTGACATCAAGATTTTTATCAACCAAAGTCCTTTTATTGTATCGTAAAACGGCTATCCCATTACTCGACAAACCATAAGCAATATCTCTAAAAGGTTTGTTTTCTAAAATTGTTTCGTCAAAATCGTGGGCGCCTGAACCGTGAACCAAAACAACTGCGTGAACTTTTTGATTTTTTGAATTATTTTTTGGAATTGTCAAACGACCCTCCAAAAGTGAATCAGACGGCAAAATAATTTTAATTTCATCAAACTTCGATTTATCAACATATTCTGCATCAACATATTCTTTATTTACAGATTGATTTTCGATTGGTCGAATATAAAAACCTGAAATCTCAATTTTTTTTGTTTCACTGTTTTGATTAATAGTTATAACACTTTTAAGCGAATCTTTTTCAAAAACTAAATGATTAATAAAAACTGTGGCTGCATCAGTTTTATGTTCTTCCGAATAATTGCTTATTTCAACAAATTTGCCAAGTTGCATTTGCAATTGAACCCAAAGTATTTGTAATTGTTGAGGAAGAACTGCCTTTGACATGTTTTCATTAAAATTCTTTATTGCTTTTGTAAAATCACCGCTTGCAAGTGATTCAAGCAAATCTGTTACAACTTTTCGATATTCAGGATTTGCTTTGATTCCGATTGGAATTCCAACCAAAAACAAAACTAACGAAAGTGTAAAAAACCTTTTTTTCATTAATGATAAATACCTTTTCATAAAAAAAGAATTAATAAATAATTGATATAATGACATTTGTGATAATTTCAGAAATAATTAATATAGTGATAAAAAGCACCACACATTTTGCTCCTTTCAAGTTGGTAGAAACTCTGAATGCATTGTATAATAACGCTATAGTCCATACAATAAGTGAAAGGGACACAATTGATAAAAAACCCAAAATCAAATAATCAGAGATTGTAAAACCACTGAATATATTCATTGACTCCTGAATACTATCCTTTGGATTTAAACTTATGCTTAAATCATTCAAACTCTCAATCATCTTCATACTCAATTCTATAAAAGGTTTTCCAAATACCCAAAATAGAACAGATGCAAAAATTAATGGATATTTTGCTAATGTAACAGTTCCCAAAATATCCTGAAATCTAACGTGTTTGGCTGATAATAAAGCAATTAGCCACATCACTAAAACAATTACTGCCAAGCCTAATCCTTGCAACAAAAAAGCCTTATTCCACGTTACTTCTGGTACTGTTTTTACTGAAATACCAAAAAATACCGTATTCCCAAAATAGCCTATGATTGTGGCTATTAATAAGATAATCAATCCTATGCCGAATGCTTTCCATCCTGCAAATTTTTCAAAAGGATTATAAACCATTTTCAGTTTTGTCTTCATAACTTTTAATTTTTTCGATGATTTCGTCTAACAAATTTCTAACTGTTGGATAACTCAGTTTCAGCAGTTTAGCCATATCTTTCAAACTGCCGCTGAATTTAATAAATTTCAGGATAAATTCCTGTTCATCATACGATAATCGCGCTACCGGCGGAAAATCAAAGAGTCCGCTAACTTCGGTAGAACATTTTTCGCAACAAAGATTTTTAACTTTTAGTTGCGAATTACAACTTGGGCACAAACTTGGTAACATTTTTTATTGAATTTTATTAAATAAATTTTTCGCAAAGAAAAACATTATTTTAATAATATGCAAAAAAATATGAAAAATATTGATTTTTTTTCAAATATTGTTAATAACTCACAACCCCAACTTTTCCTTCATTAGTTTATAGCCTGATTTACTTGCTTTTAGGCGAACTCCGTTTTTCAAACGGGTAATATAACTCTCTTTTCCAAACAGTTCCAAACGAATCATATAATCAGTATTTACAATATATGAACGATGAATTCTTAAAAATTGTGTTGGTAAAATTGATTCAAAATATTGCATGGTCTGTTCTTTAATATATTTCTCTTTTTCGGTGTAAATCAATACATAATCGCCATACGCTTCGATGTAAAATATTTCTTCAACTTTCAAAACATGAATTTCTGACTGATTTTTTACTGAAATTCTATCTACTTCATTTTTTTTGATTTCGACTTTCTTTTGTTGAATTGGTTCGGGCAATTCTTCTTTTTTTTCTTCAATGCTTTCATTTTTCAGATGTTTCTTTTTGTCAGATAAAATTAATATGGCAAAAAACATTAATCCAAAAACTGTAATCAAAGGGGTTATCCGTAAAAATTGACTTGGCGAAATTATCCCAAACAGGCTGCAAATTAAGAATAATAATAGAAAAGGTATTATTTGCGAAAACAAAATGAAAAATATCTTTATAATTGCTGTAAATTCTTTGAGATATTTGACTGAATATTTATAAAAAACTGTACATGAAACAGTTATGAAGATATAAATCAAAGAAACAGGCAAGGCTTGGCTTGTTGAAAAATCGCCGTAAATCGAAAGCAGCATCCATAAAATGCTGCTTCCGAAAAGCGCTTTCACTGTCCAAAGAAGTGATTTTGAAAAAGGCACGAAAGCACGAAAGGGCAAAAACGCAAATTCTTTCGCTTCTTTATCGCTTATTGCCTTCGTGCTTTCATCCTTTCGTGCTTTCGTACTTAACATCACTTTTTTGTTACTTAATTTCTATTCCGCTTAGTGAAATTTTTCCTCTTAAAATGAGTTTGTAATTCAAATTCTCATTTCCAGATGATGGTCTCTCATCGCTTACCCCACTCATAACTGAATCTAATTCCGTAAGTACGAGCCAGTTATTAGGAACTCGCATTTCAATTCCTCCAAAACTGCAATCAATATCAATATACGTATTTCCGGACTCAAGGGTTGTCCTTCTTAAGTCAAGTTCAACTCCGCCGAAATTGTTTTTGATTTTAGCTCCCTTAAACACCTCATCCATAACGACATGCTTTGTTTGGCTAAACGAATTGTCAACTACTACAAAACCGTTTTCTGTATGGAAAGAGTTTGGTTTGTCGTCAAATTTCATGCAATTTTTTCTTTTTTTCGGAAGCAATATTTTAAATATTATCAGCAATCCGATAAATACAAAAATCAGGGGCCAAAAATCACTAAACCAGTTTTCATTAGAACCTGTAATTAAAGGAGTTAAAAAAAATGCGCCAATTCCCATCACAAAAGTTCCAAATAAATAAGTTCTGTGTGTAACTATGTGCAGCCCTAATACAACCAGCAGCATTTGCCACGAAATCAGAATCTTATAAAGTTCTTCGCTGATTATTCCGGTGTTTTTTCCAATAATAATCAAGCCAACTGCGATACATATAACCGCAAAACCAATAAGGTCAATTTTTGTACGCCATTTAAATTTTTCCACATGCGTCCGAATTTCAATTGTCTTTTTCATACGTTTTTTGTTTAAAAAGTTTATAATAATTTTAAAAAAATTTGTGTGCAAAAATATTCGGATTATTCTCACACAAAAACAGAAAAACGTTTATTTAATGATTATAATCGTTGAATGGCGGATTTTTACCGATGAAAAGAAACGAAAAAAGTTCTATATCAAATTTTTGGGTTTCCTCTGTATCAATTTTGAGCACTACAGATTTCTTTACGGACGAAGGGGGCATGCGTCATCTGCGTGCTTATATTTTTCATCTGTTTATATTTATCCACGAATTACACGAATTAACTCTAATATATTGAATTATAATCATTTGCTTGGGTATCAAAATTCTTTATTTTTGTCATGGGGGTTTCATTACTAATGTTGAGTTAAATTTAAAATGACGCATATATTAATCTTTAACTACTTGTCAATAAACTATTTCCTATTCACTATTTCCTATTCACTATTAACTTAACATTAGGTTAAACTGTAACTTTTTTTTCTCCCTTTCCATTCCGTTTTAACAAAAAAACTTCCAATTGCTACAAAAGAAAGATAAAATGGATAAATTATTGAAAATAAAATAAATTCACCAACTGACATTTTTAATTTATAAAAATCAGAGCCTTCTTTTAATAAGAGATAATCAAAAAACATTTTTAAAACCAAAGAAAAGGGAAAAATTAGATTTGGGACAAAAAAGAGGGAACAGGCAGAAACAATAAGGAAAAAATTACACAGAAAAACAATTAATGCCAAAAAAATCGTAGATAAATCTCTGTATTCAAGACTTTTACCGCCCCAACGCATACGCTGTCTTATAAAATCGCTTATTTTTTCTTCAGTTTTAGTTGTAACACAGGCATTTGTATCTTTAATAAAAATTATCGTTTTCTTCTGTTTTTTGATAGTGTGAAGTAAAAAAACATCATCGCCAGACAGTATTTTTTTGCCTGACACAATATCAATTGCTTCTAACCAGTCATTTTTTACAAAGGAGAGATTTGCGCCGCTACAAAAAACCGATTTGTTTAAAATTATCGCCCCTGCACCACACATTTGCAAAGACATATAATCAATTGACTGAAAGCGAGATAATAAACTGTTATCGCTTCTCATTTTAACAGGACCCTGCATCATTGAAGGTTTTTTTAATTGATAATTTTTTGCAATTGTTTCAATCCAAAAGGGTTCGGGAATACAATCAGCATCAATAGTTAAAATTATTTCTCCGCAGGCTTTATAAATACCTGTTTTTAATGCGTCTTTTTTTCCAATACCAGAATTTTTTAGTATTTTAACATTTTCAAAATTTATGATAGAAACAGTTTCATCTGTAGAGTGGTCGTCCACTGCAATGATTTCCAACAGGTTAGCGGGATAACTTTGATTTTTTAATGATTCAAGCAAATTTTGGAAATTGTCCTTTTCATTTCTAAATGGGATAATCACCGAAACAAATGGAAAGTCATCTATTTTGGAATTTTCATCAACTGTTGGCAGAAAATTTCTCCATGCCAAAAAATATCGGAAAATAACTGTACAATAAGTGATTGTGGTAATTATTGTAGTGAAAAACAATATTAAAAGAATGTTCATAACATCTTTTTGAATATTATTTTCTTAAAGATAGTATCCAATTATCCATTCTAAGTTCGTTTAGCAATTCTTCTTGACGAATAAAAGCCTTATTTCCAGATGAATAACACTCAACGCTAACCATAAAAAATCCATTGCGTTCAAATATATGTGCTTGAGAATAGCCTTTTTCATGCATTTTTTCGAGCAGTTTCTCTGCTCTCCACTTTTCTTTAAAACTTCCTATTATTATATGATGTTGAGGGAATGTAATAATAGGCTTTTCTGCCACAGTTTCAATAATTTGTGGAATTTCTTCAACAACTGGAGTTTCTTTAATCGCAGGTTCTTCAATAATAGGAATTTCTATCTGTTTTTTATAATTATAGAATGGAAACTTTATGTCGGTAAAAAAATGAAAATAACAACCGGCAGCGACAAATAGCAAAACTACTATTATCAAAATAAGTATCCCAATTGGAAATTTTTTATCATTATTTTCAGTTTTTTGAATATCTGCTTTTTTTTGAGTTATTACAGGATTTGAAATTACCTGATTTTCAGCTGGTTTTGATTTTTCCACAGGTTTTGTTGGAATAACAGGTTTCGGAGGTTCTGATGGTTTTATAGTGTCCACAGGCTTTAGTGGTTCAGTAAGTTTTGGTGGTTCTGATGTTACTTTAACATCCACTGGTTTTGGTGGTTGTGTAAGTTTTGGAGGTTCTGCTGTTTTAATAACGGTTGCTGGTTTGGGAGGCATAACGGGTATCGGGATCTCGGCTGGTTTTTGTTTTTCCTCAGATTTGGAAACATCCATAGATTTAGTAACTATTGTTTCAGAGATGTTTGATTCTTCTATTATTCCTATATCTAACAATTCATCGGTGTCTTCAAGGGAAGAATCTTTTTTGGCGATGTTAATTTCTGGTTTTGAAATTATTTGTTCCCCCTTTTTAATATGCTCTTCTTTTTTAATATGTTCATCATTATTGATTTGAAAAAATTTTACAGCCCCAGAAAGTTCTTTTGAAAACGTTCCCAAGCCTTCAATTGAAAAGGGTTTGCCATTATTTAAAGCAAAATTAATATTTTCTACAAATTCCTCAACTTTTTTAGTTGCTTCAACAGAGCCAATTCCCTCTTCATTAGAAATATGCCCAATTAACATGCCATCATTAAATTTAAGAAATCCGTTGAAGTTCACCGTGTTGCCATGTTCGCCAGAAATAATAAATGCTCCAAAGTCAGGAACTATGACCCTGACATTATTTTTGATTAAATCTATTAAATATTTTTCCATAAAAATTGTAATAAAGTCAAAAATTTTCAGCCGTAAAGATACTCTTTAATTTAGAATAAAAAAAGATGAAACGAATTTTTTAATATTTTGTTACGAAATTTTTGTAAAAAGTATTTTCATAAAATTTATTATGTATCCAAAAAAACTGTAACTTTGCGCCAAAAAATAATATGGAAGCGATAAAATTTACCGATTTAAGGCAAAACTTGAATACCTACATGGATAAAGTTATTCAAAATCATGAATCATTGGTAATTACTCGAAAAAACAAAGAGAAAGTTATTTTAATTTCTGTTAATGAATATAATAGTTTAATTGAAACAAATTATCTGTTATCAAATGATGCAAATGCTGAACATTTAAGAAAATCAATTGCTCAGCATAAAAACGGAAAAATTAAAACAAGAGAATTATTCGAAGATGAATAAGACATTTACTGATGAAGCGTGGGACGACTATCAATATTGGATTAAATCTGATAAAAAGATACTGAAACGTATAAACCTGTTGGTCAAAGATATAGATAGAAATCCATTTGAAGGTATTGGTAAACCCGAACTTCTAAAAGCCAATTTACAAGGATATTGGTCAAGAAGAATTGACCTTGAACATAGAATTATATATGCAGTGGAAAATAATCAAATAGTTTATATTTCCTTCAGATTTCATTATTAAAATATACACCCCTAAAATATGTTAACATTAAAATTTATTCAAGAAAACAAAGACGAAGTAATTAAACGTCTAAAAAAGAAAGGATTTGACGCATCCTCGCTTGTTGCAGAAATTATTATATTTGATAATTTGCGAAAGTCCACTCAATCAGAAATGGATGCTAAACAGGCAGAAATGAACAGTTTATCAAAATCAATCGGCGAGTTATTCAAATCTGGTAAAACAGATGAAGCAAATTTTGCAAAAAATAAAACCGCTTCATTAAAAGAAGAAATTAAAGAATTGAATATCAAGCATGATAATATTGAAAATGAACTGCGAAATTTATTACTCCAAATTCCTAATGTCCCTCATAATTCCGTTCCGGAAGGGAAAAGCCCTGAAGAAAATATTGAAGTTTGCGGCGGCGGAGTTATCCCAAAATTAAAAAATGCGCTTCCACACTGGGATTTGGCAAAAAAATATAACTTGATTGATTTTGAACTTGGAAATAAAATCACAGGCGCTGGATTTCCCGTTTATAAAGGAAAAGGCGCAAAACTTCAAAGAGCGTTGATTTCCTTCTTTTTGGATGAAGCAATAAAAGCAGGATATGAAGAAGTGATGCCACCACTTGTTGTAAATGAAGATTCGGGATTTGGCACAGGTCAGTTGCCTGATAAAGAGGGACAAATGTATCATATAACAGCCGATAATCTTTATCTGATTCCCACTGCCGAAGTTCCCGTAACGAATCTTTACAGAGATTTGATTTTGAACGCTTCACAACTTCCGATTAAGAACTGCGCATACTCAGCATGTTTCAGGCGTGAAGCAGGGTCGTATGGAAAAGATGTACGCGGTTTAAATCGTTTACACCAATTCGATAAGGTCGAAATAGTGCAAATTGCACATCCCTCTGATTCGTATAATGTTTTAGAAATAATGGTGAAACATGTTCAATCGCTTATCGAAAAACTTGAACTCCCCTGGCGAATATTGAAACTGTGTGGTGGCGATATGAGTTTTACATCTGCTCTGACTTACGATTTTGAAGTATATTCTGCCGCTCAAGAACGCTGGTTGGAGGTAAGTTCGGTAAGCAATTTTGAAAGTTATCAGGCAAACAGATTGAAACTGCGCTTTAAAGAGGAAGATAATAATAAAACACAACTCGCTCATACGCTTAATGGTAGCGCTTTAGCGTTACCCAGAATTGTTGCTGCTCTTCTCGAAAATAATCAATTTGAAAAAGGCATTAAAATTCCAAAAATATTAACGTCATACACCGGTTTTGAAACAATTGATTAGTGTTAAGTTAATAGTGAATAGTTAATAGTGAATAGTAAATAGTTTATTTGCACGTAGTTAAAGATTATTTTATGCGTCATTAAAAAATCAACAAAGCATTAGTTAAAATGAAGCCTGACCAAAAAATCATACTTGGAATTGACCCAGGAACAACTGTAATGGGCTATGGAGTGATAGCAGTTTCGGGGAATAATCCGTCTATGGTAGCAATGGGCGTTTTGGAACTAAAAAAATATGATGACCACTACAAAAAACTGAGCAGAATTTTTAATCGTGTAATACAGTTAATTGACACCTATCACCCTGACGAACTTGCAATTGAAGCCCCCTTTTATGGAAAAAATGTTCAATCTATGCTCAAACTTGGTCGCGCACAGGGAGTTGCAATTGCAGCGGCATTATCGCGTTCAATACCTATTTTTGAATATGCTCCGCTTTTTATCAAACAGTCAATCACAGGAAGAGGAAGCGCTTCAAAAGAGCAGGTGGCTTTATTCCTTAAAAAATTTTTGAACTTGCAGGAAACTGCTGCTTATTTGGATGCAACAGATGGACTTGCCGCTGCCGTTTGTCATTGTTTTCAAAATCAGTGCATTGTTTCAAAGTCAGCACCAAAAAGTTGGAAAGAATTTATAAATAAAAATCCCGGAAGAGTTAAAGGGCTATAATTATTTTTCGTTGATCCTCTCCTGTCGTGTTACGTTATAAACACCCTTTATTGCCATAATATTTTTTATCAGGTTGTTAAGGTCTTCAATATTATGAATATAGAGATAAATTGTACCTTCAAAAATTCCATCGTGGCTTTCAAAATTTATCGAGCGCATGTTAACTTCAATTTCATCAGAAATAACTTTTGTAATTTTGCTCAAAATTCCAATCTGGTCAATCCCAGAAATTGTAATTAATGCTAAATATGAAAGTATTTTTTGTGATTTCCAATTTGCTGAAACTATTTTATCTCCATGACTTGACATAAGTCTTATTGCTTCGGGGCAATTTCTGCTGTGAAGTATAAGTTCATTCTGACTGTTTCTAAACCCAACAACATCATCGCCCGGAATTGGATTGCAACATGTCGAAATTTGATATTGGTGATGGTCTTCATCAGATAAATCCATATATGCAGGTGTCTTTTTCCCTTTAAAAGGCTGAAATTTACTTAAATTTTCTTCCTGACCAAGTGATAAACGCCAGTATCGTATCCATTTTTTTGTTGTTTTGGCGCTTAACGCTTGTTGCAGATTATCAAGAGTAATGTTGTTTCGTCCAATTTGAAAATAAAGTTCTTCTTTGCTTTTGATATTATAATGCTCATGTAATTTGTTCAATATCTTTGAATTAATTGCCAATTTTTTCTTATTTAGTTCCTCTTTAAGTTTATTTTCACCTTTTTGGATATACACTTTTCGTTCTTCTTTGAAAGCCATTTTAATTCTCGATTTTGCCTTTGCAGTTATTACATAATTCAACCATTCATATTTTGGTGATTGTTTTTCAGCATTAAGGATTTCAACCTGGTCTCCAGATTTCAATTCATAGTTTAAGGGTACTAATTTATTGTTCACTTTTCCGCCAATACATTTATACCCTAAGTTTGTATGTATTTCAAATGCCATATCAAGCACAGTTGCTCCAACAGGCATAGTTTTTATGTCTCCTTTCGGGGTAAAAATCGTAATTTCTGAACCGAACAGAATTTTCTTAAAATCATCTAAAAATTCGAGTGAATTGTTGTCATAATCAGAGTTATCCAATACTTCTCGCAGATTTTTTAACCATTTTTCGAGTTCGGTTGAACCTCCACTATCCTCATTTCCCTTGTATTTCCAATGTAAGGCTAATCCTCTTTCGGCTATTTCGTTCATTCTTTCGCTTCGGACTTGTATTTCCACCCATCTTCCATCAACTCCCATTACAGTGAAATGAAGGGCTTCGTATCCATTAATTTTTGGAATACTGACCCAATCCCGCAATCTGTCGGGTTTTGGTTTGTAAATATCAGTAATTATTGAATAAATTGTCCAACACTGCGTTTTTTCAGGAATTCCGGGTTTTGGCTGGAAAACTATTCTACACGCAAGTAAATCATATACTTCTTCAAAAGGAATATTTTTTTTCTGCATTTTATTCCAAATTGAGTAAACGGATTTTGTTCTTCCATGAATACTAAAATCGAAACCTTCATCAATTAATCGGTTACTTATTGGTAACGTAAATTTTGTTATCAATCTGTCTCTTTTCAGATGACTTGATGACATTTTTTCAGTCAATTCGTTATAGATTGTTGGATGTTCATATTTAAAACTCAAATCTTCAAGTTCTGATTTAATTTTATAATATCCAAGACGTTGCGCTAATGGAGCATAAATATACAGAGTTTCGCCGGCGATTTTAAATTTTTTATGTTCAGGCATGATTTCAAGCGTTCTCATATTGTGAAGTCTGTCTGCAAGTTTAATCAAAATAACTCTTATGTCGTCAGCCATGGTCAAAAGTAATTTTTTAAAATTTTCTGCCTGCGGCGATTTCTTTTGATCAAAAATATCTTCTAATTTTGTTAAACCATCTACTATGGAAGATATTTTTTCACCGAAAATATTTTTAATATCTTCTAAAGTGTAATCTGAATCTTCAACAACATCGTGAAGCAATGCAGCAATAATACTTGTGGCTCCAAGCCCTATTTCTTCAGATACGATGCGGGCAACTGCAATTGGATGAGTGATATAATGCTCGCCAGATTTTCGTCGCACTTTTTTATGCGCTTCCATAGCAACCTCTAAAGCCTTGTAAATAAGCGTCCTATCTTCATCAGACTTACAACGTCTGTTTAGTTTTATTATCTCTTCCAATTGAAGCCTTGCCTCTTGTTCTATGTTTTTTTTATCTGTTTCCATTTACACTCAATATTTTATTTATGCAAAGATAAATATTTTTTTCAATTTCATCTGTTTATTATAATGTCCCCCAAATTTCGTACAGCAAGTTAAGATAAAAAAATTAATTTTGCCAAATTGAATCAAAGATTTATTTGTGCAAAAAAAAGTTTGTGCAAAAATAAAAACTATTGAAAATAATAATACTTTTTTTATCTGTTTATAATTTGATAAGTTATTTGTTTGTGTGTCAAAATTCTTTATTTTTGTCATGGGTGTTTCATTTCCTTTTTTCTTTCATCTGTTTATATTTTATTAGTTAATTAGTATTCAATATTTTACATAACCGCAAAGAAAGGGTTAAATTTTCATCTGCATACTCTTGGTAATAGT
>Ga0209737_10002771_pt1 | contig 12229 bp, 7 predicted proteins | sample TergutCu122P3_FD_187284 | JGI IMG/M metagenome (GOLD analysis project Ga0209737, IMG submission 187284) | Cubitermes ugandensis P3 segment gut microbial communities from Kakamega Forest, Kenya - Cu122 P3 (SPAdes) (version 2) | ecosystem: Host-associated > Arthropoda: Insects > Digestive system >... | reverse complement strand
CCTCTTCCCGCCATGCCGGTCAGATCGCCGTTGCCGAAAGAGGCTGTATTAACATTTCCCACAGCGACACATCCGCCGGGGATCGCCGCTAAGCCGTAGAAGTAGTCGTTGGCGGCCCCGCCGAAACTATTCATCCAGACCACTGTTCCGTCCCCGTTGAGCTTCATGACTATACAATCTGTTCCTCCATTCGATGAGATCCCGTTCGCGGCCCAATACCCGTCAGGCTGATTTGAGAAGCCCGAGACGATAAAGCCTCCGGGCACTGTCGCCAACGAACGGAAGTAATCATCTTTCGACCCGCCGAAGTTCTTCGCCCATACAGCCGTGCCGTTGAGGTCGAATTTCACTAATGTCGCATCATATGCTCCGTTTCCCGTGAGGCCGTACGGTGCCCAGTCCCCGTCCATTTTAATGGATTGGCCGGCGGCGATATAACCTCCCGGTATCTCAGTCACAGCGTAGAATTGATCGTTGCCGGACCCGCCGAAGTTCTTTGCCCATACTGCCGTGCCGTCGTTGTTGAATTTCACAATGACCCCGTCGCCGTTGCCCTTCGTTGTGAGTCCGAACTCTGTCCAATCTCCGGTCATACCGTAAGACGAACCTACCGCGACAAACCCGTCGGACACAGATATTACAGAATCAAAGTAGTCGCCGGCGGACCCGCCGAAGTTCTTTGCCCATGCCACTGTTCCGTCGCTGTTGAACTTTACGATCGTGCCGTCGGATTCGCCTTTTCCTTTGCAGCCTTGCGCGGCCCAATCCTTGTCGAGCGTATTGGTCTGTCCAACTGCAATAAATCCTCCTGGAACCGCCGCTACGGAAACCAAGTGATCATATCCGGACCCGCCGAAGTTGTTCGCCCAAGCCACAGAACCGTCTTTATTGAACTTTACTATAACACCGTCCAAGGCGCCTTTTCCTTTGACCCCGAACTTAGCCCAATCTCTGTCGAATTTGTTCGAATTTCCTATGACAACGTATCCGTCGGCCACTTCTATCACGTTAATAAAATAATCCTCTCCGGACCCGCCGAAGTTCTTAGCCCATGCAACCGAACCGTCGAGATCGAATTTCACGATGGTCCCATCGCTGAGGCCTCTTCCGTTTGCTCCCGTTCCTGCCCAATCCCCGCTGGTGAACATACTGGAGTTTCCGACGGCAACATAGCCGTCGGATACCGCCGCCACAGACATGAAGATATCATATCCGGACCCGCCGAAAACGATCTTGTCCCTGACCTCGCCCATAGCTCCTTCCGTCGGAACGGATGCCGCAGGCATGATCATAAGTATCGCTACAGCGGCCGCAACCAGTGCGAACACGCCTTTTTTACTTATTTTATTCATTGTATCTCTCCATTAACCTTATTTTATAACTTTTACATGAAAGGCTCAAAGCACCGCCCGAGCCGTTTATAAAAAAAAGAATGTATACATAGCTTATAACATTAGTTGAACATATTATCGATATATTCAACTCTGCTCCGTAGTCTTATAGAAAAAATGATTTATTATGCATTATTATGGAGGGTGCATGTCTTGGCTGCTTCTCGGGATACCCGTCGGCATCATCGTCCTGTACTTCGGGTCAGGCTGGATGGTGGACGGCGCCAAGAAGATGGCGATAAGGCTCGGCATCTCCCCGTTCACCGTGGGGCTTACGGTGGTGGCTATGGGATTGGCCGCGCCGGAGGCCGCAACATCTCTGATCAGCGGGGATCCTCAGATCCTCATAGGGAATATCGTAGGAAGCAACATAGCGAACATCGGCCTCGCGATCGGGATCGCCGCGCTGATCTATCCGGTCTTTTGCATTTATTACGAGATAAGGTATGACGCCCTCATAATGGTCGCCGCCATCCTGATCGTCTCGGTCATGGCCCTCACCGGGTCCCTCGGGATGATCGAAGGCGTGATACTCCTGATCTGTCTGTTCCTTTTCATCCTTTATACTTTGAAATACACGAAGGACACCGTATGCACCGTATGCCAGGAAGGCGAGACCGAGGATGAAGTAGTGGAGGACAGTTTGAAAACGCCGATGTGGAAGTGCATCCTTCTGGTCGCTGCGGGCATAATCCTTCTGTTCATCGGCGTAACGGCATTCATCAACGGAGCGACCGAACTTGCGGGAATGATAGGCGTCCCCGATCTTATGACCGGACTGGTCATCGTTGCTTTCGGCGTCTGTCTTCCGGAATTGTGCGTGTGCATCGCGGCGGCCCGCCGCCACGAGAACGAGATCCTCGTGAGCAATATCATCGGGAGCATAGTCTTCAACTGCTTCTTCGCGCTTGGTCTGGGAGTGTTGTTCACAGAGGTGACCGTTACACACAACATAATCATATTCCACCTGCCGGTCATGATATTGATCGCGGTGCTGTTGGTGCTTTTCATCAGATTCAGCAACAGGATAACAAGATGGCAGGGGGCGGTGATGGTAAGCTTTTATGCGGTGTACATCCTGCTGATGATATTGTTCCCGGAACTCACGCAGGGTCTGGTGGAATGAAAGGCCGATTCGAAAAAGAAAACGGTTATATCCGTAATCGCATGAAGCCTGCGTGTCGTGGATCCTTCTCGGAATACCCATAGGAATAATCCTTCTCTATTTCGGTTCGGAATGGATGGTGGACGGCGCCAAGAAGATGGCGATAAGACTCGGAGTCACGCCGTTCCTGGTCGGTCTCACAGTGGTGGCGATGGGGTCGTCCGCTCCCGAGACCGTTACGTCTCTTCTCAGCAGCGGCAATCCTCAGTTCATCGTCGGGAATATCGTAGGCAGTAACATCGCCAACGTCGGCCTGGCGATAGGCATCGCCGCATTGATATCGCCGATCGTTTGCAAATTCACCGAGATCAGGTTCGAGATGTTCTCCATGACAGCCGCGGTCCTCATCGTTACCGTATTGGCTGTCACCGGGACCCTGGGGTATATCCACGGAGCGATATTGCTTGCCGCTTTGTTCGTATTCCTCTTCTTTACGTACAGGCTCAAAAAGAATGCAGCGGCGAAAGATGAGAAAACGGAAGAAGCGGAAAAAGAGGAGAGCATCAAGACGCCGTTGTGGAAATGCATCGCTTTGGTGGGAGCGGGGATACCTCTTCTGTATTTCGGGGCAAGGGTGTTCATCGAAGGCGCAGTGGAACTGGCGGGGATATTCGGCGTTTCCGATCTGATGATAGGATTGATCGTTGTGGCTGTCGGCGTATGTCTTCCGGAACTGTGCATCTGCATAGTTGCGGCATACCGCAAAGAGAATGAACTCGTTGTGAGCAACATCGTCGGAAGCGTGGTGTTCAACAGCTTCTTCGCTCTGGGCATCGGCGTTCTTTACACAACGGTGCCGGTCACCCATTATACAATGATCTTCCACCTGCCGGTCATGATCCTGATGGCCGTTCTGCTGGTAATGCTCATCAGGTTCGGTAACAAAGTGACCAGATGGCAGGGTGCGATGCTGATAAGCATCTATTCCGCATACATTCTTCTGATGATGATATTCCCGGAATTGACGCAAGGACTGGTGTGACTCGAACAGAGATATCCGTTTTTCCGGATAAATTATTATCGTGTTGTCTTTCGTTTTAATGATACCAATGATATTCCGACAATAATCGCACCAATCACTGCTCCCATGCATAACCACATCAACAACGTACTGTCTTCTTTCTTGACTGATTCTTCTGTGGCATCATATGTCGCTGAGAACTTTGTTATTGTTGCTTCATTATATATTTTCAATGTCTTGTCATTAATGTCGCTCCCTGGCGGACTTAGTATGTAAGTGCTTCCGGCAGTGATTATGCTACCGTCTGCTATTGTTATTACGGAACGAAAGCTACTGTAATCTTCTATACTGAAGTTTTTCTTCCAAGCTATGTTGCCCGATGCGTAGAACTTTACTAAAGTCGCATCATCAAGCTTATTGATAACTTTCTGTCCTTCCCAGTCTCCACCCCTTATATCAGAGGCTCCTGCAGTAAGAAAACCGCCATCTGGCATCATTGTTACGGACCAAAAGCATTCATCTCCAAATCCGCCGAAGTTCTTCTTCCAATCCACAGATCCAGCGGCATTGAATTTCACAATTGTCGCATCGCTGTTGCCTTTTGCTAATGTATTTGCCCAATCGTCGCTGCCAAATGACCAATAATATGATTGCCCCACCGCGACACATCCGCCGTCAGGTGCTGCGGTCACGGAAAAAAAACGATCTGAGTCCGGCCCGCCAAAGTTCTTCTTCCAGACCACTTTTCCCGAAGCGTCGAACTTGGCGATTATGGCATCTTTATCTCCTCTCGCTTTGAACTTATTCCATTCATTTATCCCTAAAAACCAAGCCTCTGAATACCCTACGGCAACAAAGCAGCCGTCTGATGTCGCAGTTACAGAGTCAAATACTCCCCCCACACTGTTATCCCAGAGCGCCTTTCCGTCGGCATCGTACTTAATGATAATCGCACGAGAAGGAGAGGATCCAGCAACGACACATCCGCCGTCTGACGTCGCCGTCACTGAATTGAAAAGATCAATCCCAGGTCCACCATAACTGGACTTCCAGGCCACCTTCCCGGTTCTATCGTACTTCACAATGACCGCATCGTAGCTTCCTTTTCCGTCATGGTCTTTCCAATCGCCAGTGCCGAAGGAATCCTCATATGACTCGCCTACAGCAACAAATCCTCCATCAGACACTTCTATCACAGATGAAAAGGAATCATTGCCCCTGCCTCCGAAGTGATTCTTCCATTCTATGGCGCCGTTGGCCCTGAACTTCATGATGATAGCGTCGTAGTCATCGTATTTCCCGCTAGCGTCTTTCCAGTCTGCGTATCCTATCGAACTGGAATGCCCCACAGCGATAAATCCGCCGTCCGATGTTGCCGCTACTGAATAAAAGATATCGTCGCCGGGTCCGCCGACGGTTATGAAGTTTTGAACTTTATCTATTTCTGAGGAAACAAATGTCGCCGGCACCAGCAACAGCAACACAGTGGCAAGCGCAATTGGAATGAGGACTCTTCCTTTTTCATTATTTTTCATTTATTATTTCCCCTTTTTGTTATCGCCAATAGAGAAAACAAGCCGGATGCATCGTTTTTCCATCAATATAGAATAATGATGGACACATATAATACTGACTGGATGTATAGAGAGGTCCGATCAGGAATAATAATACTCGCCTTTCTCTTTCTGTTCCCTGTCAAGTCTGGATTCCGGTTTATTGATCCTCGGGCGGTTGGTATCCGCGTCCCGCCTGAACGTGATGTCCACTGCGCTCAGGAACTTGTTCATTCCGTCCCTCATATCCAGCGGTCCTTCGGCGATGCCGCGGTGTCCCGGCTCTCCGCCGAAAACCATCATCGAATCGGACACCATATCAAGGAAGTAAATATCGTGGTCCACGATCATCCCGCTCCTTCCGGTCTTCTCCATCATTCGTCTGATTGTTCTGGCGGCGTTCATCCTCTGGTTCGAATCCAGATATGCGGAGGGTTCATCGAAAAGGTACATATCGGCCTCCGCCGCAAGGCACAATGTGATCGCCACTCTCTGAAGCTCGCCGCCGGACAGCGTCCTTGCGTCCTTGTCCATCAGGTGTTTTATTCCCAGGGGGTTGAGCACCTCCCCCTCAAAGAACCCGGTGTTCACTGTGTCGTAAGCTTTGGCATAAAGAAGTTCTCTCACCGTCCCCTCGGCATCCGCCGAGATGTACTGCGGTTTGTACGAAACTTTCAAAAGCGAGTCCAATTTCCCCTTGTCTGGTTGTAAGACACCGGCAAGCATCTTTACGAATGTGGTCTTCCCGGTGGCATTCGGCCCTACGATCCCCACCGATTCTCCGATCTTCACAGCGCCTTTCCCGATCGTAAGCTTGAATCCTCCCAGATCCTTCTCGATGCTTTCGAACTCTACAAGATCCGGAGTGTTCCACTCCGCTCTGGGAGGGGACGAATCGAACTCGATCGGTCTTTCTCTGAATCTTATGTTCTCTTCAGGAAGATAACCGTCGAGGTAGACGTTGATCGCGGTCCTGACCTGTCTTGCCAAAGTGAAGACCCCGTAAGCGCCCTCAGATCCGTAGACCACGTTCACGTTGTCAGCCAGATAATCAAGCACCGCCAGGTCGTGTTCGATCACCACAACCTGCTTATCCGTTCCCAAAGCTTTGATGATCCTTGCCATCTTCACTCTCTGGTAGATGTCAAGGTAAGAGGTGGGTTCATCGAAGAAGTAGATGTCCGCTTCACGCATGATCGTTGCTGCCATCGCCAGACGCTGGAGCTCTCCTCCGGAGAGTTTTGTCAGCTCTCTGTCAAGCACCTCTTCCAGCTCGAAGAGCTTTGCCGCTTCCGCTACGGTCATCCTTTCCTGCACCTTTCCCAAAAGCTCCCTCACCACTCCTTTCACGCTCTGCGGAAGTTTGTCGACATACTGCGGCTTCAGGGCTATTTTCACACTTCCGGAATAAACGCTCTTAAGATGATCGTACAATTCGGTGCCGGCAAAACGCTCCAGCACTTCTTCCTTCGAAGGGGGGTTCTCGTACCTTCCGAGATTCGGGACCTCCGTTCCGGACAACATCTTGATCGCCGTTGTCTTACCTATCCCGTTCGGTCCCAGTATGCCAGTGATGATCCCCTTCTTCGGAACGGGGAGCCTGTAAAGGCGGAACATATTCTCGCCGTACTGGTGCACCATCTCTCCTTTCAGTTCATCGGCGAGGCCGATGATCTTTATGGCATCGAATTGGCATTTATTGACGCAGATGCCGCACCCGTGGCAAAGCATCTCCGAGATGAGGGGCTTCCCTTTCTCCGTCAACGTGATGCATTCGACTCCCGTTCTCACAAGCGGGCAGAACTTGATGCATTCTTTGTTGCACTTCTTGCTTTGGCAGCGGTCATGCAGCACGGCGGCTATTCGCATGACCTCGTCTAATTATGAGGTCTGATTTAATCTTTGGCAGTGTTCATTCAGTTTTATACATCGGTGCATCATTCGGACGCCCTCTGTAAGAGTTAATATACTGCTTAGATATTCCATTATTGGCATAGAGCCAGTATGTATCGCGGGTTCCAGGAAAGCTGACGCATATCAAAAAGTAAGAATTTTGAACTCAGCCGGAACCGGGGAAACCACTCGGCGTTCCTCATTTCAGTAATCTTACGGAAAAGAGGGATGCATCATGGAAAGTGAAACGGAAGAATGGAAAGAATCGTGGCATGACAGATACTTAGCTACGCTCTGTGCATTCGCCAGCTATGACGGTGGAATTCTCATCATCGGCAAGCAGGATAGAACAGGCAAGATTATCGGAGTACAAAACTATGAGAAATTACTGGAAGAGCTTCCCAGTACGATAAGGAACAAGCTCGGAATAAAACCGAGTATCGGGGCAGAATCAATTGAAGGCAAAATGTGTGTCTTTATCACAGTCAAACCGGAGGGCCATATGATCGACCTTGACGGCAGATTCTATAAAAGGGTCGGAAGCACCACTCACATGGTCACGGGAGAAGAACTCAGATCAAAACTTCTTTCCGACACCGGTTTGTCTTGGACAGATCTTCCGTCTGATGACAACATCAATTCGATCTCCGATGAAGCGATCGAACACTTTGTCAAAGCCGGTAAGAAAGCAGACAGGCTTCCTCAGGACATAGAATATAATGCGCAGATTGTCCTAAAAAGGTTTGATCTTGTTGATAAAGACGGAAAAATAACCAGGGCAGCTTCGCTACTGTTCGGAAAGAGATCTTCGAACGCTTTCCATGGAACTTATGTAAAGATAGGTGAATTCTCAGAAGAGGGAGAACTCAGAAGAGATGACAGGATATTCGCTCCGGTAATTATGCAGCCCGATAAAGTCATGGATGCGCTTTACGAAAAATACATTCCCGGGCTGTATGAATACGAAGGGGCAAGGAGGATCGTAGTTTTCAGATACCCCAGAGCCGCAGTAAGAGAAGCACTGATCAATGCCTTGATGCACAAAAAGTATGAGGCGTTAGAACCTGTCACAGTAAGAGTTGACCCGAACAGTATCACCATATACAACCCGGGGAAACTTCCGGAGGGAATGACGATCGAGGATCTGAAGAAACCTCACTCGTCTGTCAGAAGGAACAAGGCAATTGCAGATATATTCTACAAAGCCGGATATGTCGAAACATGGGGCAAAGGAATCAGCCTCATTCACGATTCATGCAAGGAGAATGGTAATCAGGATCCTGTCTTTGAAGACAGATTTGATGGCTTTTGTGTGACGTTCATGCCGAATAGGTTCATCAAATACAAATTGCCTCTGAAACTCTCTGAAGAATTAACCGTAAATGAGGTCAAAATCTGCAAGATGATTGACAATGATGAAGGAATCACAGTCAAAGAGATGGCAGAACATCTTAGAGTGAACGAAAAAACAGTAAAAAGGGCACTCATATCTCTTTCAGAGAAAGGCATTATCGCCAGAGTAGGTCCAAAAAGTAGGGGCGGTTCATGGAAATTCTCTAGATAAAAAGGTGCGTCAATTGTGGCATATTACCACAATAATGTCCCCAATAATGTCCCCAATAATGTCCCCAATAATGTCCCCAATAATGTCCCCAATAATGTCCCCAATAATGTCCCCAATAATGTCCCCAATAATGTCCCCACAAATGACACCAATCATGGTATCGATCTTCTCTAATTTGGGTATCAATGCAGGTTGGAAGGAGAGATCTTGAAACTTGGAATAGAAAGTCCGCAATGCTCGATAGAACACAAAGACCATACAGCTTGCATTCGATGCATTGAAGCAAGAGGGATTCTTACAGCGCACTGGAAGCAAAAAGAGCGGTATGTGTCCTCCCAAATGAACATCGTTCTTCATTCTGTGGTATGCGTTGCTGCCATGCATATGCAAAGCGAGGAAGAGGGGCACAAACAACAATAAAACGCAAAACATATGATCATGTTTCATTTTTCATCGATAGTTCATTATAATCGACGTTAATCAGGGGTCATGGAGACGCGTAACACTAGAGGTGTGGAGGTCATGCTTGGCGACCCCAAGAAAGCCATCGTGGCTTTTTCAATACCTATAGCTGTTGCGCTGTTCGCTCAGCAGAGCAACAATCTCGTGGACACGTTCTGGGTGACCGGTCTCGGCGGGGGCGCGATGGCCGCTTTGGGATTGGTGTTCCCCGTATATGCGGTGATAGTCGGATTGGGGAACGGGCTGGGTATCGGTACTTCCGCCGCAATAGCAAGAAGCATAGGAATGGGAAAGAAAAAGGATGCCAGCGGGATCGCAGTTCAGGCGCTCATCCTATGTGTGATCGTTGGGGCGATAGCAACACCGATCCTTTTGCTGACCGCCGAGCCCGTGCTCATGGCGATAGGCGCCAGCGAGACCATAGCCGAATCAATGGATTTCGCCATCCCGCTGTATCTCTCCACCATTCTGATATTGTTAAGCGGAGTGATGTCCGGCATCCTGAGAGGAGAGGGCGCCGTCAGAAGATCGATGTACATTCAGGTGCTGGGATCGATAATGAATCTAGTCCTCGATCCGATATTCATCTACACTCTGGATATGGGAGTGGCGGGCGCCGCATGGGCAACGGTGGCAGCCTTCGGAATAACGATAATAGCGGGGATGTACTGGTATCTCTTCAAGAAGGACACCTTCATCAAATTCAAGAAGGAACACCTGAGGCTGAACAAAGAATGGCAGAAGGAGATCATGTCGGTAGGTCTTCCTCAATCTCTCGAGTTCACCGTAATGAACGTCTTCAACGTGGTCCTCAACATATGCATCGTCATGATCGGCACGAAGGACGCAATGGCTATCTATACGGTAGCATGGAGGATAGTCTATCTGCTGATGATACCCGCTATGGCAATGGGCGGCGCAGTGGTATCGGCCTGTTCCGCGGAATTCGGCATGAAAAGGTACGACATGATAAGAATGGCGTACAGATTCTCAGTGAAATGGTCTATCCTCATACTTGCCGGACTTGCCCTGATGATGGTACTGTTAGCTGACCCTATAGCATCAATATTCACCCATGCGGATGATATGCAACATATGCATGACGAATTGAAGCTGATCCTGTACATATTTGCGATATTCGTGCCCATGATGTCCATGGTCTTCGTTGGGTCGTCCTTGCTGCAAGCTGTAAAACGTTCCAAGATAGCGCTGATATCATCGTTCATCAGGAACATCACTCTCGCCGCCGGGTTCGTTATCGCGACATACACAATAGGGACGCTTGCTTCGCTGTGGTGGGTAATGACGATAGGCGAGATATTCGGCGGATTGCTGATGGGATACTGGGCATATATAGTGCTGAAGGATGTTGCGAAAAGGGACGGCATACCCTGGAAGTCCGAGATCTGATTTCCAACATATTTATTATCGTCATCGTGTATGGGCTATGGGTTCAAATGGCAAAAATCTGCATTAATATCGCTTGGCCGTATTCGAACGGCCCCATTCACCTCGGACATGTGGCAGGTTCACTTCTCCCTCCGGACATATTCGGCAGATACAACCGGCTCAAAGGGAATGAGGTGCTTGTGGTGGGAGGATCGGACCAGCACGGGACGCCGATCACCGTCACCGCCGAAACGGAAGGTTCCACGCCCGCCGTCGTTGCCGACAGGTATCACCGCATCAACAAGAAAGCGATAGAGGATATGCGCATCGAGTATTCGTTATTCAGCAAGACCCACGGTGCCGGACACATCGAGGTCGTACACAAAATATTCAACGACCTTTTGAAGAAAGGTTATCTATACGAAAGCGAGACCAACCAGTACTACTGCGCCAAATGTCAGAAGTTCCTTCCCGACAGATACGTCGAGGGAGTATGCCCGAACTGCAGCGCGAAAAAGGTAAGGAGCGACCAGTGCGACTCATGCGGCAAGACCTTCGAACCCGGGGACCTGCTCAGTGCATACTGCATCCACTGTGGGAACGAGCCCGATGTGAGGCTGTCGAACCACTTCTTCTTCAAACTGAGCGCATTCAGCGACCAGCTGAAGGAATATGTCGGCGATAAGGACCACTGGAGATCCAATGTGAACACTTTCACAATGAACTGGCTGAACGAGGGACTTAAGGACAGGGCAGTCACCAGAGATATGTCCTGGGGGGTCCCGGTCCCGATACCGGGGTGGGATGAAAAGGTCATATACGTTTGGTTCGAGGCGGTCATCGGCTACCTGAGCGCATCCATCGAATATTCGAAAATGATAGGTAAGCCGGAATACTGGAAAGAGTTCTGGAAAGATCCGAACACAAAACATTACTATTTCATCGGAAAGGACAACATTCCTTTTCATTCAATAATCTGGCCGGCCATTCTGATGGGGGTGGGAAAACTGAATCTACCTTACGACATCCCCGCAAATGAATACTTAATGTACAAAGGCGGCAAACTATCCAAGAGCAGAAAGGAACAGGCCGGCGGCGATCCGTCGAAAGCGCCGCTCTCCAACGACATCCCTTCCCTCCTTCAGAGGTTCGACGTGGACGAGATAAGATACTATCTCTCTGTGAACATGCCGGATACCCACGATGCGGATTTCACATGGGGCGACTTCAGTGCAAAGATCAATAACGAGCTTGTTTCGGCATTGGGCAACTATTACCACAGGTGCCTCAGCTTCACCCAGAGGAACTTCGGAGAGATACCTCCCGCCGATACCGAAGAAGGATCGAAAGAGGTCACGGATGCGATATCATCCACTCTGAAAGAATACGAAGAGTGCCTGTCGACCTGCGACTTCAAAAAAGGCATCAGGGCGGTAATGGAACTTGCACACATCGGGAACAGGTATTTTGATGCCGTCAAACCCTGGGCGCTGATAAAATCCGATAAAGAAAGATGCGGCAGAGTGATGAACAATAACCTGAGGATAGTAAAAGCTCTCGCGGTGATGTCCTGGCCGTTCATGCCTTCCTCATCGGAAAAGGTATGGGGATATCTTATGCAGGACGGAAGCATAGAGGATAACGGAATGGAAGCCGTTCTGTCAGAACTGATCACCGGCAGAAAACTTGCCGAACCTTCTCCCATTTACAGCAAAGTGGAGATCGAGATCGCCGAAGAGGATGAATCGGGATCGGCGGGAGCCGTCTCGGGCGCTTTCGCGGACTTCAGGAAGCTGGACCTGCGCGCAGGAAGGATCATAAGCGTGGAAGACCACCCGGACGCAGGAAACT
>Ga0209737_10002770_pt1 | contig 12230 bp, 13 predicted proteins | sample TergutCu122P3_FD_187284 | JGI IMG/M metagenome (GOLD analysis project Ga0209737, IMG submission 187284) | Cubitermes ugandensis P3 segment gut microbial communities from Kakamega Forest, Kenya - Cu122 P3 (SPAdes) (version 2) | ecosystem: Host-associated > Arthropoda: Insects > Digestive system... | reverse complement strand
GGATTTGTCAACGGACCAAGAATGTTAAAAACCGTCCGGATACCAAGCTCACGGCGGACAGGCGCAACATATTTCATGGCGATGTGGTAATTTTGCGCGAACAAAAAACAAATCCCAATATTTTTCAATAACTCTGCACTCTTCTCCGGTGATATATTAATATTTACCCCCAACTTTTCAAGCACATCCGCAGCCCCGCACATACTAGATGTGCTACGATTGCCATGTTTGGCAACAGGTACACCGGCGGCCGCCGTGACAATGGCAGCGGTAGTAGAAATATTGAAAGTATTACTGTGGTCGCCACCTGTTCCGACGATTTCAAGAGCATCAACATCATGAAGTAATTTTACACAATGTTTCCGCATACCCGCAGCGGACGCTGTTATCTCATCGGTCGTTTCACCTTTTAGGCTTAAGGCAACCAGATACGCACTCATTTGCACCGGGGTCGCCTCTCCGGTCATTATTTCATCCATAACCGCTTCGGCGGTTGCATAATCCAAATCCTGTTTTTTCGAAAGAGAAATGATTGCTTCTTTTATCATTTATCGATTCCTCCTGTTGATTCCAAAAGTGCCAGCTTAACCGCTTTTGATTTATTCATACATTCCTCGTATTCCGATTCGGGATTACTCATATCAATAATCCCTGCTCCTGAGCGGATAAAAACTTGGTCATTTTTCTTATAAGCAAGGCGGATAGCAATACAAGTATCCATATTTCCATCAAAACCTAGATAACCTACCGCCCCGCCATAAATACCACGTTTGCTTTTTTCCAATTCATCAATGATTTCCATTGAACGTATTTTGGGTGCGCCTGTTAGTGTGCCTGCCGGAAGAATAGCGCCAATGGCATCAAGCCCCGTTTTTCCTTCCGCGATATTACCCGATATTATGCTTCCAATGTGCATAACATGGGAAAACTTAAGGATATTCATGTATTTATCAACATTTATGCTTTCAGGGTCACAAACCTTAGCCAAATCCTCTTTTCCCAAATCGACAAGCATATCATGTTCAGATAGTTCTTTCTTGTCGGCTAGTAATTCTTTTTCCAACATTAAATCCTCTTCTGCATCCTTGCCGCGCCGACGGGTTCCGCCTAATGGATATGTATACACCTTACCATCATGCAATTTCACCAAGGTTTCCGGTGAAGCCCCGGCGATTTCAAAATCCGTACCACTGAAAAAGAACATATATGGTGAGGGGTTGATTCCCCTGAGGATTCGGTATGTATCATAAAGACTTCCCTCAAAATCTGCTTCAAAACGGTTTGACAGCACCACTTGGTTGATTTCGCCTTTTTCAATATAATCCTTCGCTTTTTTTACCATGTTACAATATTCTTCTTTGGTAAATAAGGCTTTAAAATCCGACTTTACCTGTGCGGTCTGGGGGTATTTGTTTGTGCCGTTCCTAATCAATTTCTTTAAGTAATCAAGCTCCACTTTGCCACGCTCGTACTCAATTTCAAGATTGTCCGTGCGGATATTAACAATTAAGATGAGCTTTTGACGATAATGATCAAAGGTTATTACCTTATCAAAAAGCATCAGATCCACATCACGGAAAAAGCATTTGTCGGTGGCATTTAGTTTTAGCGAAGGTTCAAGATACTTTACATAATCATAAGAAAAATAACCGACAAGACCGCCGCAAAAAGGTGGAAAGTCTTCGATTTTGGGGGCTTTATTTTCATCCAAAATTTTCTGGATACACATTGCCGGTGTACTTATATCGCAGGTTTTATTTCCTTCATTGTCGGTAATCATCATCATGCCGTCTTGGCAGGTGAGTGATAGTTTGGGATCAAATCCAAGAAAGGTATACCGTCCCCAATGCTTGGTATCTTCCGCACTCTCCAATATAAAGCAATGTTTACTGATGCCCATCAAAGTCCGCATGACTTCAATGGGTGTATATATGTCCGAGTTCATTTCCGTACATATCGGGATGATGTCATATCCCGACATCGTTTTCATCTCTTCAAGTGTTGGTTTAATCATTTTTCCCTCCGATTTTGTCATGAAAAAATCCTTAACAAAGCATAAATGCTTTAGTCAAGGACGAATACTTACTGAACAAACGCTCAGATTCATTTACATACCCGCGGTGCCACCTTGATTTACGGAATTGAAATTCCCGTACTCTCTTTAGAACATACCCTCCGCAGTCCATTTAACAATCTGCATTTCTATCCGGTTCCCAGCTCCCCGGACTCTCTGTAAGCGCATCTACTGTTTTTACATCTGCATCAACGGTTAATATTTTTGTTCCAAAACTAGTATGTCACGGTGTATCATATTTGTCAAGTGTTAAAATATTTATATCATCATTGAGCCGCCTTAATTTCGTTGTGTATCATTTCGGAAATCAGTTCTGCAGGAGTACGTTTAGTTGCCATCATCTTGGATGCAAGATACCTTGATGTAAATTCATCTAAAATCACATCCATATCTTTTTGCCTTGCAAAAATGCCAAGCCTATTCGTATCTACCGCAGGGGTTGATTCCGTATATAGCTCGTCGAGTTTTGCAACGGTTTCTTCACTCATAATTGCCATGAACTCACCTACCTTTTAAGAACCTATCTGTTATTAATTATATGCTATTTCTACAATGACATCAAGAAAATAATAATTGTCATGCAAAATAAAATTTGTTACGTTATTTATATAAAGATGCTCCGATTTTTATAGAAACATTTTTGCTATAGTATTATACTTAGCCACAGCATCTGTTAACAGCATACTTTAATTTTAATTACTAATATAAGCTAAAAATCACTTCGGAGGAATAAGAAATTGAAAACACAAAATTAATTTCAAATTCCCCTTGACTTCGACACCATGTAGTGCTTTATAGTCAGATTTAAGAAAAGAAAAAGAGGTATAACATGGAGCTTCAAACAGTGAGTCAAGTATCAAGGAATTATGGAATTTCTACCCGAATGCTGAGTTATTATGAACAGATCGGATTGCTCCAAAGTCAGCGCATAGATGATTATGCTTACCGGGTTTATGATGAAAATGCCGTAAGACGTCTACGGCAAATTATCATCCTGCGTAAGCTGCGCGTACCCGTGGCACAAATCGTAAGCATCCTCAATAATTCCGATGCGGTGGAAACCATGGAAATCTTCCGCAATAACATAAATCGTCTTGACGAAGAAATCACCGCATTATCAACTGTTAAGTCGATACTTACAAACTTTGTTGATGATCTAAAAACGAAAGCCAATGTAAATTTAAAGCTTGATCTACTTGATGATGAAACGATGTTCTCCGCGATATCCTCTCTTTCTTTTTCTGACAACCAAATCAAAAAACACAAGGAGAAAGCATCAATGGAAAATTTAAACAAAGCAAATGAAGACCTTAAAAAAATGGTGGATAAAGATGTACGGATTGTCTATCTGCCACCGATGACAGTTGCCGCTTTTTATGCAAAAGGCGAGAACCCCGAGAGTGAATCAGGCAATATGATCCATCAATTTGTCAGAGACAACAATCTTCTTAAAATCAAACCCGATTTACGTAGTTTTGGTTTTCACCCTCAAGTTTTTCAAAATGACGATACAACTTCTGCTGGATATGAAGCATGGGTATCGATTCCCGATGATATGGATGTACCTTCTCCGTTAATAAAACGGAAATTCACCGGTGGATTATATGCCGCCCATATTTTGCGTGACTGGGACTTTGCGGACTGGCAACGACTTAAAGAGTGGGTTGAAGCAAGTGATAAGTACGAAAATGACTGGGGTTCGGACAGAGGTGATGGAGCAATCACAGGGCAAAGTTTCGATGAGACACTAAACTATTATAACTACGTGCAAAACCCTATAATGGAAAACTTGCAAATTGATTTATTGTATCCAATTAAAGAAAAAGCATAATACCATACAAGCAAAAAATGCACAACCTACCCCGCGTCCATGTTATTATATTGGCGCGGGGTAAAACGTTACGATATTTATATAAAGGTGTTCTGATTAATATTGAATTGTTTCATTTATTATAGTATTATACTTAAACGCAATATAAGTCACGAAAAGCGAGGAGAAAATTTTATGCGACACAATAAGAAAATTACAAAACCATTTTCCGCAACACTAATTGCTTTAATCACATTTTTTACAATTCTATCTGTATCGGCAGAAGAGACAAACCTGACTATTACAAGCGAAACACGCGCTAAGTGGGATGACTTCGATTATGAATTTTGGATTCAAAACAAAGATGAGAATGCCAGCATGACCCTGACGGGTGGTGGGACTTTTTATTGCAATTGGTCCGATACTTTTAATGTACTATTCCGAATGGGAAAAAGATTGGGCAGTACCAATACCTATGATGAGTACGGTGATATATTTATTGAATATGCCGCCGAGCATAATATAACCAAGGGTGATGTGTCATACCTCTGTATATACGGCTGGACGCAAAATCCGCTGATTGAGTTTTACGTAATTGAGAATTACGGAAATTATCGACCCGGCAAGAACTTCCATGGAACAATCGAGATAGACGGCGGTTTTTATGATATTTATACCGATACCAGGGTGGAGCAACCTTCCATCGAAGGAACCAAAACCTTTGAGCAGTATTTCAGTATTCGAAAAAACAGGCGGACCGAGGGAACTATTTCACTTACCGAACATTTTAAAGCTTGGGAAGAATTAGGACTGGATATGAGCGGAGCATTATATGAGGTAACGCTTTGTTTTGAAGGATTTAGCGGAAGCGGCAGAGGTGATGTATATAAGCATATACTTACGATTGGTGATGATGTTTACGGCGAAAATACCGAAAGATTGCCATTATCTCTTGCCTGGAAAAATGCAATTATTGCAGACAACACAGATGTAATAGATGAAACTCCGGAAGTAATTGAATCTGATGAAATCATTCCCCCCGACATTACCGATGAACCCGAAACAGTTGAAACTGTTTCCGAAAGCATCGCCAGAAATAAACCTGCCGGTTGGTTGGTATTTGTGATTGCCGGGGTCTTAGTCGTGGTGATAATTGCAGGTATAATTGTGATGAATATGAGAAAGAATCAGCCTAAGGTTTAAGGGTGCTCTATTATCAGCTTATTGGTCCGGACAATGGCACTTCCCCTGCTCTTCCACCCCTCAATATTTAACGATACCTCGGCAAGTTTACCTAAAGTCAGACCTAAACTTTCCCACGTACGAAAATGCGCACTGACATCTACTGTTCCGCTGGAGCGTTCCGAAGTCCGGACGCTCCAGTATTGATCAAAATCATTATTGTCACCAATTATAGAAGGTCTTTTTTCTCGTTTGACCGTGAAAATTTCATAAGTGCCGTCATCAGTACTATGTATTCCTAAAAGAGGATTCATGCTGGGAGGTTTATATGTACTGTATTCTTCAATAATATACCATTCAACCAATGGTTCAACCGTCCAGCCGTAGACACATAAATAAGCGTCACCCCACGTTTTTATCTCAGCATCGTATGTTAGTGAAATATTTCCTATTTGATCATGTGTTTTATCGTGGTCATGAAATTTTCTACCGCCACGAAAAACAATGTTATTTATTTCATCCCATTCACAGATGAAAGTACCATTGTGTTTATCGCCGGTAACAATCATTTTTCCTTTACCGTAATCTTTCCAGTATTCATAATCGCAACCGCCAACATCCATAATAGTTTTATCTGTCCAAACAAAAGCATTTTTGTACCCGAGTGGTGTTAAGTTATAAGCATTCTTAAACATTTTTCCAAAATAGCTTGCGTTTTCAAAGCCACACTCAGTACTTATATCAATAACGCTCATATCTGTTGTTTTTAAGAACTCGGCCGCTTTTGCTAAACGATATTCATTAATATACTCAACAAGTCCTTTATCCATATGACGCTTGAAACAGCGAAAACATTCGCCGCGACTTATTTTTATATGGTCGGCAATATTATCAGCGGTAATTTTTTTATTATAATTTTCATGAATATAGGATAATATTTGATTTATGCGTGTTGCATCTGCCATGTAGTCTCCTTAGTAAATGTGACGATAATCATATAAATAGGTTATGATTTAAATAGAAGCATATTTCATTATATGGTACTATAGTTTTGACATAAGTCAAGGCATAAAAGCCCGATACATCAAATATACAGGAGTAAACTTATGCTAATTGGGGATAAAATCACTTTTGATAAATATGAATGGCGGGTACTTGAAATACGAGACAATAAAGCTTTGATTATTACTGAATACATAATCGAACAGCGATCTTTCCACAATATTTGCCAAGATATAACATGGGCGGAATGTTCGTTACGGGAGTATCTTAACCATGAATTTTATGAAAATTTCAACGAAACTGATAAATCAAGAATAATTCCTACAATCAACAAAAACCTTGACAACCAGTGGTATGGTACAAAAGGTGGTGAAGATACAAAGGATAAAATTTTTTTATTGGATATTGAAGAAGTTGTTTGCCGATATTTCGGAGACAGCAGTCTTATCCTTGAAAATCCCGGAAAGCAAAAATATAAATATTGGTTTAACAAAAAAGATGAAAACAATAGCAAACGTATTGCAAAGTATGAAGGCGAAACATGGGGTTCCTGGTGGTGGCTTCGATCAATGGGCCGCAGCAGTATTAAAGCTGTATATGTCCACGGCGATGGTAATATTGGTATCCAAGGAAACCATATGGTAATCGGGAACAAAAGCGATGGGTTTTGCGCAGGTGGCGTTCGTCCGGCGTTATGGTTGGGTATTGAGTAATACACAAAAGATATCGAGAGTGAAGTACCGATGAATTTATGGAAATGAAGGTGTGAATTATGCAAATTGGAGATAGAATTAAGTTCAACAATTACGAATGGCGTATACTCGACATACAAGAAAATAATGTTTTGATTATTACGAAAAATATAATCGAAACGCGCTCTTTCCATGACCGCTATACTGATATAACATGGGCTAATTGTTCATTAAGGAAATACTTAAACAGTGCGTTCTATGACAGATTTACTGCAAATGAAAAATCACGAATCGTTCCGGTTATAAATAAAAACTTGGATAACCAATGGTATGGCACAAAAGGCGGTGAAGATACAGAAGACCGCATATTTTTATTAAGCCTTGATGAAGCCGTTTGCAAATACTTTGGCGATAGCAGCAAAAAACTTTATAACAGGAACCCCAAACATAAGTATTGGTTTCAAAGTAAAGATGAAAATAATAGCAAAAGAGCGACAACTTATAATGGACAAAGAAACTCATGGTGGCTCAGGTCACCAGGACGCATTAGTGCAAAAGCAGTTTATATCAAAGGCAATCCCGCTGGTTGCGTGGGCATCCAAGGTAATAATGTTTTGGAAGGTAATGTCAGCGAAAGAGACTATTTTGGTGGCGTTCGTCCTGCTTTGTGGTTGGGAGGTTTTAATGGAAGTACAAATTGGTGAGTTTTTAATCAGCGATGAAAAATTATTAGTTCAAGCAGACCGTGTCCACGAATTATTGAAAAACACATATTGGGCTGAAAACCGGTCGCTGGAAGTTGTGAAAAAGACAATCGAAAACTCGCTTTGTATTGGTATTTACAAAAATAATTTATTAGTCGGATTTGCTCGTTGTGTTACCGATTATTCTGTTGTTTACTGGCTTTGTGACGTTATCATTGATGAAAAATACAGAGGTCAAGGTCTGGGCAAAGCACTTATGAAAGTTATTAGCGAGCATAATGACTTAAAATTTCTTAGAGGAATTTTAGCAACAAAAGATGCCCATGGTTTATATGAGCAATATGGATATATTCATGACAAAGATACTTTTATGCGTAAAATGTGAAGGAGAAAAAAATGCAAAAACCACTTACTGATTTGGCAATGTACATAAAAAACACGCTGCCCGAAGAAATTCCGGAAACCTATGAACTTAAACCTATTATTAAAGAAATGAATGATGAAAAGAATATTCGCGAAGGTGTTCTTGCATTTAGGGATTTTCTTAGTATATTATACAATCGATTAATTATTGAGGGAGATTTATATTACAAACCACCAAAGAAAGAGGATTCCCATGCAACTATATCAGTGGGTTATCCATTTTTGGATTATTTAAAAAGTATCTTAATCAATATCGGACATGGAAATCTCCAAGAAAATGATATGTCAATTATACTTAATGATTGGCAATCCCTATTTACCATATGGGGTTCGGGTGGTAGTTGGACAATGAGAACCAAGATAACCACTCCAAAATTAATTGAATGTTTAAAGTTTTTATCACTTTGCGGAATTCATTTTGATGGAATTGATTTGCATGAGAAAAAAATAAGCATGTCAAATATTACATCCCTGGTAGTCAAATATCCCGAAAAACCTGTTATGCTGCTAGGATTGAAAGTAATGGCGACAGCCCATAATCAACTGCATATTACAAAATATAATGACGACTTATTTTTGCGATGTGATTATAAATCATTAGTAGATGAAGAAACGGACATAACTTATCTATTGAAAGATACCTTTCGGTCATTGTCTGTGAATGTCAAGGATTTCATTATGACGTTGCACAACCGTTATATAAATGCAGGCTTAACATGCCGTTATGAATGTAAATATTTAGATTTCCGTTTTTTTTATTTACATAAGAAAAAAGAAATATGGATGTTGTCCGCATCATTTCACAATGGTCCGAGATTACTAATAAAAGCAAATAACACCGATAAATATGCAGATGTAATAGAAAATTTTCCTATACCCTTACAAGAAAAAATCGCTAGGGGATATGGTTGCGAAAAAAAGAGGTTCGGTGAGCCCTGCCAAAAGGGTTGTCATGGGTTTAGCTTTCCGTTGGACGAATCCATACTTGATATAAGTAGGAATATAGAGGTATGGCTTGACAAAGAGTTGTCGTGTTTACAACGGAAGAAAATCACAGTATAATGAAACAGTATATTTTAATTTTGATGTTAACAAAAATCATTAGACTGGGAGATGTGAAATGAATATTACTTATAACGATACGAAAAAGGATTTACCATGTGAACAAGTCCAAAGATTATTTGTTTCGGCGGGTTGGTCTGATGGTGTAGATGATGAAATGATTAATTATATGAACATTCCATATATTAATTCTACACTTGTTATTTCGGCATGGGATAACGATTTATTAGTTGGTACCGTGCGGGTATTAAGTGACAAAATTGTCCGCTCTGTAATTTATGATTTAATTATTTTACCCGAATACAAAAATAAGGGAATCGGCAAAGAGCTGGTCAGACGATGTATTGAACACTTTCCCGATACAGAATGGCTTGTCCAAACCGAAAAAGAATTAATCGGATATTATGAAAAAATGGGATTCAAGATTCATGAGGCTGTTTTAACTATACCGAGCAAATATCAACAACAATCTTAGTGATGGGTTTATAGAGGGATTTATCATGATTGTACCAAGAATTAGCTTTCCGGGTAACCACAACCGATTACCACAACAAACCGTTAACCGAAGAAGCTAAGAAACTCATATTGCATTCCAAATACATTTTTTATGGAATCCTTGTCAATATAAGCGACAATGTGGAAGGCATTAACGCATCAGGTGATTTTAATGTTTTCCTCTCTTCCGAAGACGATGTGAGAAAGGCTTTTAATGTTTTGAAGGAAGGCGGTGTCGTAAAAGATGAACTTCAACCGGTATTCTGGTCGTCATTACATTGCTCCTTGAAAGACCGTTTTGGCGTTAATTGGCAAATTATGGTTGCCGCGGGCGGATAAATGAAAAAGAAAATTATAAATATGGGAGCAATGGAAAAAACAAACTAAATGATAATTAAATAGGCAGGTAAATAATGAATTACATTGAATCAAATAAAGCCGCTTGGGAAGAAGCCTTTGACAACCGTCTGCCAAATTGGGGTGACAATAACCATGAATTACTAAGAAAAGAAAAACTTTATTTCTTTAACCCTGATATGCGCAAGGAACTCGAAAAAATTAGCTTCAAGGATAAAATAGTTGCGCACTTTTGTTGTAATAATGGACGAGAATTATTATCACTTTCCGAATACGGAATAAAATCCGGTATAGGGTTTGACATCGCCGAAAATATAATAACCCAAGCAAGAGAAACTGCAGATAAAGCTGGCATCATTAATTGCGAATTTGTTGATTGTAATATTTTAGACATACCCAAAAATTATCACAATCATTTTGATATGATTTTATTTACAATCGGCGCATTAACGTGGTTTCAAGACTTAACACTGCTTTTTGGCAAAGTAGCAAAATGCTTAAAGGACGGTGGGTTGTTGCTAATCAATGATTCCCACCCACTTCTTTATATGCTTCCGATACCGGGTGAGGAAGAATTTGACCCTGACCATCTGAATAGACTGACACATTCATATTTTAGAAAAGAACCGTGGCTTGATAATTCGGGTATGGGTTACATATCAGGGGAATATGAATCCAAAACATTTACGGGTTTTACTCACAAAATGTCAGATATAATTAACGGTCTTTCCATAAATGGAATGAAAACAATTACGTTAAATGAATACGATTATGATATAGGAATTACCGATGTTTACGAAAATAAAGGATTTCCATTATCTTTTATCTTAATCGCGGAAAAATGCTGAATATGTATAGGAAGGGGTAAATAAATGCCAATTGGAGACAATATTGAATTTAATAAATATATATGGCGTGTACTCGACATACAAGACAATGCGGCTTTGATTATAACCGAAAATATTATCGGACAGCGGGCCTATCATAATATTTTTGCCGATGTAACATGGGCTGATTGTGAGCTACGAAGTTATCTTAATGGCGAATTTTATGATACGTTTGCTGAAAAAAATAAATCAAAAATAATCCCGGTAATAAATAAAAACCCGGACAATCCGTGGTATGGCGCAAAAGGTGGGGAAGATACCGAGGACAAAATATTCTTACTAACAATTGAAGATGTTGTGTGCCGATATTTTGGTGATAGCAGCGAAAGGCTAAAGAACCGCGGAGAAAAGGAAAAATATTGGTACCAAAAAAGAGACAGCAACAATTATAAAAGAATGGCAACATTCGGGAGTTATAAATGGTGGTGGTGGCTGAGATCACCCGGACGTATTAATAGTGTTGCCGCATATATCTTCGGTGACGATGGTGGCGTAGGTATTCACGGCAACCCGGTTTTATTCGGGAAAAATTCTAAAAACGGCGGTGTAATATTACCCTTTGACGGAAGCATTAATGGTGGGGTTCGTCCCGCTTTGTGGTTAGAGTTGTAACATAGAATTTCCACAATTATACAAGTAACGTAGAGCTAGAAAGGAATACAAATGAGCAGTAAACATGGTGGGATAATAGCCCAAAAACCAATCAGCGAAATGGCAAAATACATTAAGACTTTAATACCAGCAAATATACCCGAAAATTATGCATTGAAACCTATGTTTATAAGTATTGCACACGAGGAAAACATTAGAAAAGGCGTTGTTGCTTTTAGGGATTTTTTGCTTTTATTTTGTGACCGTTTAATTTCGGACGGGCATTTATATGTAAAACTGAAGAAAAATCCGAAGAGCCACACCGATTACCCATTTTTAGATAACATTATAAGTTTATTAATCAATATTGGTTATAACAGTGAAATAGCTGTAAGCGGTGATTCGCTAATAATAACTGATTTATTATCACTTACCGATGTGATTGGCGGGGAAGGTCAGATTAGAAAGAATAAAATGCCTTTCCCGATAATAATTGAAGGATTACAATTCTTAACCTTATGCGGTTTTGTTTTTGACGGAATTAATTTTGAATCAGATGTATTAAATGTAGGATTAATTAAAATATCATACCCTGATAACCCGATTATGCTTACTGGTTTAAAAACCATGTCAATTGCTCATATTGATTTAGGGTTGAAAAAGGCGGGGAACTGCGATATTTTTTCGCGTTGCGATTACAGGGTAATAAAAACAGAAAATACAGAAGTTATTGATATTCTTAAAGATTTTTTATATCCGCTGTCTCTGGAAGTTCAAAAAATTATTATTGATTTACACAATCATTTTTTGAAAATAGGATTTAAATGCGAGGTAAAAAACGGCAATGAATTTATTTATTGGTATAAACAAAAAAGAATATATACGGTTATTTCAAATTTAAACGAGGGATACCTTTTATTACTTAAAGCCAAAAATACAGACAAGTATATT
>Ga0209737_10002768_pt1 | contig 12238 bp, 13 predicted proteins | sample TergutCu122P3_FD_187284 | JGI IMG/M metagenome (GOLD analysis project Ga0209737, IMG submission 187284) | Cubitermes ugandensis P3 segment gut microbial communities from Kakamega Forest, Kenya - Cu122 P3 (SPAdes) (version 2) | ecosystem: Host-associated > Arthropoda: Insects > Digestive system... | reverse complement strand
AGTTTCATAAAATTCTTCTATTTGTTCAAGTTCCCCTTCTTCAGGGGCATAGACAGCTATTAGTGTTAAGTATCCTTTTTGTAATTTATATCTTAATTGGAGGATTCTTTCATTTATAAACATGTAACTATGTATTCTCTTTTTAAGTGTGGTTTTAATCATTATTGCTACTCCTGCAGCTGCTCTTTTGTTTGTTGGGACACCGCTGTACAATAAAGCATAGTCTTCCAATTCTTGCGAACCCTTTAATTTATTTTTTGTTTCTGGTATCACTGCTATATCTACATTTGCTTTTATTAATTCTTCTTGCAGTAGTTTCTCTTTGCCATATAAGCCTCTGACATTCCACATGCCTATTTTCAGTAAACCTGGATTCGTTTTCCTCTTCCTCGCTTTAATCGTCAAATGTGAATCAGTCCTGCGTTTCCTCTGGAGATTCTGAGTTGGATAGGATGTCCTCATGATGGATAGGATGTCCTCAGGATAGATAGGATGTCCTCACGATGGATAGGATGTCCTCACGATGGATAGGATGTTCTCAGGACGGATAGGATGTCCTCAGGATAGATAGGATGTCCTCACGATGGATAGGATGTCCTCAGGATGGATAGGATGTCCTCAGGATGGATAGGATGTCCTCACGATGAATAGGATGTCCTCAGGATGGATAGGATGTCCTCACGATGGATAGGATGTCCTCAGGATGGATAGGATGTCCTCACGATGGATAGGATGTTCTCACGATGGATAGGATGTCCTCAGGATGGATAGGATGTCCTCACGATTGATAGGATGTCCTCAGGATGGATAGGATGTCCTCACGATGGATAGGATGTCCTCAGGATGGATAGGATGTCCTCAGGATGGATAACCAGTCTCTCGCTGAGTAAGTTTGGTGGTAGCTACCCTCAGGGCTTCCAAACGTGCCCGTTTTCTGTAGGGGTGTGCTCCCTTAGCCGAGGGTCCCGGTTTTGAGGCGCCGAGAACTCGCCTTCATCCGCTCCTCTCTGCTACAACGAAAGTTGCATTGCCCAGGGATCATGAGCGAGGACGTGAGGAAGTCGGATTTGCTGGCAGAGCTGACCGATGTCATGTCAGACGGTGTTACTCAAGATTTGTGGATATTATCTATCGGCATTGATAATAACCCCTGGGGCCTTAACCAGCCTTTAGATAACCTGATAAAACATTATTGTATTTTTGTTTCCTTGTGTCAGTCTGTTCTTGTACAAAAAGCCGTTTATCAGAAGTGACATTACAGTGAAATACCCAATGAACTTTCGACGTTCGATGGTTAGATTGGTGCACATCCTTAATACGTACAGTTTTTTATTGTACTGGAGGACTTTACGTCTGATATCGGTGCTTGCTTCATCGCTATGTGTGACAAAAATTCCAGCCTGTATTTGGCTGCTTATCTAATCAGCTTTTAGTAACTGGCTACCTGGGCGGTTTAAGATGAAAGGTCTGAAGAAATAGTATCAGGGAACTTCAGTGATATCTGAGAGCGTCTGGGGAAGTTAATAATCTGGATTATTTCTTGATCATGCTGTTATTTCGGGGAAAGCCAATCAGTATTAAGGTGTTTTGGATTTCTGATTGGCTTTACACAAAGAGCTATTTTCGTACCACAAAGAGTGTTCAGCCTACTTGTTCATGCCCGTGCAATAGTATCACCATATCAAACACCGACAATTTTATAAAATTTTTTAATTTTATGCCCTTTATAGTCTGATGATTATACACCATAAGTTTTCTTGTAAATATGTTTTATTTGACTTCAGAGTTTTAAAACTGGTGATTCATTTTGTTGCACCACGTTGCTAGAATGTATCAATTATACTTCCTGAAGATGACCCTAAAGGGTTGAAACGTGTTGAAGTTATGTATAGTGTTAATAAAGTGGTGATTTAATAATATATGAGCGCATTTGTTGGTCTTTATTTGATATATGTTAATTTTTTATTTGTGCATTCACGTTTATGCAGTACACAGCCTCCTGTACCAATGGGTATCGGGTCTCTTCGTCTGGGGGTAAAGTGGCCGTGGCGTTGACCACCCACCCCAATCTAGCGCCAAAATTACGGGAAGGGTAGAGCTGTTACCTTACTCCCCCACTGGACCTTCATGGCCTGTTCTAGGGTGACCTTTACATTTTTGCATTTACGAGGGTTGGAACTTTAATAGTGGCAACTATTTATTTACAACTGATACAAGGATATCAGTTGTAAATAAATAGTTGCCACTATTAAAGTTCCAACCCTCGTACATTTATGCATTGAAGATAATGGATTAATGACGGATTGTTATTTAACCACGTTGTTTGAACACCGTAAGTCGTAATTGTATTGTCATTTGCAGTGGGAAAGTGACAGACAATACATACTGAAGTCTCCTCCAGTTCAGACTGGAGGAGAGCGGAATTTCAACCGGCATACCGTACGGCCGTTTACATAGAGTGACGATACCAGATGCTGTAATAAAACAATTTGACCTCCCGAATATGAGCATAGTACTGCTTGAAACATGTCGAGTATTATAATGTAACATATATATTGTTATAGAATAAAGGAATTGTGCGTTAAATTCGTAATTTGAAACAAGTCTGTACTATGATGCGCGGTCAGAAAAACACCAACTTCTCCTTCAGTTAGTCCAATACCCCTTCCTTCTACTCCCTTTCTACTTCCAGTGACGGGTAATCCTGTAATTTGAGGATTCCATTCTTCTGGAATATGACACTTTCATTGGGTAATCAGATCATCTTGTTTTGAGGCAGTGAAGTTAATGTGCTCATCTTCAAAGGTCAGTAGGTCCTAGTTCTTCCTCATACTGCTGGGACCTACTGATCCTTACTGGGTCTCAAATTGTGGGAGGAGCATAGGATGCAAAGGATGATATTTGTGTCTGTGGGGGAGTATGTAACAGAGTACTGCACAGGATTGCCTGAGGGGGAGTGTCATGTTTTTATTCTTCATTAAATATTATTAGAGTTATCAAGGGAAGGTGGGGTGAGATGGGCAGGGCATGTGGATGTATGGGGAACAGGAGAAGTGTATACAAGGTTTGTGAGGACAACCTGAGGGCAAGAGACTACTTGGAATGGAAAACATTGGTATTGTCCAGGCACATGGACTGGATTGAACTGACTGAGGATTTGGACAACTGGTAGGATAATGTGAACACAATAATGAACCTTTTGGTTCCATAATGTGCAGGGAATTTTATAATTAGCTGAGTTTGTTGGCTTTTCAAAGAGGACTCCACCTGCATGACTTTCATGCATTTAGCTTATGTGTTTTGCTTGATTGTGACCTTGACTGATTTATCTGTGTAATGGGCACGGACTGTATTCTGTGAGGAGTGAACTAACTTTCTGTATATATTTTTGATTAATTTCAGTCTTTGAATGTAAATGTATACATTTTTTAATTGCAGATAAACAGCAAATACAGTGAAGAGCTTGCACAAGAATCACTGGAATGGATAAAGGCCATCACCCAGGAGGACTTCAGTGTTTCGGGTGAAATGGATAACTTATATGAGGTCCTCAAGGATGGAACCTTGCTTTGCAGGTTGGCATTAAGAATGGTATCTGGGCATTTGGCTGTACCAGGCGTGCGCATGGCAGTCCTTGCATTATACTCGCATTAGATAGCTCCATATGTGTACTAACCTCGGAATTCTTCCCAGACCCAGCTTGGGTTTTGTATTCTTCACTTTAATACATTTACAATTCATATAGTAGTTTTTACGTTTTCCATACTGTTTTGTGATAATTATAGTATATTTATAGAACCATCAAACACAACAATGAGAGTGTCCTCGTTGTCTTTATTGCTGTTAGGACGACATGTTTCGGTCCTGAATCTCGCCACCTTAGTCACAAGACAATTCGAATAATACAAGTGTATATAAAACTGACATCAACCCCCCACCGTTATGGACACCTAATTATCTTCAATATAACAGCTACTAACCGCAGATCCAGTTACTTATATTATTTTAACTCAAGATTTATATAATAAGATTTTAATTTCAATATACAGTTTCATACAGCTTTGTAAAACCGAATGGGATCCCATCGCGTTACGACATTTTTATAAATTCTACATGCATATTTCTTAGCTCTTAGGGACCTGATGATGGTCCAATAAAGGACCGAAACATGTTGTCCTAACAGCAATAAAGACAACGAGGACACTCTCATTGTTGTGTTTGATGGTTCTATAAATATACTATTTACAATTCAGTTAAATTTTTAGTCATCCATCGTTACCCATTATTTCAGCCTATCTATCCTTTCAAGATTGGGATCTTAAGTCATGTAATTTGATAAACAGTTGAAATCAGAGGAGTGTAATGCCTTCAAAACATAGGTATTTACCAGCCAAAATGGTGTAATGTCTCAAAAGACTTGAATATCTATGTGTCCTCTGTGTAGGCTCAAAGTGAGTTTTTCTGAGAGCTCATACTCTACTGAAAGAGTTGGAGGCTTCTCTGTTCAGATTGGTCTGACCACTAAGACATAAGAAGGTCTAACAGAAGCAGTGTTACTGTAAGTGTGCTTTTGGTGGTGTTTTGGTGTCTTCAGTTTTATTGTCTTCCACATCTCTCCAGTTAATGTTCTCATTTCTGCTTCTTCACTTTTTACAGAGAGTTATGTCTTGTGGATGAATGTGGAAAGTGGTTTAATTTAAATGATGATTTATTTATGTCCCCAGGTACATGATTGTGTGAGAAAAATTGGTTATGTCACTGAAATGTTGTTGACTTTTCACTCCCATCCACAATATAACAGTCTTAAAACAAGCATGGACCACAATTCGAGGGTGGAATTTTATATTCCCAGTTCGTTTATTTTAGATGGCAGTCTGTTGTTGCCAGGGGTTGATCAACAGTAGGAATGTTAATCTGTGTGTGTTTCAGTATTTTATCCTGTGTTGATGCGTTTTCAATTAGATTTAGACCTTATATAGGTTAAGTTCTGTGCAGTATGTTGTCCATATTTTATGTAATAATTACATTTGAGAAGTCTTATGAAGTTGTTTTTGGGGTTTAAGTAAAGTATGGGCCATGTTTGGCTCATTGCAATTAAGAATTAAATTCTCTCAGCAGCTGTCTTGTAACAGAACTAGGTATAATGTTTCTTTTCTTAGTCAGTTTGTTTTCGCTGTTAATCCATTTCAGTCAAACATTGATGTAGGACACATGAATTCAGTCACAGTTTCTACATAAAGGTAAAGGTTAAGCAATTCCTAGACTGCCAGCATATGAAGGTGGCAAGGTGTAGCCATCCATAATCTTACTAAAGTACATATGCATGTATACCAGAATAGAATAGAATACCAATATAGAATAATAATAATAGTTGCCTGCTCTCCAACTGTTATGTCACTCATAGGTTAAGAACAGCCACAATAGAGGTGATGTATATTCAAGTACTGAACAAAAGTAACAGAAAGGATCTGTATTTCCTTATATATATATATATATATAAACTTGATCCATTTCTTTTGTATGATTAAGTACTTCATTGAGTCATTTAATTTCTATATTCAGAACACTTTTAATTATAGCTGCTGTGTTGCAGAACTGAACTTGGAGACCAAATGTTTTGTGTATTTTACTTGTGAACTTGTGCATTCTGCTTCAAATTTTGTTTTTCTAATATAGCACACTATTTCAGTTATCTATTTTAATTGAATATTTTCTCTTGAATGATGTTAGTAGAGTTTATTAATGTTGGCATCATGAGAAACTAATGGATATATGCCATTGCAGGCTAGTAAACTGTATCAAACCAGGATCAGCAAAGAAAATTAATCAAAGCGCTATGGCATTCAAGTGCATGGAAAACATCAATGTTTTCCTTGAAGCAGCCAAAGACCTGGGTGTTCCACCTCAAGAAACCTTCCAGACTGTAGATTTATGGGAACGGCAGAATCTGAATTCTGTTGTTATCTGCCTGCAGTCTCTTGGTAGGAAGGTGAGTAATGGCATTAATTCTGCATAGGATCATGTTCTGAAAAAATGATTCCCAAACATTTTCACCTGCAAACCATCCTTTATCTTGAAAAATTCAACTGTACCTTGATACAGCATGAACTTACAAACCCTGAGAATATATTTGTAATATAACATTACCTATATTCCATACAGTATATTGACTACACAGTATTTAATTATTTGTGGTTATGTGTGCATTTAATTGGATTAAATACTGTATACTTGTAATGTGTTTAGTGCAAAAACTTTGTCTGTGACCTAAACAAATGTTTGGGAACCTTCAGCTTATTGCTGTGTGTAGAGGCAACAGTTTAAAGCAGTGGGCTGAGTAAGATTATGATTTAATATAATGTGATTCTATGTGTTTTAACTTTTGTTGTCAGGCGGGTAATTATGGCAAGCCTAGCATTGGTCCCAAGGAAGCTGAAAAGAATGTTCGAAACTTCTCTGATGAACAGATGCGTGCTGGCCAGGGTATGATCAGTCTTCAGTATGGCAGCAACAAAGGTGCCACCCAGAGTGGAATCAACTTTGGCAATACCCGACACATGTAAATGCCACTTTCCCCAAACCAGACTACTGACTGTTGCCCTATATGCACAAATGAATCATGTTTATTGTAATGACATAGACCATGAGATCCCATGATATTACTGCTCATTATGTACTCTTGTGTTGTATACTGTGGTCCTAGGGTTGGTGAATGAGTTCAGCTAGTAGTCTGGCTGATGGTATAAAATAAAATAAAAATAAAATAAAATAAAGACAGGCTCTGTTTGAAAGACGACAGAATGAAGAAGTGTAATGGATATTCATATTTGAGAATGCACAAATAATCTTTTGTGTCAATAAATTCAAAATATTTTAGTGAGATGAGTAAAGAGAGAATGGACCTGCAATATTCAGAAGATATTTAGTAAGTTAATAGTCATAGCATTTTGTACAAATTCTTTTGCCAGTTTTAAAGAAGGGACGTTTTCCCCATGCAGACACATTGGGACACCACAATGTCTGCTGTTCTCTGATTTCCAAACATTCCTAGTAAACTGGATGGGTTGGTTGGTTGGTTGGTTGGTTTCATGATATATATCTTGACTACCAGCCAGTGTACAACACGTGTTGCTATTTTACATTGTACAGTATGTGTATAAGGTCTCTCTACCTACCTGTGAAAACTGAGCAGTATTTTTAAATTATGGTTAAAATTGTAATGACCAAAAGAATGTTAGAACATTAAAAAATACACATATTTTCTATGAATGTAAGTTGAAGTATAGATCTCTTCATATAAATTTTCCCACAGGAATTGTGTAAGTTATGTAATTGGAAAATTAAAAAAACTAGTTTTACTATCTCCTCCTTTTATTTTCCTGGAATATTATGAAAGATACCTTTAATTTTTGCTGCCTTGCTCAACATTCTCCATCACATGCTATTTCTAATTTGGTACAGCCTTTTGATTATTAATGTTCACAGTCATATATGTGATTTTGTGTTATGTCTGATATTAGGATTGGATTTTTATATCCCAGTAGTTGCCGAAGCATGCTTTGAATTCGTATCACAGTGATTTGTGTGTAAGTGTCCTGGCAATTGGTGGGCTGGGATAGCATGGTCAGTATTGCATCTTGCTATGGGCTGGGCATTTGGGGCATCAATTTGTAGTGTGGACAAGATTTTCTGTGACTGTCCAGGCCGGTCCTGGGACCCACCCATCTTCCTATACAAGGGGGTGGTGATAAAACCTTAGCCTGACCTACTTCCCAATGGAGTAGGATGGAATCGATAGTGTCGTTGGAAAGAGGGGTCTGTTCACGTGCCGAATTGCAAGTATTTTCCTGTTACAGAGGCTTAAAGTATGTCAGGCGATGCACGCGATTTCAACGACATCGAGACGCGAGTTGTCATCAAGTTCCCCCCCCTGTAAGGCAAGGCGCTGACGGAAATACACGCCATTCTGACAGAAACATTACAGGAACATGCACCATCATATGCCACTGTCAAAAACTGGGTGGCCCAGTTTAAATGTGATTTTTCCACCTGTGATGCACCTCATCCTGGACGAACCAAAACAGTGACCACCCTGGAGATTATTGATCAAATTCACGAGCTAATCTTGGAAGATGGCCGGATTTCAGCTAAATCAATAGCTGAGCAACTGGGCATCTCACGTGAGCGGGTTAGGCCCATCATTCATGAAGATTTGGACATGTAGAAGCTCTCTGCAAAGTGGGAACCTAAATGCCTGAACACGGATCAAAAACGTCAACGGTGCCAGGTGTCTGAACAACTTTTGGAATTTTTTCCAGCGCAATCCAAATGATTTTCTGTTGGGCGCGATTGGTGACTGTGGACGAAACCTGGTTATATCACTGTGACCCGGAGTGGCGGCATAGCGGCTCACCCCACTCCAAAAAATTCTGAGTGCAAAAATCCGCTGGAAAAGTTCTCGCCTTGATTTTTTGGGATCAAGACGGCATTCGCCTCACTGATTATCTTCCAAAGGACCAAACTATCAACGCGGAGTATTACTCATCTCTGCTGATGCAATTGAAGGACATTTTGAAGGAAAAACGCCATGGGAAGGTCACCAAGGGGGTCTTGTTCTTGCACGACAATGCCCCGGCTCACTGGATACTTGCAACCCAGAAGAAACTGGCCTACCTGGACTTTCAGGGTCTTGATCACCCACCATGTTTTCTGGATGTGGCCCCGTTGGACTACCACCTGTTCCCTGGACTGAAAAAGCAATTGAAAGGTCGCCATTTTTCGTCCGACGCAGAGGTCATTGCTGCTGCAGAGACCTGGTTGGATGGACAACCTTCTGAATTTTTTTTTGAGTGGCTTGCAGAAGTTAGAGCAACGGGCTAAGAAGTGTATTGAGCTTTGTGGGGAGTATGTTGAATAAATCCTGAGTTTGGTCGCTGTAGCTTGTTTCCTTCCTGGTCGTGCTGAAGACTTATCAGCACCCCCTCGTAGAATGGGTGCTGGGTCATTCCCTGGGGTAAAATGGCCAGGGCATGGAATTAACTACCCACACTTATTTAGCGTGGAGGTGCTTTCATCGCATATTATAGGGTGAACTTTACCGTTTATCAGGTAAGTGACTGGCAACTGAACAGTAAGGTAACTCTCTGTCCTTTCCTTTATGAAGTTAATGATTTAAATTTTGGTTTATTGTAGTGTTATGGCCTACTCAGTGTTTCTGGATAAATGTCAAGATATGTTATCCACTGTGAAACCTGCAACTTTCTTTCTTCTGTTTCACATCCTTGGTATTTGCTACCCAATATTATTAGTCTTTCACTTGCTACAGCAGGTTGATTTTGTGTACATCCTAGTAACACTTTCAGAAGTATGCTTCAAATACCCCATTGATAACAGTGAATGTAGTATCTGCTTATGTTATTAATAGGCTACTAAGTAAGATGAAGGGTATGCAGGTAAATTTTGCTATCATGCTTCTTTCTGAAAGCACCATTTGCTGTCATGGGATAGTGGAGAAGTTAAATTTGGAAGTATTCAATTTTCTACTCATCTGCCTCATATTTATGAGCACAGATTGTCTCCCTTGATACTGATGAGCTGTTGAGTTTCTCACAGTGGTTACTGAAATTTACTGTCTTCTGAGGCAGCTTGATATGTGTTGACCTGTGTAATGTCAAGATGTGCTTCTGGTCCCTGTTTGAGTAAAACAAATACATGTACAGTGCACACCATTGTTCCATGTCTCAAGACCCATTTTGATATCCTCACAGCTACGTACATCTAGGTTTCCCAAGTGATGTCTTCTACAAAAAATTGTGTATGCATTTTGTGTTTATTACATGTGCACTACAATACCTTTTCATCCATCCAGCTTGAGTTTATCATCCTAAACACAGAAATGGACAGTTTTATAAGGTTTGGTCAGTCAGAGCTGCTGAACAGGACATACTCATAAATAGCACTTGGAAGTCTGGGCTGACCACCATGATTAATGATTAAAATACTTGTCACTGGCCATACTTACATTAGCTGATTCCAAGACTAGTGAAGATAGGATTTCGGTGCCGTGAAGGTTTACACGTAGTAGAAGGCACACAAACAAGACTGAAACACATACTTTTATTTAAATAATAATAATAATAATTATTATTATTATTATTGTTGTCCGACAGGATATTCGCGTGACGGTCGAGTTTCGGTTGTTGCATGAACTGGTCCCAGCTCTAGTCAGTACGTGCGCGTCAGTGATAAGGTGGTGGAGTTTGTGTCGTCGGTGTTCGCTTGATTGGGACACGAGTTAAGTGTTGTGCATTATCGCCATGAAAATGAACACGTCTAAATCGTCATATCCGGTTATTTGTGCCCGATTCGTTGTTTTATATTGGTGTAATTGTGTGTGTGTGTGTGTAATGGTAATGTCGCTGTAGCCATGAAGACTATGGGGGGAGGTATTTTACTGATTCTTAACCTCAGCATCAGTGGGGGTCGATTTCTCGGACGTCTTAGCCAGTAGCCTGGTCACTATCTCATCTCCCATTAAATGTTTGTATATGACGTATACAGAAGTAAAACACGAAGTGAAGTTCCGTTTATTTACATTCGCACATTCCTAACTTAACCTAAAAAATAGTGTAGATAGAAGAGTGTCGTAATGAACGTAGAAATTTTTCAAGCAGATCTGTTTGTATGTGTATATTTCATACACATTTCGTAGCGTATTGTTAAAATGGCGTTGAATTATATTCGGAATGTGTCATAGCATACATATGCAGTCTTTGAACTTTTCAGCTGTAAGAGCTTTACCACCCAAATGTAAGGCCAGTAAAACAACGGGGAATGTAGCCCACAGATACACAAGAGACCGCCGACAGAATTCTGCGGGACAAGCGCTGAAAATACGCGTACGTAAATACGGGAGTTAAGATATTTGACATGAGAACTTGAGGAAAGCGTTAAGTTTGTATTAAGTAGGAGGCTGGATGGGCCCCAACCCATCTGTACGTATGGGTTAGATTAGATTGACATTGGTTTCGAGCCCCTACGGTCCCGATGCGCCTAGGCCTTACGGACGGGCCATTTGTGCCCCATAGTCTGATATCAACTCAGGAGAGCCCTGTCCCTTTACCAAAGTTCCAGATGGCCCCCAGACTTAAAAATCTTAATGGCCTCCGGATCCAAGAAAGGAACCCAGATATACTTTTCTTATCTCAAAAGTCCAGGCAAACGGCCCTCCAGGTTCCCCAACAGGGCCCCTATGAAGAGAGAGGTCCGTTCGCAGGGCATTTTGCATATCTTAAAAAAAAAACATCTTTCGGGTTCCCCACTAAAGGAGCCCTCTCTCAAGGTCCCTTAATGGAATCCCTCGTAGAGAGATACCCCACCACTAGAGCCCTCCATTCATCCATTAAAGTGCCCGGTATACGTGACCCCCGCATACCAGGTTCCCCTCGGCTGGAAAGGGGCCCCCATGGAGAGATGCCTGCATCCGGAGACTTTCTTAACATCTTCCAGGGTCCCCAGTGAAGAAGTTTCCCTCAGGCCCCCCAAGGATCCTCTTCCAAGTGAGGGACGCTTCATCTACAGAGCTCCCTTCATCCGTCTTTCAAAGTCCCCGGTAGATGAGCCCTCCTCCAGGTTCCCCAAAACGGGGCTCTTATGGAAAGAGATGCTCGTTTTCAGAGCCTTTTCTACGTATCCTTCAGGGCCCCCAACAAGGGATCCCTCCCTCCAGGTCCCCTTCACAGAGCTCCCACATAGAGAGAGACTGCACCCCCAGAGCTCTTCTCAACCATATTTCAAAGTCCCCGGTATAGGAGCCCACAACAGGTTGCCCAACTGAGCCCCCATGAGAAGAGATGCCCATCCCCAGAGCCTTCCTTTCATAACTTCCAGGACCCCAGCAAAGGCCCCCCCCTCTCCAGGTTCCCCTAAAAGAGCTCCCATAGAGAGGGATGTCCCGTTACCAGAGCCCCCTTTCAACTAACATTCAGAGTTCCCGGTGAACGGAACCCCATGAAACTGGGGAGTGATGTCCGTCCCCTGAGCCCTCCGCTCCATATCCTTCCGGATCCCCAGAAAGGATCCCCCCCCCTAACAGAGCTCCCGCAAAAGAGAGATGCTCCCTTTCCGGAGCTCTCCAACTGTCTCTAAAATTCCCAGTCAACGGACTCCCCAGGTTTCCCAGCGGGCCCGTGCATAGACACCCGTCTCCAGAGCTTTCTTCAACACCTTTCCCTCAAAA
>Ga0209737_10002767_pt1 | contig 12241 bp, 8 predicted proteins | sample TergutCu122P3_FD_187284 | JGI IMG/M metagenome (GOLD analysis project Ga0209737, IMG submission 187284) | Cubitermes ugandensis P3 segment gut microbial communities from Kakamega Forest, Kenya - Cu122 P3 (SPAdes) (version 2) | ecosystem: Host-associated > Arthropoda: Insects > Digestive system >... | reverse complement strand
GTCTTGCCGGTGACAATAGCAGAGAGGCCACACCCGATCCCATCCCGAACTCGGAAGTTAAGCTCTCTAGCGCCGATGGTACTGCGTGGGTGACTGCGTGGGAGAGTAGGTCGTCGCCGGCTTTTTTATTTTGGGCAGCTCTGAAAGCGCTGCCCTTATTTTTTGATACTGGCGGTCAAGCCCCCGCGTTCATGGTGATGGGATTTATCTCTCGCTCAAAAATTCTGTCGATGGGTGTTGCGTATGACATCGTCGGTGGATTGGTAATATGCTCCACGAAAGAGTAGCTCGAAGTTTTCGCGATCCCGAAGGCGCTGGGTTAAAAATCTGGCAGCGGCCTGTTCGGTGTATTCGTCTCTGGTATGTCGGATAATCCGAGCGGCATCAGCAGCATAGATCCTTGCATTACCAATGTAGTCAATGAGGGCATTTGTGACGTCATTCGTACTCTCATTGTCGGTGACCCTGTTAATGGCTTTCTGAATGGCAGCACAAGAGGCAAGGCTATTGCTATCCTGATTGACATTTTCCGAACAGCTGGATGGATGGCCGGCTATGTCTTCATCAAACCCTCTATAATAAGGGACGTTGTAGATTTCTTCTCGAATGAGATCGTCTGTGGACTGAAAAAATGCCCCACGGAAGAGTAGGTTGTAGCCTCTGCGATTGTAGAGGCGGCGAGTGACATATTTTGCGGCAGCTTGTTCTGCTCCCAGGTTTTTTGTGTGTCGGATGATGCGTGCAGCATCGGCAGGGTAGAGATACGAATTCCCAATGTAATCAATGAGAATATAGACGACATCCTCAGGATCCTCAGTGATGTAGATCTTATTTATGGCATTCCGAATGGCCGTACACGAAGCAAAGTTTTGGTTTTCCTGATTGGCATTTCCCGAACAGCTGGACGGATAGCCAGCCATGTCTTCATCAAACCCACTATAGTATGTGGTGGTCTCGTAAGCGCATGCCTCTTTCATCGGGATGGCAGTGCTGAGCGCTAACAGAGCCACAAGGCCGGAGAATCGAAGTTGAGACAGTATATTCTTTACAGATAAATTTTTCATGGTTACCGCCGCAAAGAGAGCTTACAAACGAGCGCATGCCCGTGCAATGCATGGCGTGCCTCAGAAGTAGCTGCAAGATGCGCGCCAACCAGCGTAGCTGCGAGTGCGTATCCGCAGCCAGAATGGCAAGGATAGCATGAGCTGCGCGCGTATTTGGCGCCTGCCAAATAGCGCGCTTCGGCAGGCCGTATTGGTGGGGCAGGGCACCACCAATAGGCAGCGTCATAACAAACAAGTCTGGAATCGGCCTATCCATAAAGTGCCAGGACGGAGGCCAGCGTGATGGCGGCGGTTTCGGTGCGCAGAATGTTGTGGCCGAGGCTGATGGGGGATGCGCATGATTGCAGGAGGTCGGTTTCGCGGGGGCTGAATCCGCCTTCCGGTCCAACGATGAGGGCGATTTGGGTTTGCCGGGGGAGTGGGCTGAGGGCGTCGTGAAGGGAGAGATGGGCGCCGGGATGTGCGAAGAAAAGCGCTGTGTTGCGGTGGTGGCAGAAGGTTTCGAGGGTTTGTGGGGGGAGGATTTCAGGGGGGATTGGGTTTAGGGATTGGCGGGCGGCCTGGGCGGCGATTTTTTCGATGCGCGCGGCTTTGGCGTTCCAGTCTGAGATGCGGATGACCGAGTGCTGGCATTGGAGCGGTGCCAGGCATTGAATGCCGAGTTCGGTGGTTTTTTCGATGGCCCACTCGAAGCGTGGCCATTTGATGAGGGAGAGGGCCAGGGTGATTTGGAATCGCCGCACTGTCTGAGTCTGGATATGTTTTGACGTGCATTGGAAATGTCCCCCTGTGTCAAGGCATCCGACGACGAGGGTGCCTTTTGGGTGGCAGATTTCGAGGGCGTCGCCTGGCTGGAGCCTCATGACATTTTGGGCGTGATGTCGGATGTCATCCGGCAGCGGGAAGGTTTGGCCTTCCTGCCAGTCGTCCAGGGGGGCGGTGTATGTGATGAAACGCTTTGGCATAAATTTTTCCTATTGCAGCAGGGTGTGGCAGTCGTTTTTTGTGTGAAATCCATGTTTGATGCCATGTGGTTTTTACCCATCGCCGGGCTGAAGTGTGAGAATGTCAGAATTATGCGTCTTGTGGTTCAAAATATCGCGCTGATGTGCAATATTAGCTGCGGTATTTGGTACTGCTCTTACTCTCAGGGTTGAAGCACATGACGAAGGTAGACGAAGTGAAGCCGGTTGCGTGCGGCTATGATTTCAGCGATGACTGGCTTGGTGAGCTCTCCGAGGCGCTTGATTTCGATGCTTTTGTGCCGAATGAGAAGCAGCAGCCTGTATGTGCGTGCGGTGGTGGGTCGCTTGATGTGCTGCCCGGCCTGGGTGAGTCTGAGGGTGAGGCGGCTGGTGGTGGTGGGGGGGCGGAGCCTGTCTTTGAACGCGTTGAGGCCAGGGTGGTGGATGTGACGGCTTTGCAGCGGCGGTTGAGCTCGGCAAGCCATGAATTAAAAGGGGTTGGTGTAGACGAGGCCACGCAGGTCACTCAGTTTGTGTCGCTTATTTTGATACGTTTATTTGATGATTTGGAGCTTGTTCTCGTTCAGAAGCATAGCGAGGAGGTGGGGGATCTGGCGAAGCAGGTGGCGCGTCTTGGCAATATTTTGTCGTTTTGCGGCATGCCGGAGGCGCTGCCGATTCTTGCCTATATTGTCAATATGCTGCCACTGAGTTTTGAGGAAGCGTCGATTGGTGAGGGTGCAGCTCGTCGTTACGACAGTCTTAAGATGCAGGTTTTTCTTGAGAAGGCAGTCGAGATTCTGAATTGCCTGGTCTATATTCTCAGGTATCTTTCGGAGCGTTATGCCGGGTTTGATATGGGGCGTTTTGCGGGTGTGCTTGAGACGCTCTATGAATCACTGTGTGCGGTGCCCGGGCTGCCAAGTGCGGAAGCGCCTCTGCCTGTTCGCGACAGTGTGAATCCAGAGGAGCTGACCTCACGCACGGTGAACAAGCTTGCCAGAACGCTTGAGACGCTTATCACCGAGTCTTTGCACTACCTTGAGGCGTGTGTTTCGTATGGCTACAGCTGTGGGTATCGCGAGGCAACAAGCTGCCTCAGCAGTGCGATTCAGATTGCCAAGGAATACAACCTGAGCAGTCTGCTTGAGGGGGTTGAAGCGCTTCATAGGAAGCTGGCCTCGCTGGTTTTGCCAAACAAGCCCTGTATGGCTGTATATGACCGCTATGATTTGGTTTGTGATCGATTGGAAGTTCACTTTCCGAAGGCTGTGGGCGGAAAGAAGCTGCGGCATCTGCGTGCGCTCATATCGAAATTGGCAGATCGTCAGCAGGGGGCGGGGGGGCGGTCGTTTGCATTCCGCTGGCGAAAGTTTTTGCTTGAGGCCGGGCCTTATTTGCCCAATCGGCTGACGACCTTAGAGGCGATGTATAGGAAATTGGCGCCGCTGCATGAGCTGGCGAGGTGTCATGGCATTGCCTGGGTAGAGAAGGTGGTGGGCAAGCTCATGGTCTGCTGGGAGGTTTACCCGGAAGCTTGCGGTGCGGCCTATCTTGGCCTGGCCTTGGAGATGCGTTCATTTCCGACCGAAGATATCGGTGCCGACGATTTGGAGCAGCTTAATCACGAGCGTCTGCGCGTTTTGTTTGAGCGCAATCTTTCGGTTCGTCCGCCCAAGGTTTATTCTGTCATTCGCGATGCGCTTGGAGAGGCGGAGAAATTGCTCCAGCAGATCGAGCAACCCGAGGAGATATCGACGTCCAGGATTGAGGATATCCTTATCGACGCGCGCCGGGTGCAGTGCCATGCCCTGGTGAGGATAGCCGAGGTGCTGCTGGCGCTGCTTGAGAGGATTCCCGCGAGGGAGGGTGGGGGTGTGGTCGCGCCAGAGGGGCTTATGTCGGCCATTTATCACTCTGGCGGGTTATTTAAGGCCATATGTGAACGCATGCTTCGTCATCTTGCGCGCGAGCAGAATAATCCTGTTCTGACATCGCGGCATATTTTTTACGAGGTATTGCTGTCGCTTTACCAGCCTTCCGGGCAGCCACGTGACAGCGTGACGTATTACATCCAGAAGCGGCTGAGGACGATTGCAGATGAAGTCCGTCTGGTTTGGAGCAATACGTCTACGCCCACATCAACCGAGTACTACTGTGGGCTGCTGCGGTCACTTTTGCATCTTGCAACTGTTTGTGAACTCAAGGAAATCCGTCTTTTGATTTTGGCACATCTTGATGACATTCCGTCCCAGGATTTCATCCGCACCGAGAACCGCACGATGCATCGCCAGAGTGTGCGCATCGTGCGAGCCCTTGAGGAGAGTTGCCCGGAACTGGCGGCAGGCAACAACTCTGCCCAAATTCAGCAGTTTTTTTCAAAAGCGATTGCTGTGCTCAATCAGGTGCTTTCGTTGCGGGAGAGTCGAGAGCCTTCGGATTTGCGCACCGAGATTCTTCAGGCTGAATCGACGCTTGCGCCCATCGGTTTGACGACGGATTTTTTGCCGGCCATTGCTTTTGTCTTTGAGCTGCGCCAGCTGCTTTCCGATGCCGCGCTTGGATTTCGGGATGTGGAGACGCTGCTTTACCTGATGATCAACGTGGCGCACAATGTATGTCCAGACTGGCAGAAGACTGAGCATGCGGGGCTGGAGTTTATCAGGCTGCCTTTTGCCATGCCCATGTCATTCTTTCAGCGTCAGCTGGAGGCCCTGCAGGTGCTTTCTGAAGCCTTCAAACCTCATGCGTCTTCAGCGCCGGTGGCCTGGGAAAGCCTGATGATGCTTCAGAGAACCATGCGCGAGATGGTGACGTATTTTCCGACTTCACTTCAGCTTGTGGTGGAGAATGCGCAGAATCGCTGCCGCTACCTTAAGAAGATCATTCATTTCGAACTGGATGCCGAAGGCTTTCCAGATCAGGCGGAGATTTCTCCGGAGTGTGCGGCACCGGAATTTACCATGGCGCTGACAACGATCATCGATCGTCTTGTCGAGCTCATCATTGACAGCGCGTTTACTTCTACCGACGATAAGAGTCGGATTCGGATAGGGGTTCAAACCTTTGCCGATGGTTGTTCGGTGTCGCTTGTGCACAACGGCAAACGCTTTACGTATCGCGAGATCAACGAGGTACTGGCAAAGGCTAACATTATGCCTGCGCACGATGATACCCTGTTTGATCTGGTGGTGAGTTCAAAGCGGCTGGCTTTGACCTATCCGCCTGCCCAGGCTATCGCCTATATTCTGCCTATTCTGGGCCAGTTTGATGGCAAGCTTGAGATATCCGACGAAGGGGAGGATACGCGATTTTATATCTCCTTTAAGCATTAGGACAGGGAAGACTGTGGTTAGTCGTATGGCTGAGTGGGTTTGTGCAGGTCGATGTTGGCGTTTCGATTGAGGTGGGGGCATGTCTGATTTGATTGTCGAGCTTCGTGGGCTTCATAAGACGTTTTTTGTAGGTTTCAGGCGCCGTCGTGTCGATGCTGTCAAGGGCGTAAGTCTTGAAGTCAGGCGCGGTGAGATTTTTGGTTTGATTGGACCAAACGGTGCGGGCAAGACGACGACCATCAAGATGATGACAGGGCTCATCAAGCCGACTTCCGGGAGCATTCGCCTTATGGGGTACGATGTCCAGGACAGGCGTTGCAGCCAGCGTTTGGGATATTTGCCGGAGATCAGCTATTATTACGATTATCTCACCGCGTACGAAATCCTGGATTTTTATGCGCGTCTCTACGGCATCGACGGTCGGGAACGCCGCCGCCGGGTTGATTTTTGGCTGGATCGCGTCGGTATGGCGCATGCACGCGACAAGCGCCTTGGGCAATTTTCCAAGGGGATGATGCAGCGCATTGGTTTGGCGCAGGCACTCATTGGTGATCCAGAGTTGGTGATACTGGATGAACCTCAGTCGGGGCTTGATCCGATCGGCCGGCGCGATGTTTCTGAAATCATCCTTGAAGCTCAGCGCCAGGGCAAGACAGTCTTCTTTTCCAGCCACATTCTGCCGGATGTCGAGCGACTCTGCGATCGTGTTGGGGTCATACGCCATGGGCAGATGGAGACCGTGGGGGCGTTGGACGAGCTGCTCACATTCAAGCAATCCATTGAGGTTGTCCTTGTGGGTTCAGCAATGCCTGACTTTCTCGAAAAAGCCGCGCAATTTGGCTCTGTTGCTGTTCGGGATAATCGGATAACCATTCTTGTAGATGCCAAATCACAGGTGCAGGTCAATGTTATTCTCAACATGGCCATACAAGAGGGTTTTCTGGTGGAGCAGGTACTCAGGCAGCGCGATGAGCTTGAGGCATTGTTTGCCAATGTGTCCGACGGCGATATAGAGGGAGAGACCTGATGATTCGAACGCTGCCTGCTTTTGTGACGCAGACTTTTCGCGAGGCCATTCGGAATAAGATTCTCTATGGCATCGGCTTCTTTTCGCTGGCGATTTTGCTTTTCTCGCTCGTGCTGGGTGAGCTGTCGCTTTATGAACAGGTGCGCGTCATTCGCGACGTTGGCATTACCTTCATCGGCCTGATGGGGATTGGGTTGGCCATTTATACCGGTGTGGGGATGCTGCACAAGGAGGTGGATCGCCGGACGATCTATACGATCCTCTCAAAGCCTGTGCGCCGATACGAAGTTATTTTGGGCAAGTTTATGGGGATCGCTGTGACGCTTTTTGTCGAGCTTCTGGCGATGTTTTTGGTGTTTCTGGCGCTTTTGCTGGTACGCGATATTCCCATAGATGCCGTGTTGTTTCAGGCGTTTTGGCTGGCTTATGTGAAGGCATTGGTGGTGGCGGCCGCAGCGCTCATGTTTTCTACTTTTTCCGGGGCGATGCTTTCGACATTGATGAGCGCAAGCTTATTTGTGCTTGGAAGCCTGTATTCGCAGATCTCACTTTATGCCGAACGCAACGACACGCTGTGGGTGCGGGCAGCCATGCGCAGCGGGCAGTTTTTGCTTCCCGATCTCGGACATTTCGATTTGTCAACGCATGTCAGCTACAGCCTTCATGTGGATTGGTCACACGTGGGCTGGGCCAGTTTGCATGGGTTGTTCTATGTTGTCGTTCTCCTGTGTATCGGGGCCATCGTGTTCGAGAGGCGCGACTTTATTTGATACATCGTCGTGGATTGTGTAGTAGATTCCCTTAGCCTGCGGGGTGAGCTGATCTCTGTACACTGGTGGCAGCTCCCCTTTTCGAGCATTTTTTGCGGAGCTCGCTTGCAGTATGTCGGCTCTCCAGCCTTGCACTTTTGGCCGCTATTCGCTCCTGGGGCTGATCGCCAAAGGGGGAATGGGCGAGGTGTATTTGGCGAGGTTTGTTGGGGCAGCAGGTTTTGAGAAACGGTGTGTCATTAAGAAGATACTGCCGGAGCGCGCTCAGGATCCGACCTTCGTGCAGAAGTTTCTCAATGAGGGGCGGACCCTCGTTGCCCTGACACACTCGAACATCGTTCAGGTTTTTGACATGGGCGATGTGGAGGGTGAGTATTACCTGGCAATGGAGCACATTTCAGGCGCAGATTTGCGCTTTTTGCTGCGATACCTGAGGGCACACAAGGTTCAGCTTTCGGAGTCCGTGTGCTGCTACATTATGATGGAGACGCTCAAGGGGCTGAGTTACGCCCACCGCGCCGTGAGTGCCAGGGGCGATAGCCTTGGCATCATTCATCGCGATGTGAGCCCGTCGAATGTTTTGGTTTCGGCGGAAGGTGAGGTAAAGCTCATCGACTTTGGGATTGCGAAATCCGAAGTGTTGGGCAGTGAGACGTTTTCGGGGGTTGTTCAGGGCAAGTTCAATTACATGAGCCCCGAACAGGCCAGGGGCGGTCTTCTTGATCAGCGCACGGATATTTTTTCCGCAGGGGTTGTTCTGTACGAAATGTTGACGGGGCGCCGGCCTTTCGAGGGCAAATCGGATCTCCAGACGCTGGAGCTCGTCAAATCCTCCGAGCATCACCCGCTTTGCGGCCATCGCCCGGGCATCCATCCAGCACTCGAAGCCATCGTGGCACGCGCACTGCAAAAGCAACCTGAGGAACGTTTTCAGAGTGCAGACGAATTTTATGCAGCTCTTGAGGACTATTTGCGTGCCTGTGCCCATGTCGTCAATGCACGAGATCTCGTGGCAGCCTTCGAACTCGCTTTTCAGGACGCGAGCACGATGCAGGTTGGCACCAGCCAGGACGTCTTCGATGAGGCGCTGCGTTCTCTGCTCGATGCTCAGGCTCGCTGTGACGACGTCTATGCCACTCGCTCCATGAGGCTGACGGACTCCTTCTCCGAACGGCTCCCAAAGGCATGCCCGGCCGATTTCGCATCGGCGCTGCAGGACGATGCATCACCCAGCCTTCCCGCATCTTCTTCTGCACACACAGAGCCTCAGCGGCGCCGCCTCTCGCCCTTTCGCTATGCGCTGGTTGCCCTTTGCATCGTCCTGCTGACACTTGGTGCATCGAAGATTATCTCTAATGCCGATGCGACCCAGCATGCTTCCGAGTCACGGATTTTGCCTCAGCCTCAGTCTCACACAGTGCCACTCCCCCTGCCTCAATTTGATGCGGCTGCCGCCGTTTATCGGGGGGAAAGTGCCGAGACCCAGGCAAGCGCTTCGCTTCGTGCCAGAAGCGCAAAAGAACCCAGTATCGACTTGGAAATTCATACAACACCGCCTCAGGCTCGCGTTGACATCATCGAAGGCGCCTATCGTCATCACAAAGACAACGAAGTTTCGCTGCTGCGTTCGGCAAATGCCGAGTTCGCCGTGTCTGCCCCCCAACATGAGCCCTGCTTGTTCAGAATGGCATTTGATGAGGTGATGCCAAGCCTGAGCTGGCAACAATGCGGCACCGTGTCGACGCAATTCGATGTCGAACGATCACGTCTCGTGATTGGTGTGGCACTGCTCGAATCCACTGACCTCGCCTCATCCAAATCCGACACAACCTCATCCGACACAGTACCTCGCGAGAGGCGCACAAGAGCATCCCAGGCCACCCATGCCGCCTCATCCGAATCCAGCCCGGTTTCGGCTGGCGCTAACGTGGCGGCGACCCTTACCATCGAAGGCCGCACGATTTCCCTCCCCACCGAATTATTGGCCAAAAACGGCGCACATGTTAAAATTTTGCCGACTTCTCATGGGCAGGCCATTGCCGTTCCTTTTCAGACAACTGTTCATGGTGCGGGCCATATTGAGGCGCGCTTTTGTCAACTCGCCGTGCGAATCTCGGAGTTCTTCGTGCCAGGCGATCCGGCGCCCTATCAGATCGCCGACATTGCCGTCGACGGGATAACCTATGTCCGCGATACCGATACGGCGACATTCGTTCTTCCCTGCGGCAAACGCGACATTCGTGCGACTTTCCGCCGGGAGGGGCAGACTCTGGAAGCCCGACAGTCTCTCCAGCTGGAAGAACACACCCCGGGGAAACTTGCACTTACGCTCAGGGCTGTGGAGTAGTTTTTCTTTGGTGGGGGAACTTGTTCCCCCACACCCCCTGCGATACTTCGTATCGCTTTGGGAGAAGGGAAAAACGTTATTGTTTATGGCGACATACCTCGCATTTCGCGAGCAGAGGAAATGCCATCTGCTTATGTAGTCACTTAGCTGAAAGGCTCTAAAGGATCAGAATGTTTCGGCTGTTAGCCCTTGATATTGGCAATACGCGCCTGTCGGCGGGACGCTTCGATGATTCGCAATTGCTTTGGCGACGCGACTTCGCACCAGAACTGTTGCCCGATTTGTTTTCAGACTTCGATCAAGCTGCTGTGGACTTGTGCCTCGTGTCGGATGTTCGCAAAGACGCGGCTCTGAAGTGTGTGATCGAGGAATTCTCAAAAAACGTGCGCGTGTCGTTTGTTTCGCACGAGAAGCTTCCGCTGAAAATCCGCTATGATTCGCCACAGGCGCTTGGTCAGGATCGCATTGCCAATGCCATGGGTGCACGCCAATATGCGCCGCGCCATGCCGTTGTCGTCGATTTTGGCACAGCGATTCATTTCGATATCCTCGACGGCGAAGGTGCATTTTGTGGCGGTCCCATCCTGCCCGGCATCGATCTGATGCTGTCTGCGCTGATGCAGCGCATGCCACACCTCAGAATTTCTCCCCTCGATGCCAAACACCTTTCACCTCTGGCGACGAATACCTCCGATGCTGTTCATAGCGGCATACTTTTGTGCATCCTGGGTGGTATTGAGCGCATTCTCAAAGAGATTCGCACCAGCCTTGGTGTCTGGCCCTGTGTTCTCCTAACCGGTGGGCAGGCCGGCTGGTTTGCCGACAGATTGGCACATGATCACTGGGTTCCAAACCTGACGCTTGAAGGCCTTTGTCAGATTGCGCAGTGGCACGCAGGGGCGCAGCACGCTAGGCCCGTACAGTAGGGCCAGAAAGGCATCTTTTGCATTTTCTGGCGCGCCCTATTCGGCCAGTCGGCCGAATACGGGCTGCGGCGGTGGCTATTCGGCCGGGATGGCCGAATACGCCACCGCTTTTTTTGTGGGCGGTAAATTCTCAATTCCTCTCCTTTTCGTTGCCATACAGCCCAATGCCACGAGTGATGTCGAAGGCGAAACCCGGCCAACGTTTGACCCCTATTTTCGCGTGCGCTCCATGATCATCACCCATTGGGGCAGCCAACACTGCACCCCAAACTCGTCCAATTACGATTTCGGGCGCTGCTTGCCCATCCATACCTTGCCAACAAGTATCTACGAAACCGATCCGCTGCTCGACAGAGACGGCGACGGTCTCAACGACGAACTTGAAAACGCACTCGCCGAAGCCTTCCGTCCGATTGCCGTCAACCATTCCAACGAAAGTGCCACCCGCGTTAACGTTTATACCACGGTCACTGGCAACAGTGTCTCGGAGCCCGTTGTGGCCTTTCAGGTCAGGCAATCAAGTGTCCACGAAGGCGCCATTGATATCGTCTACATGAAGCTCTGGCGAGAGGATAATGATGGCTGTGACCCACACCAAGGTGATACCCAAAGAACCAATATTGTTCTTAAAACGCCTGTAGGCACCAGCGATGCCGGCAAAATCTGGTGGCTCTACAGCACCTACGATGCGCCTGCGTCTGCACGCGCAAGCTCTGAGGATCATGGCGAGATGGTCGAAGATGACGAAGTGTGGCACAGCGAGTCGAGCAAAGATCGGCAACTCAGGGAGCTGCAGGAGCTTTTGGATTTAGGCATCGTCTACGACCTCCACGACGATTCAGATCTTATCGCATACGAGGCCAGCAGCCGAATCGAACTCTCCGCCAGCGAAAAAGACGCTGACAAAGAAATCAACATAGATTCTACCCGAATGTCAACGCGTCGGACACAACGCGAGTTCCGATGGCAGCAAGGTGACACTCATCTTCGCAAACCTCATTTCGAACGATTAGCGACAGATCTCACTTCTATCATCCCCAAGCACTTTGTGATCTACTTTACCAAAGGCAAACACCACGAATACCAAGACGGCAGATATTCTGGGTTGCCAGATATCTATTGCAATAGGCTACCACGTCCGCCTGCCAGAATTGATAGCCGTGGCGAACTCAGGATACTGCCACTCCCCAAAAGGCCGCTCGAATTGCGCTCTCCTGCCGGCAAGGGAGATCTTTGGGACTATAACAACGTTGGCAGCAGAGATAAGTTTAGTGGCTTTATGGATGCTTTGGACGACTTCGGATTTGCAGGCAGACGTTCGAATTAGCGCCGCACATAGGCCTTGGCTATCGATGGTATTATGCTACCAATGGGTGGGAAACAGGTCAAGATGCAGGCAGAGTTGGAAGTATCGGCTTTCATGGGCTTGCGTTTGACTTCGGACTAGGCTTTGGCTGGGCCGTCACCGATCTGATCCTGCTTCGTTTTGCCCTTGATTATGGCCTTACAGTATTGCTTAATGACTGGGTTTGCGGTTATTGTGACCATCAACTCAGTGTAGGACTCAACGTTGTATTTCGCCTGTAGGTTAGCGAATTCTCCTACCCAACAAGCAATGCGCAGCATTGCAGGGGGTGTGGGGGAACGAGTTCCCCCACGAAAAATCCTAAAAGCGGGGCGTTGCGGGGCCGGCGACTGAGGCCCCGCTTTGGGGGTAGCCGCGTATCGCACTCGCCTCGCAGTCGCCCAAATGGGCATCTTCGTCGTCAGCGGCGTCGTTGTGGTCGGTCACGTACGAGAGTACGCT
>Ga0209737_10002765_pt1 | contig 12247 bp, 10 predicted proteins | sample TergutCu122P3_FD_187284 | JGI IMG/M metagenome (GOLD analysis project Ga0209737, IMG submission 187284) | Cubitermes ugandensis P3 segment gut microbial communities from Kakamega Forest, Kenya - Cu122 P3 (SPAdes) (version 2) | ecosystem: Host-associated > Arthropoda: Insects > Digestive system... | reverse complement strand
TCTATTTGAACCAATCTTAGGGGCAAAAGCATCGCCTGAATATCTGGCAACCCCCCAGTGTACACCGCTGAATTCAAATCAAGATATATCGGAGCCACTTGAATCAAAAAAGGCGACACAATCAACCCGCCAATAAAGAGCACAACCATCCACTCCCAAACATCTCTTCGAGCAATCTCTAGTTTGCGCGGAAAACTAAGACCAATAACGATTGTTGCAAGACTTATCACTATAAACATCATACTGCTCAAGGAATGGGTGAGAAAAATCGTTGCTGAAAGCAACGCAGCTGTAGCTAAGCGCGGTAAGCGTGTGAACCTATCTTTTTCTAAGAGTAAATAGAACACCAAGGGGATAAGCAACAAAGTAATAATGTTGGGATAGCCTGACCAGAGCAGTATGAAAATATCATAATACGAGATCCCCACTAAAAACGCAACTATTAATGCGATGGATTCATTGAGAATTTTGCGTGTTATAAGAAACGCCGTTGCCACAAGCAGAGACGAGAAAAGAATAACAACTATTGCCTGAGCAAAATAATCCGGTAAGCCGGTATAGAGGGTAACGCTGGAAACAAATATGTGATAACCCGGAAACGTATTGGAGTTGCCGCCGCCCATATGATAGGTGTTAAATAAGAAATTGGTGTTGCCTCCCTGCTGAGTTATGGTGTGCATAAGACTGTTATGGAGCCCAATGTCTGCTCCGGGAGGAAAACCTTCAAAGAAAACCAGTAAAATCCGATAAAGGACTGAAAAACTGACTATAACCAACAATAGCAGTGGAAATCGGTGCTTTATTTTTGGTTTGTCTTCCGTTTGCATCTTATCTCTGAATTTATCTCTTGTTGACTAATATTGTTTTCATATCAACGCTGTGTAGCGGAATTGTAGTTAATTTTATAAGATCTGTTGCGCTAGCCTTTGTGATATAGTTTGCCTCTGCCTGAGTTGATTTCAAATTTTCAATGGTTACTCTCAAATCCTATCGATCTTAAGGGTCTGCAAGGAGACATCTGGGCTTGGGCCACTGTTCCAAATATAAAAAATATTCTACATGAGTTACTGGTTCTTCTTGAGCGGCACAAAGTTAAGGCAACCTTTTTTGTGTCAGGGGTTTGTGCAATACAAAACAAGGCTGAAATACTCCAAATAAACAAAGCAGGTCACGAAATAGGTCTACATGGCTACAAACATGTTCCCTATGATATGCCGCGCACGGAAATGGCTGATGATTTATACCACTCCATTTCGGTATACAAAGATCTAGGTATAGCAGTTGAAGGATTTAGAGCCCCTTGGCTGATTACCAACAAAGACCTCTACGATATGGCTCAGGATCTGGGCCTGAAATACGTATCTAACATAAAGGCTGAAAAACCCCTACAACGCCTAGACGGCTATGACTTTGTAGAGTTACCAATCTATCTTGAAGACCAAGCACTGCTAAAGAGTAATGCCACAAAGGTGTTACTGGATTGTGCTGGGCCTGGGCGGGTGTTTGAGTTTCATCTGCTCTATATTCGACATACCCTCTCAGTCTTGGATGCTTTTCTAAACAGAGGACAAACCACTGTTTTGCCTCTAGTAGATATAGCTCAGGGCAAACAAGGGGTTGGATTATCTTTTGATATTGCCTATCTCAGTAGATGGGAACTGGTAAAAAAACTGGTGGCCTAAAATTTGAGCGAGCGGTTCTTTGATAGCAAAGGCATGAGCCTTTGGTATAAGGCAAAAGCGTTTGCAGGTATACTAACCACCCAAACCTTTGTAGGTCCCTATTTTGCAACAGTGGGTGATAGGTATCAGTGTAATTATAACTGTATTTTTTGCGAGTGGTTTTCTCCACTTGTAAAAAAGAAACGCCCTCAAGTCAACAGTTCGGATTATTTGAGTATGGATGTTTACCAAAAACTGGTGAGTCAACTAAGCGCCTTGGGCACAAAGGTGATTTTGATTGGCAATATCGAAGAACCTTTCCTAGACACCACCCTAATAGAAAAGATACGCTATACAAAAGCCTGTAATTTACAATGTTTTGTAATAACCAACGGTTCACTGCTAACCCCAAAAAACACCGAACAATTAGTTGATTTAAGGCTTGATTATCTAAATATTAGTCTAAATGCAGGTTCCCCTCAAATTTATCCCAAGATACATACAACCGAAACTGAGGCTACCTACCACCAAATAGTAGCCATGGTCACCCATATTGAGGCCCTAAAAGCCGCAAAACAAACCCCCTTTCCTCGCATAAGACTCTCCATGGTGGTTTGTAACCGAAACTATCAAGACATCTTCCAATTCATAGAATTGGCGCATAGAACAGGTGTCAAAAACGTCCAGATTAAACGCTTTATTTCGGTCACAAAAGAAATCCTTGACGAATTAGAACTAACGCCTCAACAGGAAGAAGAAACCAAACAGTACATCCAACAAGCCCTAACAATAGCAAAAAAACACAACATCCACCTAGAGATGGAGTGGTCTGAGTGGACAGGCGCACAAAAAACTCACACCCAAGCGTATATGCCCTGCTATTTTGGTTGGCTCTTTTGTGTAATAGATGCCGATGGCAACCTCTACCCTTGCTGTTTCCAAGAACGCACACCCAACTCTCTTATTGGCAATATTGCAAAAACCGATTTTAAAACCCTCTGGCGATCAGAAAAATATCAAACCTTTAGAAAACAATCCCAAAACATAGCCGCTAGGCGACAAATGGGGTATCTGTGCAACCAACCCTCTTGTTTCTATAACAACAAACAAGTCTACGACATCATCCACAATCGCCATCTGCGCTTATCCCAACGCGAATAATATTTTTTTTGTTTATTTCCAAATAACAAAAAACCACCATAACCAAAGAAAAGTTGCTGACAAATGATAGCTCTAGTTTTTTCTCTCTCTTGTCAGTTTATATAGCAATGTGTCCTATCCTTTTAATTGTAAGTGTTTGTTTCCACCTTAAAGATGGCCACTTTATTGTTTATAAATGCAGAACTAAATGCTGGGTCATTGGTATATTTGGGATTTAATTCAAAATTACGATTCACAACATATGAGACATTGTATTGTTGCAACGCAACTCTGTAATCAAAAATAGTCATAGCTAACCTGGGAACACCAGTTGGGGTTTGTAGATTGGTTCTAAGAATCTGCTCAAGACTCCCCATACCCATCTGATTTTGCAGATCACTATTTGTTGCAGAAAACATGCCCACCAGAATTTGAACCTCCACCCCTAACGTATCTTGCACGGTGTAGGTTAGTTGTGTTGTGCAGAGATTTTGAAGGCACAGGCTGGTTACTGTTATTGGGATGGAGTGTGCAAAAATTAGTTGTCCACAGATGTTTGTCTCTAAATCCAAAACTGCTAATGTTTTATTGGTTGTTTGTTGGAGTGGGGTGCCCGGAGCATCGACTACAACCTCTAGTCGATCTAGTGCTATTTTGGGGTTGAGGCTTTGAGCTGATAGGGTTAGATTTGCAAATTGGCTTGCAGGGGTGAGTGTTACAATTTCTAAAAAACTAATTTCACTGTTTGCTCGATTGACAACTATAGCTGGACTATGGGTGTTTACATAAGCAAGCTCCATACCAACAACAGGCAAATCTGCTACATTGACTAATTGTGTCCCCTTTTCGGTGTGCTCATAGTGGAGGGTAATTTGACTGCTGTTAAACGCAAAAAACTCGTAAGGTTCAATGGTTTCTTTTAGGTTTACCAAAAATAATGGGTTGTGCCTGCCAAGATACCCGCCATCTTCTCGAACCTGAACATACCCATTATCCAACACAAAATTAGTATCCAGAAGATAGGATACATTTCTTGCAATATTCACCTCTTTTATAAGCGATATGGCCTGCAAATCAATACTGCTAATAGTTGGCCGCTGACCAAACCCCGCCATCCACCACCCATAGGATATGTCTGAAACAAACACCGCATCTGCGGGCGTGTTCTGCTTAGCCCACTTGATTGCCTGATAACCTTCCTCGTCCATAACCTGATAAAATTCTCGATGTCTAACATCCCAAGGAAACCGCAGGAGAAATCCGCCAAACATCAAACCCATCAAAACCAAAATCAAAAAAACAGAACAACCCTTTCTTCGTTCCTCTGCATTCAAAGGTATTTTCCACCCTAAATTGCAAAACGACCACCTTTTCAAGTTTCTGCAAATGTCGGTCCTAAAGGGGTATTTTGAGATCGAATCGATGATTAGTGCAAATAGAATCAGTACTGGATGAATAAGAAAATAGGGAAACCGAAGCCCATCTAAATACAATCCCATCCGATAACTCTGGGTTAACAATAAGGGCATAAAAAGCCACATAACAACTAAAAACACTGGAAAAACAAAGAAGCGTTGCTTAATTTTTCTTGAGAACCAAAAATATGTTCCCACACCAGCAAAGAGCGCTAACACAATCCAAATGGGAACAGTTCGCTCTAAAATTAATACTTGAGCAATATCTATGGATCCCACCAACACGGTGCTCTCACTCAAATAAACTGGTATAGCACTTACCAAAAAAGGCGACACAAGAACTAACCCAACAACAAGCGGTAATGCCAAGCTAAGAGTAAACTTTCTTGATCTATCAAACACCCTTGGAAAAACTAGAACACACCCCAAAGTAAGTATGACTATACCACTAAATACCGCCGCGCTCAAAGAATGCGTCAAAAATATAGCCGTAGCCAAAAGAGAGGCTGAAACATAAAACGCACCCCGAGACAGTTTGTCTTTTGTAAGAAGCAAATAAAACATCACCGGCATCAAAAACAGCGCAACAGTATTGGGATAACCTCCCCAACAAAGAATCTCAACATCCAACGATGAAAACGTAACAAGTAACGCAACAATAAACGCTGGTTGCTCACTCCACACAACCCGTGTAACCAAAAAAACAGCCAAAACAATAAACGCCGAAAACAAAGTCACAACCAAAGCCTGTGCCACATAACTAGGCAACCCCGTACAAAGTATTACCTGAGCTGCAACAATATGAAACCCCGGAAACGCAAGCCCCAACTCACCCCCCATCTGATAAAAATTCTGAAGAAAATTAGTATGTCCCCCTTGTGTAATCGAGTTAATAACGCTAGCATGACAACCAATATCTGACCCCGGAGGAAAAGTCTGCCCAAGCAACATCACTAACCGATAAACAAACGCCAAAACAAAGATACCCACTAAAAAAATCGGCTTCTTAGAGCAACTAACCAAACAGATACCTCACATATCTACAAAACCACCCCAGATGGTGATCCCCCCACGTTAGCGTATGACACCTAAAAAACAGACACCTAAAAAACAACAACCCCGCAACCCAACCATTGCGGCAATGTTTACTCATTTGACTTTGCACTCGCCATTGCAATCTCTAACAATTCCCGTGCAGTAACATCCCATGAGAAATTACGCGAATACTCTAACGCGTTTCTTGAAAACCTCTCTCTTAATTCTTCATCTCTCAGTACTGCTGAGATCTTATCTGCCATAGCCTCAATATCTCCACTCTCAACCAAAAATCCCGTCACATTGTCTTGAACCGAATCCCTAAGACCCGGCGCCGCATAAGCCACCGTAGGCACACCCAAAGCATTAGCCTCAACAATATTAAGACCCCACCCCTCACGAACCCCCGGGTTTACCAACACCCAACTTTGCTCAATTAATTTTCTGCGCGCAATGTTGTCTGGTGACCCATAAAATCGTACTCCCCGACAAAATGGCTTCTCTAAATCACGCCTAATTGGCCCATCCCCAATAATCCACAACTCTGCCTCGGGAAATTCTGCCTTTACTTTCTCAAATGCCCTCAAAGCATGACTTGGTCGCTTCGTTTTCTTTAACCTCCCACAATAGACTATAACCGGCTGGTTGCTTTTGGGAGGAACCTGAGGCAGTGGTTCAAAGTTCACACCAACTGGAATAATAAATAAGTGCTTCAAACCCAGTGCCGCTAAATCGTTATAGGTGCTATTTGACACCGTAACAGTTGGTATGTCCACATATTTCCGTAGCCAGTCGTCTTCCAAGTAATGCCCTATGCGGTTTAGGGGAAACCTTGTTTCATAAAACCAGTACTCTCTTGCCATCTGATGAATCAAAGCAATAACCACTTCATCATTTTTGACAAAGGTATGAGCAAAGAACGGTCGTGTGTTTATTTCATCAATTATCAAATCAAAATGCTCCCCTCTGAAGTGGTTGAGGTAGTATTTTTTTGCCTCAGAAAAAACTGAAAAACGCCCGCCTGATCGAATAATCTTGATACCATCAATGATTTCTTCTCGTATACATCCCGGAAATGCGGCAGTAAACAGTGTTACTTCATGTCCTGCTTTAACCCACCGCATAGCGATCTCATGGGTAAAAATCTCCGCTCCACCCATCTCCGGATTACACCAACACCGCCAGTTGTAAATCAGAATCTTCATCAACCAACCACCCTCTTAACTCTGGTATGGGTTACTGTAGCCCCATTAGGGGTATGCTCTAATACTATAGGGGTCTTCCAGAAAATCAAGAAACAATTCCAAAGACTAAATAGAACCCAAACTCTGTTGGTGTATTTTGCGCTACAATAGTTTTTCTTGTTAAACCCTATGGCCACAGCGAAGAGTTCTAGTTGCCCCCTTTCATTAGTCATGTTTTAACTGACAAGTGGGGTACTGATAAAAAGCGTTCTGTCTACATTTCTTGACTAAGGTGGTTAGACTTCTTGATCGCCACACGTGTCAACTTGGCTTATCTGAAAAAGAGTTTAGGAGAGTTTTATGTGCATGGCTCGCAGTGCATATGCGGCTGAGGTTTTTAGACCTGATCTGCCATAGGTTCCGCCTCGGCGCATCATCTTAAAGATGTAACCTGGGCGGAGGTAGAATTTTTGGTGGGCTTTGTATTTGATTTCTCGGATTTTTTCCATACTTAGCTCAGGTGTTTCAAAGGTTGGGGTGGCGGTGTCGTATTTGTTAAAGTCCGTGACGCGTAGCCAGCCATTTTTGATAACTTCTTCATACATGGGGGTTCCTGGATAGGGGGTTGCGATGTAGCAGCCGATATCATCGGGGTTGAGTGAGTTGATAAAATTGACTGTTTCCCATGCTGTTTCTTCGGTTTCACCTGGAAAGCCGATGACAGAGCTTGCAATGGTCATCATTCCGGCTTTTTGTGCGAGTTTGAAGGCGTCGCGTACTTGATCACGGTTAATTTTTTTGTGCATTTTGCCCAAGATTTTTTCTGAACCCGATTCTACGCCAAACCATACTGTTATACACCCTGCATCATGCATTTTCTCAAGGAGTTCTTTGTCAACTGCGTCTACGCGGGTTTCGCAGTCCCATTCGACATTGAGCTTTTTTGCTTTGATATCTGCGCACATTGTTAGGGTGTGTTGTCGGTTGATGGTGAAGGCGTCATCGTAGAAGGTAAATTGGCTCTCGCCGTACTTGTTCTGGAGCATTTCCATCTCGTCTACGACTGTGTGGGGGTTGCGGGTGCGGTATCCGCGGCCAAACATACGTACTGTGCTACAGAAGTCACACCACTGAACGCATCCCCGGCTGGTGACTAGGGGGAAGATGGTTTTGCCCATGCGGTGAAACGCATCTATGGGTAACAAATGATAGGCTGGGGTGGGCAATGAATCTAGGTCAACAAGGAAGGGGCGGTCTTCGTTACGGATAATTTTGTTGTCTGTGTTGCGATAAGTTATTCCTAAAACACCTGCAAAGTTCTGTTTGTCTTGTAGGCGTTGGAGTAATTCCATAAATGTGATTTCGCCTTCTCGGCGTACAATCACATCAATCGCTGAACATTCGTTTAGGGCGTTTTCATCCCAAAACGTAACGTGGCTTCCACCCATCATGGTGATGGCTGTTGGGTGTTCTTCTTTGGCAACTGTGAGAACCTCTTTGGCTGAATTGTAGAGTAACGTTGTTGCAGTTATGCCAATAACATCTGGCTTTTCTTTACTGATGCGTTGTTTGAATGTCTCAACAGTTAAACATTCAGCTTGACAGTCGATAACGTTAACTTCATGACCTGCTTTCTCAGCCACAGCTCCCAAATATGCAATGCCTAATGGAATAAACGGAGGATGAGCATGTGCATTTGGAGGATAGGGCGGGTTAATGAGTGTAACCTTCACATCTATTACCTTGTAGTAGATGGATAAACGGTTAAACGCAATATAATGTTTACGTAAACTTGGATTGTATGAGTGTTAGGCGTAGATCCAGGGATTTGATATGTTTTTATCGCTTTGTAGGGGTTGGTCAGTTAATTGGTCAGGCGATTTATAGCACATTGACTTTTTATAGTCCAATGGTGTATAGGCGTTTATTGTTGTAAATGCCCAATCCAATATCGGATGAAAAACAACTATCCATCGCCAAGCATATGCAAACCGGCGAAAACAAAAAAAAGATATTGAAGATAACTGTTTGTTTGCATACAAACAGTGACCCGCGTTTAGAACAAACACCTAACAATTGACCGCTATAAACCTGAACCACTAAACAACGGCCGCAAACCCCACATCACAACAGAAACCATGGAAACCATCCCCAGACCAAATCAAAACCCAGCCCAACATAACCATACACAACATGTCGACAAATTCAACTCACCCCCAAGCAAATCCGCACCCTACAAACACCTTCTCAAACCAGACCAACATCTAAAAAAAGACACACCATACAAAAACACAAACCGATACAGTAGAAAAACGCGAAAACCAACGGTACGTATAAAAAAATAGACCCACCAATGTTTATTGGTTTGATAAGAGCGGGACAAATTGTGGTACATCACATCTTTATGGATGGACGTTTTCCCATGAGCGTGTTTATGAGTATGTGGCTAATGTGCGCTTTGAGCGTACGTCAGTTATGGGCGCGTTTGGGTTTTTGGGGTTTGTTGCGCCTTTGACTTTTAGAGGGCATTAGATAAGGTGATTTTGGGGTTTGTTGCGCGGGTTTTGGTGTCTGTTTTAATGGTGGGGATGTTTTTGTTTTGGGTAATTCTGTGGTTTATAGGGCGGGATGTTTGTTGTTTTTGGTGTAGAGGGGTGTGGTGGTTGTGTTGCTGTTTTATTTGGCGGATTTTAATCTCTAGAGCTGTTTGGTTAAAAGTCAAAGCGTATTTGTGGGAAGTAAAAGTTTAAACTACCTGCTAAAGATGGTAATTTTGTAAGCGATAAAAACAATAACCAAAACCGATATTGCCGGCTGGTTTACACATTGCGACTATAGACTATAAAAAGTCATGTTGCTATAGTGTTGTGATTTTTGTGATGATTGTGTTTTTCATTGATTGTTTTCTTGTTGGTGTATCTCTGTTTTTGATGTTTTCTTACTTGTTCAATGGTGAACAGTTTGGTGTGGTGTCTTTTTTTGGTGTTGCTTTTTTTGCAGATGGTGTGTGTTTTTTCCAAAATCCGTTAGCGATGGGGATGGTTTCTGCGAAGACTTAATAAGGTTGCAAAGTCATGTTTTGGTAAAATTAATGGTGTATAGACTTGAAATTTGGCGTATTTCTCTATCAACCTGAGCCTGTTGAAGGCGTCGACTATAACTTTTACCGTCAAAAGTCCGAATCGGGAATTGTAGGTAAAGTAAACCCTCAAATGTACACAAACATCGCGGTATTCGGCGACAACAACATGGCCGCACAGCGTCCTGACTGGGTGTCTGTTAGTAGTTGTGGTCCTGCGTTGCGCACAAACCCCCGCTTTAATCTGCGCTGGGACGTTGTTTGCATGACTAACCCTGAAGCCCGCGAATATAACCTCAAAATCATCAAAGAATCTGCTAAACTCAGCCCCGGCATAAGCATCAGCAGTCAGCACTTTGCAGATGAAGGCTTCTGTACCTGCCCACGATGCATTGCTACACAAGCCAAAAGCGGTTTGAGCTGGATTGAGTGGCGTGCAAAAACCGTTACCGATTTCCTTGCTGAAGTCAAAGAGATCGTCTCTGGCAAACCACTCTTTGTCAACTGCTTACCCGACCCCATGCTGGGCAAACAACGCTTTGGTTATGACTTTGAAGCAATGGCCCAATACGCCGACTACTTTGTCATCCCAATGTTTAGCAAAGGCTACCCCACACCATGGTACTGGGAAACCATCGCAAGAGGCTTCAAGAGTGTCCTCAAAAAACCCGTCTTCGTCAACTTTTATGTCCGCGGACCCAACGAAACCTGGGACACTGTCGCACCAACAAATCAAATCATGACAGTTGCTACCCGCGTTGCCCGACAGGGTATAGATGGTATCATTTTCCTAGCCGAGAAAGCAGAATACATCCAAAAGTTCCAAAAAGAAGCTGCTGCAGACAAAGCAACACGTGAAGCCCTAAAAGGCCACGGCGGCGACGACGTCTTGGAACTATTTGCCCGCTGGGAAAAACTCTACAAATAATCCCCCGCCCCTTTCTCCTTTTCCTTTCTTATTTTTTGTTTTTGTTTTAATTTCGTTTTGTTCTGTTTATACTGTGAAATGCGCTCTATTTTGTAATGGCCTATTCTGGGTGTGTTGCAGGTATTTCTTTGTCTTTTGAGGCGCTATTTGTTGCTATGCCTGATGGTTCAATAGTGACAGATTTCAAAGTATCCAAAGAAAATGTTGAGGCTGTGTTGGTTACTTCTCCGGTTGATTATGAGCTTAGGCCTTACTGGGATATTAGTCTGTATTTGGATGAGGTTTATCCTGGTAGTGTGTTTGGTATTAAGGTGTTTATTTGGGCTGATACTGGCGAAATCATCTCCTATGGCAACATGGCAATGGGTGGAGTCTATGATACTGGGGATGTTGTTGTTTCTGGTGTTGGGTTGGGTTCGTCATCGTCTGACAATACATGGGTGTTTGTTGTTGCGGCTATTGTGGCTGTAGCAGTTGCGGTATTGGCAATTGGATTGGTGGTTAAGAAGAGACATATGTAACATCTCTTTCCTTCTTTTTTGTTAAACATCAGGATCTGTTTGTTTTTTTGTGGTGGTGTTTTTGTTTGTGTGTGTTTTTGGTTTGTTTGGGGTGTGTATTTATAGTTGTTTGTGTAGGTTTGTTGTAGTATGTTGAGGGAGGTTTGTTGTTATATGTTTGGTGTTAAACATCTTTGTGTGGGGGTTAGGTTTTAATTTGGTTAAATCGGCTGTTGGGTGTATAAGGAGGGGTATGGTTTTGTTTTGTTTGGTGTTGTTATTATTGTGTTCTGTTGTGGTTGGGGGTTATTCTGCTGGTTTGGCAGATGCTCAGCATCAACTCATTAATCAGTCATCTTCCACTATAACCATTATGTTTAATGGTGGAGTTAAGGGGACTAATTTGATTCACAGAGATGGAAACGTTTTCACTCTTAGAGGTGATATTTTGGGTACTATAATTGTTGAGAAGGATGATATTATAATTGATGGTGCTGGATATTCTATTAAAGGTGATTGGAATAGCGGGGTGGTGCTGACAAAAGTTTCTGCTGATGAGACTTCGGCACGTTATTATGAGGATGTGGTGGTGAGGAATGTGCGGTTTTGTGATAAGAGCCGTATTTTTACTGGTTCGAATGGTAATAGTTTTGTTAATAATACTTTTGAAGGGGGCGGAATAGAAGTCAACGGAGGACATGGGACAAATGGTAGAGGTAATGTAATTAAACATAATGTTTTTATCGATTGTACAACGGCAATATATACGCTTTTTACTAATTTGGAGATTATATCTGAAAATAATTTTTTCAATAGTAGTTTATTTCTTGTTTTTATGAGCAGAAAAGTTGTTGATGGGAATTATTGGAGTGACTATACGGCATTGTATCCTTATTCTAAAGAGGTGGGAAATACTGGTGTTTGGGATACCCCCTACAATTCTAGGGACGCCAATTATGATGTGTTGTTGTCATTTGTTGATTGTAATCCTTTGGTTAGTCCTTTGGTTGGTGTTGGTGCTCCTGAGATCAACTATACGCCAACTCCTGTTCCAACATCATCCATGACCGATCAGGAGTATGTATCTCTGCTAACAGTGTTAATGGTAGTAACTGTAGTTTCTGTAGTGGTTGTTGGTATACGTTTACTGTTTTGCTTTAGAAGACATAAACAAGCTTTTGTGTGTCCTTCCTAATTTTGGGACATCGGCATGCTTTTATGTTCCTACCTGAGACGCAGGAATCACCGTACTGCCACTGCTTAGCCGCTCCTGAGCCAACTGCTGAAGCCATAGTGACTGTTGCG
>Ga0209737_10002764_pt1 | contig 12250 bp, 13 predicted proteins | sample TergutCu122P3_FD_187284 | JGI IMG/M metagenome (GOLD analysis project Ga0209737, IMG submission 187284) | Cubitermes ugandensis P3 segment gut microbial communities from Kakamega Forest, Kenya - Cu122 P3 (SPAdes) (version 2) | ecosystem: Host-associated > Arthropoda: Insects > Digestive system... | reverse complement strand
ATGCTCGAAATTAGGGGATACGAGGATACTTGCGGGCATGCATTGAGCTTTCTTGCCGAAAGCGGAGTAATTGTCACCTCGGCGGCGCAACGCATCAGCCGGGACGGGGAAAGCTGCATGCACTGCGGCATGTGCACGGCTATGTGCCCTTCCGGGGCTTTGCACCTGGACAGGGAAAGCAGGCTGCTGCTCTTTGACCCCGAGCGTTGCACCGTATGCGGCTTGTGCGCCAAGGTATGCCCGGTGAAGGCCATGCATGTGGAGATGGAATGACGGCGGACGCGCCGGGGAGCCCCCGGCGCGTTCGCAATGCATTATGAGATGGCGTAACTATATAGCCGGCTATGCCAATTGACCGAGCAGGGTCTCCTTGACTGAGTCGATAGTGCCAAGGCCGTCAAGTTCAATGTACCTGGTCACGCCCTTTTTTCCCAGTTCCTTATAGTAGTAGGCGGCGGCAAGGGTTCCGGTCCCGGTGTCGTAATAGATGTCGTGACGCTTGTTGATGGCCTCTTCATCCTGGTCGTCGGACCGGGCGGAGAGATCGCCGCCGCATACCCGGCACGTGTCGCCGTTGGGCTTGATGGCGTCGATGAAGATATTGTTGGGATGGTTATTGTTCGTCTTGCACAGGCGGCGGCCCATGATGCGGTTTTTGGCCACTTCGCGGGGCAGCAGAATTTCTATCACGTAGTCGAGTTTGATATTCGCGCTTTTGAGCGCGTCATACAGTTTTTCGGCCTGCACCATGTTGCGGGGGAAACCGTCCAGCAGCCAGCCGTTCGCGCCTTTGCTCTGCAATGTTTCGAGAATCATGGGGATGGTGATGTCGTCAGGCACCAGATCGCCGCGGTCGATATAGGCTTTGGCCTTTTTGCCAAGCTCTGTGCCGCCCCCGATGTGTTCACGGAAAATTGCGCCGGATTCAATGTGGGCAAGCTGATATTTCTGCTTAACCAGATCGCCCTGTGTGCCTTTGCCGCTGCCGTTGGGACCGAAAATCAGAATATTCACTCGAAACCTCCTGTGCTTAAGAATGTGGTCATTCTTTCAATAATACTTGCAGTCAGGGGCAGGTGTCAACGCATGGCTAGTGTCGCTTGACGCGACACTAGATGCTTTGAAGCACCCGGTATACCGGCGGCGCCAGCGCGGTAGTCAAAAGACCCGCAAGAATCAAGGCTAGGCCGGACATGGCGCCCTGCTGCGGGCTTTCCATCAGGGACAGGGCCGTGCCCTGCGCATGCGCAACAGTGCCCAGCGCCAATCCCCGCGCCACCGGGTCGTTGACGCGGGCCCGCGTGAGCAGCACGGTGCCGAGGGGCGCCATGCTTGTTCCCGTGGCGGCGACAAAGGCCGCGCCCAGGGCAGGAATGCCGTCATATATGCGGGCGATTTCCACCGTAAAGGGAATGGAGGCTCCCTTGGGCACCATGGAGACTACCACATCCCAGGGGAGTCCCGCGTATTTGCATATCGCGCCGGAAATGAGCATGGACAGCAGCGTGCCTGCGGTCACGCTGCCGATAATGCCCATGGCATTGCTGCGCAGCAGCTTGCGGTAGCGATAGAGCGGCACGGCAAGCCCCACGGTGGCCGGGCCGAGTGGGGCGGTCATGATATTTTTTGCCGGAACGAAATCACTGTACGGGATATCACAGGCAAGAAGGAAAACGATAAGCGCCGTCGCGCCTACGATGACAATGTTGAGCAGCGGATGCGCCCCGGAGCGCAGGTACATATGGCGCGCCAGCAGGTACAGGGCAACAGTGAGGGCGATCATCCAGATGGTATGCAGGTGGGCGTCCATGTTTACTCCTTCCGGCGCAGGGCAAGGGTGAGCCAGGCGCAGACGAAAAGCGACGCCAGAGAGCTGACGACAATGGCGAGTGCGAGCGTCAGGCCATGTTCCCGGAACATGCCGCCCCATTCCATGAGTCCTGCCACAATGGGGATAAAAAAGAAGACCAGGTGTTTGAGCAGAAAGTCCGCCATGCCCTCCACCTGCTCAATTTTGACGACGCCGAGGCAAAGCAGGCTGAACAGTATGACAACGCCAAGGACGTTGCCCGGAATCGGCAAATTCGCCAGTGAAGCGAGATAGCCGCCAAGCAGGGAAATGCCCCACAAAATTCCAAGCTGGCCGAAGTATTTCAAAATTTGCATGTGTTATCTCCACCACCGCAAGGCCCGCTCGCGCAGCAGGGACAAATCTCCCCCAGCGGCCAGGTTGAGAAAGGCCCTGTAACTGCGCACCGCATCCTGGCTGGCGGGGTTGGCCTCAAAAAGCGCCTCGAAAAGTTGACCATTTTCGGTGAGCATGGTGCGTGCGGCCTCCTTGCGGCGCTGGAAAGAAGGCGTCAGGAAGGGCAAACACTCCGGATGCTCTGCCAGGGCCGCGAAATACGCGGCGCTGGTCACAAAATTCAGACCCTGGATATAGGCGGTGGCTTCGTCATGCGCCTCGGCCGTTGTGCGGAACACTGTACAGCCGATGCGGACAAAAAGTTCTTCCACAAGGTGAAGATGCGCTTCCCCAGCCCGCATGCCGGGACAGACGGCTACCCGCAGTTCGCCCGAGGCGTCGGGCCCGAACAGAGGGTGCGTGCCGACGACAGGCCCGGTGTACGCTTCCTGCATGTGCGCCATGGGCCGCATCTTGACCGAGGCTATATCGGCGAGTATTTGCCGCCCATCGAGATGCGGGCAAAGCGCGCGCAGCGCTTCCGGTATTGCGGTTATGGGCACGCAGATCAGAATAATATCCGCTGTCGCGCACAGTTCCTTCAATCCGGCGTCCGCAAGCGGCTGATCTGCTCCGGACGCGAAAATTCCGGCGCCACGCAGGCGTTCCAGCAACATGGAGCCCATACGCCCGCGACTGCCTATCAGGGCTACATGCACGTTGTTGTCCATGTCCGCACCAGGTTGTTGTTTACTGGACAAACTTTATCTTTAGCTTTTTTTTTACTATTGCGCCACTATCACTTTTTCCCACAATTCCCAGAAAGTGGGGAAGGATTTGGCGACAACCGCCGGAACGTCAAGGCGAATTGGGCCGTGCCGTATGCCGAGAATTGCGGCGGACATGGCGATGCGATGATCTCCGAAGGCACGGAAGATCGGCACGTGCTGCGGCATACCGCCTTCAATGCGCAGGCCGTCCCCGCGTTCTTCCGCTGTAATCCCCGCAGCACGCAAATTTTCTGCGGGCGCGGCAATGCGGTCGCTTTCCTTGATACGCAGATGGGCGGCATTGCGAATAGTGGTCACGCCTTTGGCAAAGGCCGCCAGTGCGGCAACGGTGGGAACCAGATCCGGGCACTGTCCCATATCCGCATCAATGCCGTGCAAGCGCGAGGGATGGACGGTGATGCAGGTCTCGTTTGCTTCAACGCGTGCGCCCATGCGGCGCAGGATATCCAGGAGCGCGCGGTCTCCCTGCAGCGAGTTGTTGCGCAGACCCTCTACGCGGACAGGCTGTTTTCCCACCGCTCCGGCGGCCAAAAAATACGAGGCCCCGGACCAGTCGCCCTCCACCTGAAATTCACCCGCCATATATGCGGCCGGCTGCATATGGAAGCGCAATCTGCCCGGACTGGCCTCCGACAGCGAACGCCAGTCCGCCTTGGACCAAGAGTCTGTTTTTTCCCATACCTCGAAGGGGATGCCGAAATCTTCCAGCGCCTGCAGGGTCAGACCCACATAGGGCCAAGAAACGGTTTTAGCTCCACCAAGCGTGATGGTGAGCGGCCCGCGGCAGAGCGGCGCGGCAAGCAGCAGGCCGGAAAGATACTGGCTGGATTCGCTGAGATCCGCCTCAACTGCGCCACCCTGCATGCCCCGTGTTTCAAGCACAAGGGGCGGGCAGCCCGGACGTTCTTCCCAGTGTATAATCGTTCCCAGTTTTTGCAGCACACGGGTCAATGCTCCAATGGGCCGTTCATGCGCCCGCGGCGCGCCATGAATGCGAAAACGCCCCTGACCCGTGGCCAGCACCGCTGTAAGCAGACGGCAGGTAGTGCCGGATTCGTGCACATCGCAAGACAGCGCATCCATGCCGGCACAATCCGCGCCCCGCATGAGCCCCATGGCGCCGCGCACGCGCAGGCCGCCGTCCGGCAAGTCTTCCATGTGCGCTCCGGCGGCGCAGAGGATGCGCCGGGTGCGCGTGATATCGTCGCTTTCCAGCACATGGCGCAGCACGGACTCGCCCCGCGCCAGCGCCGCACCTATGAGCATACGGTGGGAGAGGGATTTAGAGGGAGGCGCGGCAATGATGATCATGATTCAGCCTTCCTTTGTAAAGCGCGGGAGGAAGAAAAAATCTCGCGCCAGATATTTTCGATATGCTGCCTCGGCAAGACTCCCGTGTTCCAGATCGCAAGGTTGTCCAATACCTCGCGTTCACGCTGGGGATCGAAAATATCGCCGGTGTTTCCAATTTGCGACATCTGCGCTTTGACGCGCCCGACTTCCAGGCTCAACAGCGCTCTTTGATTGAGCAGGCGCAAGAGTTCCCTGTCCGATGCGTCTATATCGCCGCGCAACGCTTGCAGGCGTGTGCGCCAATCTCCCGTGTTGTCCATGATATTTCTACGCCTCTTGAATATTTTCGCTGATGCGGATGCCAAAATGGCGGCCTGCCTGATCGAGCCGGCAGAGAACCTGGTCGCCGTGTTTCAGCTCCACGACGCTGACCGGTTTGCCTTGCGGCGTGACCAGGCGGATGGTTTCGGCGTTCTGGAGAAAAACCGCGCCACGCTGCCCGTTTGCTTCGGCTTCAATGCACAGCATGGGACGCGCTTCCACTTTAACGCGCCCAACAGTGGCAAGGCGGCTCTCCCCCGCGGCATTGACGATGAGCACTTCGTCGCCGCTACGCAGCTCTTCCAGGTAGCGGGTACGATCACGCGGCATAATCACGTATGCGTGCACGGCCCCGGCATTGACGCGGAAAGGCCGGGCGGCAACATATTCATTGTGTTCGGTTTCCGCGTGCACAAGAAAGGTGAAGGCGCTGGAATTGCCGATCAGCATGCCTTGTCCGCGCTGAAGCAGCGACAGACTGTCGACGCAAACGCGGTGTCCGAGACCTGCGTGCCGTATCCCGGTGATAACGGCTGGCACAAGCTCCTGCGATTCTTGCCTGTATTTGACGGAGATCACAATGTCCTTCGCCTGGGGCAAAGCGGAGGGGAGAAGCACAATGGTATGCACGCCGCGCTCCAGAATACCGGCCGCAAGCAACGCCTCGTCCATATTCGCGGCTTCCACGGCAACGGTATCGCTTTGGGCAAGGAGATTCTCCACGGGGATGACCTCCCAGCCACGGGCAAGGACAAGTTGTTCCCCGGCTTTCATGCGCGACAGGGCAAGATTTTGGTCTTCGTTGGCCTTCAGAACGAAGGAGGGCATGTCCTCTTCGGCAATGACCGTACAACAGGCCAAGCGTTCGATCCGGGCAAGATGGCCGCGCGGCACGACAATGCCATCCACGCCTGATTCAAGGGCCAGCGTCACGTCCTCTTTGCGGAAGGGAACACTTTTGAAAAGCACGATGGGCATATTATTCTCCCAGTATGGACAGGGCCTGCTCGACCGCGCAGTTGTCATGCACCAGGGCGCGCACGGCCCGAACGAGGTCTACACGGCGCGGATGCTGGAACACATTGCGGCCCACGGAAAGCCCCGCGCCTCCCGCGCGCAGGGAGTCATGCGCCATCTGCAAGAATTCGGCGGTGGATTCCATGCGCTCTCCTCCTGCGATGACGACCGGCACACAGCAGGCCTGCACGACATCGGCAAAGCTGTCCGGATCGCCCGTGTAGGGAACCTTGACGATATCCGCGCCAAGTTCCACGCCGACCCGCGCACAATGGGCGATCAGCGCGGGGTCGTAGCCGTTGGATATCTTCGGCCCGCGCGCGTAGACCATGGCGAGCAGCGGCATGCCCCATTGCGCGCAGGCGGTGGAGATGCGGCCGAAGTCGCTGAGCATGACGCGCTCGTTGTCGTCACCGAGATTGACGTGTACGGAGACCGCATCGGCGCCGAGGGTTATGGCTTCTTCCACCGTGCCGACCAGAATCTTGGTGTTTGACAAGGGCGAGAGGTTGGTGGAAGCCGACAGATGGACGATAAGCCCCGTATCCTTGCCGCTTTTGCGGTGCCCGCAGCGCACAAGGCCCTTATGCATGAGTACGGCGTCCGCCCCGCCTTCGGCCATATCGTTGACCGCTCCGGGCATGTCGATGAGCCCGTCGATGGTGCCGACAGTAATGCCGTGATCCATGGGGATAATGATGGTGCGCTTGGTTTCCCGGTTGATGATGCGTTCAAGCCGCACAAGTTTGCCAAGTTGCATGGTGTTCTCCTTTATGTATGAAATGAAAAAGGCCGCCGGCGTTATGCCTGCGGCCCTGGGAGTCTGCTTTTAACAACTAAATGTCAGGCGCACACCCGTCCGCAGGCTGTAACGCCGTAATACCAGCAATAATAGCTGAAAGAGGCGGAAAAGCTTACGGAAACAGCTTGCATACGACCTGGCTCCTGATATGAGCAATATAATCTATTCTAGGGAAAGTAGGTTGTTGTTGTCAAGGAGTTTTTATGCCAGGCATCACCACTACTTTTTCATGTGCTTGGCAACGGTTTCGCCAAAACGGCCCAGTTCTTCTATCACAATAATGCCGGCATCCTTCATGGCCGCGATCTTGTCTTCTCCGCGGCCCTTAGAACCGCTGATAATCGCACCCGCATGGCCCATGCGCTTGCCCGGAGGAGCTGTCAATCCGGCGATAAAACCAAATACCGGCTTGGGGTATTTTGATTCCTTCACGTAGCGGGCGGCCTTTTCCTCGTTATCGCCGCCGATTTCACCCAGCATGCATACCGCCTCGGTTTGCGGATCGTCCCGGAACAGTTGCAGCAGGTCAAGGAACTTCAGGCCAGGCACGGGGTCTCCGCCGATGCCGATACAGGTGCTCTGTCCCAGGCCGTTATTGGTCAACTGATACACGGCTTCATAGGTCAGCGTGCCAGAACGGCTGATAAGGCCGATATTCCCCTGTTTGTGGATATAGCCGGGCTGGATGCCGATTTTGCATTTGCCGGGACTAATGATGCCGGGGCAATTCGGGCCGATAAGCAGTGTGCCGCGCGCGTTCAGATAGGCTTTGGCGCGCACCATATCCAGCACGGGGATGTGTTCGGTAATAAGCACTACAAGTTTGATCCCGGCGTCGGCCGCCTCACAGGCGGAGTCCGCCGACACCGCCGCAGGGACAAAGATAACGCTGGTATTCGCGCCGGTTGCAGCCACCGCTTCCTGCACGGTGTTGAAAACCGGCACACCGAGCGCAGTCTCCCCCCCCTTGCCGGGCGTAACGCCGGCAACGACCTTTGTGCCGTATTCCATCATTTTTTCGCCGTGAAAGCTGCCTTCCCGGCCAGTCAGCCCCTGTACGACAACTCGCGTGTTTTCGTCGACAAGAATGCTCATGAGCGGGCCTCCTTTGTCAGGTCAGCTATCAAGCGCGCCGCCTCAGTCATGGAAACGGCGGTGGTGAAATTCAGCCCGCATTCGTCAATGATGCGCCGAGCGACTTCCACATTGGTTCCTTCCATGCGGATGACCACGGGCAGAGACAGGTTGAGTTTCTTGGCCGCTTGGACAACACCCTCGGCTACGATGTCGCAACGCAGGATGCCGCCGAAAATATTGATCAGGATCCCGCGTACGTTGGGATCCGAAAGCATGATTTCAAAGCCCTTGGCCACCATTTCCACATTGGCGCCGCCGCCGGCGTCCAGGAAGTTGGCAGGCGCCGCCCCGGCCTGCTTGATGGCGTCCATGGTCGCCATGGCAAGGCCGGCGCCATTGACCATGGTGCCCACATAGCCGTTAAGGCGGACATAGTTCACGCCGAGGGCGGCGGCTTTGCGTTCCAGCGGGTCTTCCTCTTCCGGGTCGGCCAGGGCCGCAATATCCGGATGGCGCTTCAAGGCGCTTTCGTCAAAATTGATCTTGGCGTCCAGGGCCACGATGTCGCCTGCTTCCGTCACCGCCAGGGGATTGATTTCCGCCTGAGTGGCGTCCTTTTCGATGCACAAACGGATCAGGTTGCTGATAAAGGCAACGCCCTTGCCAATCTGTTGTGGATTCAGGCCGCAGCCGAAGAGCAAATGGCGGGCCTGGAAAGGCCAGATATGGTGAGAACCGTCAAGCTTTGTGCGGAAGATGCGCTCAGGGTGTGTTTCCGCCACCTCTTCAATATCCATGCCGCCATCGGGAGAGGCCATCACTGTCAGGCATTCAGCCCCCGCGTCAAGCACCACCGCCAAATATAATTCGCGGGCAATGGCTGTACCCTGCTCCACCCATACGGAATGTACCTTTTTCCCTTCCGGGCCGGTTTGGGGCGTCACAAGCTGCATGCCGAGAATAGCCCCGGCTGCGGCCTCCACTTCCTCAAGGGTCTTGCATACCTTGACGCCCCCGCCCTTGCCGCGGCCTCCCGCATGAATCTGCGCTTTCACTACCCGAACTGGGCCGGGCAGCGTTTTCGCAACCTTCATGGCTTCTTCCACCGTGACGGCATGGCCGCCTTCCGGCACGGGGATCCCGTAGGACCTAAGCAATTGTTTTGCCTGGTATTCGTGAATATTCATTCTGTACTCTCAGGTTGAGCTGTTTTTGCCGAAAAAAAGGTTCATCTCCAAAAAAGAGTATCCCCCGAGCCGCCGCAGATGGCGACTCGGGGGTCCTGAGGAGTTTTTTAATTAAGCTGCATGGGTTTGAGGTCGGGACTTACCACATATTCCGCCGTGGTCACGCTCTTCAGTTCTTCGAGGGTGATCTCCGGCGCAATTTCCTCAAGGGTCATCTTGCCGTTGTGGAAGCGGAACAGGCCATATTCCGTAACCACAACATCCACTTCGCCATAGCCCGTGACAGGCAGCTTGCACTGGGGTATGATTTTAGCCTCCCCTTTTTTGGTCGCATGGGTCATAGCTATGTAGACCCGTCTGGCGCCGCTTACCAGATCCATGCCGCCCCCGACGCCGAGCATTTTGCCTTTGGGGATGATCCAATTGGCCACATTCCCCTTTTCGTCCACCTCAAAGGCGCCGAGCACGGTGGCCTCTACGTGGCCGCCCCGGATCATGCCAAAGGACATGTCGCTGCTTATGTAGGAGCAACCGGTACTTTCCGTTATGCGCTGCCTGCCCGCGTTGATGAGCTGAGGGTCTTCCTCTCCGGGCTTGGCTAATGGGCCGCACCCGATCATGCCGTTTTCGGCCTGGAGGAATATCCTGTCAGAAGTCGTGTAGTCGCCGATCAGGGTCGGCAAGCCCACGCCCAGGTTGATGATGATATCTTTGTCCTTGCCCAACTGATCAAGATCCAGGGCAACACGCTTCGCGATGCGGATCCTGGCTTCGTTTTCATCCATGGTAAACATTACTGCCCCCTTACGACCATGATATCGACAAAGTTATGCGGAGTAATAATATGTTCCGGATCGATCTCGCCGGCAGGAACAAGATTGTCGACCTCGACAATGACAAGATCAGCAGCCATAGCCATCTGCGGATTGAAGTTCCGGGCCACCTTGTAATAGACGAGGTTCCCCAATGTGTCTGCCTTGTGCGCCTTGAGAAGGGCCACTTTGGCCTTCAGCGCTGTCTGCATGAGATATTCGCGGCCGTCGAAAACCCGTGTTTCTTTTCCTTTGGACAATTCGGTGCCCACGGCAGTCGGCGTGTAAAAGGCGGGCACGCCCACGCCGGCAGCGCGGATAGCTTCGGTAAAAGTGCCCATTGGCACGAGTTCGACCTGGATTTTACCGGCGTTGAATGCATCCGCAACTTCCGTGTTCCGGTTGTAGAAGGTGCCGATAAGGCTTTTAATTTTTTCCGCCGTCAACAGAGCTCCGAGGCCGATGCCGGGCGAACCGAGATCGCAGCTAATGATAGTCAGATCCTTTACCGGGCTGCGGCTCAGGGCGTCCACGAGCTTCTCGGGGTAGCCCACCATGCCGAAACCGCCCACCATGATACTGTCGCCAGATTTGATAAGCCCAATCGCCTTATCGAGTTCCATGACCTTTCTTGATGTAACCGCCATATTTTCTCCTTGTTTAATTTAAGGGCATTAAACCCGCTCAATGATCATGGCAATGCCCTGTCCTACGCCGATACACATGGAGCATAGCGCATAGCGTCCGCCTGTGCGATGCAACTGGTACATGGCGGTGGTCACCAGGCGTGCTCCGCTCATCCCAAGAGGGTGGCCAATGGCGATAGCTCCGCCGTTGGGATTGATGCGCGGGTCGTCGTCTTTGAGTCCCAATTCCCGCGAACACGCCACGCCTTGTGCGGCAAAGGCCTCGTTCAGCTCTATCACATCCATCTGGCTCATATCCATCTGCAGGCGGGCAAGAAGCTTCTTGGTCGCCGGCACCGGTCCTATACCCATGATGCGTGACGGCACGCCGGCAACGGCCGTGCCCACAATCCGCGCCCTTGGGGTGAAACCGTGCTTTTTGGCCGCCGCTTCGTCAGCGACAATAAGGGCGCAGGCGCCGTCGTTCACCCCTGAAGAATTGCCTGCGGTCACCGAGCCATCTTTGCGGGAGACCGGCTTAAGTTTTGCCAGAGCTTCCATGCTGGTAATGCGCGGGTGCTCGTCTTGCGTCAGCACGAGAGGGTCTCCCTTTTTCTGCGGGATGACCACCGGGCATATTTCCTCTGCCATCAGACCATTCTCAATGGCCTTGGCCGCCTTGAACTGGCTGGCGACGCCCATGGCGTCCTGCGCCTCGCGTTCGATGGAATACTCCACCGCAACATTTTCCGCTGTTTCTATCAGCGGATCCACGCCGTGTGTTTCCCGCATGAGGGGGTTTATAAAACGCCAGCCTATGGTAGTGTCGTGAAATTCGATACCGCGGCCAAAGGCTGCGGCAGCTTTGCTCAGCACAAAGGGCGCCCGGCTCATGCTCTCCACGCCTCCGGCCAGTAAAAAGGCAGCTTCGCCGGCTTTGATGCAACGGGCGGCATCGGCTATGGCCTGCATGCCGGAACCGCACAACCGGTTCACGGTCACGCCCGGAACCTCAGGGGGCAGACCGGCGAGCAGCAAAGACATCCTGGCCACATTGCGGTTGTCTTCGCCAGCTTGATTGGCGCACCCGTAAATCACGTCATCTAAAGTCGCCCAATCGGCTTTCCCATATTTTTCCACAAGATATTTTATGGGAATAGCACCGAGATCGTCCGGCCGCACAGCGGAAAGGATGCCGCCGTAACGGCCTATGGGCGTACGTATGGCATCGCAAATGTAGGCATCGTTCATCAGTATCCATCCTGGCTGAAAGTTGTAAGGGAGGTGAGTGTCCACTGCCACTTTATTTGATACCTATTGCCAAAGCAAGTTGTATGCCCAAACTATTTGCTTAAATTTCTCACCCTCTTGACAAGTATCGTCACTATCTTTTCCGCAAATGATGCACCAATAGTTGCAACATTGACAAAACAAGACTAAACTTTAGCTGACCATGATTGCAGGCAACTTGCAGCAAGGAGCAGACCATGTCCCTTCACACTATAGGAGCCATTCTCCCCACAGTGGAAATAGCGCGCCGAGCTCAGCAGGTGGCTGCGGATTTGGGCCTGCTGGAAAAAATCGCCATCAAGGTGGGTAACCATGTGGAAGGTCTTACACTGGCCCGCCATCTTGAAGGCAAAGGCGTTGAGGTGTTCGTTTCCCGGCGCAGTACAGCGGAACTGATTCAGGAACATCTGAGCACGCCGAATATCTCCATAGCCCTTACCCTGGAAGATATGGCCCAAATGCTTAACGACGCGCGTTCATTGACCAGGAAGGAACGTCCGCGCATCGCTCTGTTTGCCATGGAGTCGGATCAAGTGGCCATTGAATCCTTTGCCCGCCACCTTAATTATAATTTACGCGTATATCCTGTCACGCCCAACGAAGAGTATCTTTCCTTAATGACGGACAGGGCCATAGCCGATAAAATGGACATCATCGCAGCGGGAACCGTGGTCACCGCGTTCGCCAACCAGCGCAATTTCCCCTCTCTTTTGCTTGACAGCGGCGTAGTGGCCCTGCGCGCGGCGTTTTTGGAGGCGGACAAGGTAGCGTATGCACGCCAACTTGAGAAAGCCCGGGCCGCATCGTTCCGGCTTGTCGTAGAAAGTTCGCGCCGGGGGATTTTTGTTC
>Ga0209737_10002763_pt1 | contig 12251 bp, 12 predicted proteins | sample TergutCu122P3_FD_187284 | JGI IMG/M metagenome (GOLD analysis project Ga0209737, IMG submission 187284) | Cubitermes ugandensis P3 segment gut microbial communities from Kakamega Forest, Kenya - Cu122 P3 (SPAdes) (version 2) | ecosystem: Host-associated > Arthropoda: Insects > Digestive system... | reverse complement strand
CGTTTTCGTAACAAATATTTACTTTTATTTTGCCGTCAATTTCGATTTCTGAGTATCCGGAAAATCCGTCTGTTATCGCTTCGGCAAGTAATTCTTCCAAATCGTCTGTGTTGCAAATTACATCAAATGCAAAAAAGTTGAGCATAAAATTGTCCTTTCATAATTTAACGGGAAAATACTAAATGCCAAAAAGTATTTTTACATAAAATTTGGAGTAAATAATGAAGTATAGCAAAATTTCACAAATTGAAAAAAAGCTCTGTGAAATCGAAGAATTTCTTGCTCAATTCGGAATTTTAATAGAAACAGCAAAAGAAATTCCTTACGGCACACAAATCTTAGCAAAAGGACAAAATGCAGAAGGAAAAGTCAATATTTATTATTCCGACAAAAAAGGATTTTCGGTTGTTGAAAATGGAAATAATGACATAACACAAAAACTTTTTTACTGCATTCAAGACAGAGACATACGAAAAGAAATGATTGCTGAAAACAACGCAAAATTTGTTGCTCACATAGGCACAGACGAAGCAGGAAAAGGTGATTTTTTCGGTCCGCTGATTACAGCAGGATTTTTTGTTGATAGCATAGGAACCGAAGATGATTTAAGAAAAATGGGCGTTTGTGACAGCAAAAAGTTGAATGATACGGAAATTTCAAAAATTGCGAAAGTTTTGTGGGGGAAATACAAAAACAATATTGCAATTATGCGTCCGTCAGTTGAAAAATATAACGAATTATATTCAAAATTCAAAAATTTGAATGTGCTTTTGGGCTGGTCGCATGCAAAAGTTATTGAAGAATTGAAAACAAGATTTCCAACAATTAAACTTGCAAATGTTGATAAATTTGCAGAAAAAACACTTGTTTCACGATACTTAACAAATTTTGCCGACTTAAAAATTGACGCAATGGTAAAAGGCGAAGACCACGATATTGCGATTGCGGCAGCAAGTATTGTTGCAAGAAGTTATTTTGTTGGTAAAATGGCTGAATTGTCGGAAAAATTCGGAATGAAAATTCCGCTTGGGGCAAGTAGTCATGTGAAAACCGCAGGAAAAAATTTTATAGAAAAACACGGAAGAGAAAACTTAAAATTTGTTGCCAAATTGCATTTTAAAACGGCACAAGAATTGGGGTAAATTATGATAAAAGTAGCAATCGGACAGGACTCACACAGATTTGAAACTAAAGATTTATCAAAACCGCTAATTTTAGGCGGAGTGGTAATTGAAAACGAAATCGGACTTGAAGGAAACAGCGATGCCGATGTAATTTTGCATGCTCTCACAAATGCAATTTCGGGGATAACAACCGTCAATATTTTGGGTGCAAAAGCAGACGAATTGTGCTTAGAAAAAGGAATTACGGATAGTAATGTTTATTTGCAAAAAGCATTGGAATATTTGGGCGATTACAAAATCACACACATTTCTTTCACGATTGAAGCGTTAAAACCAAAACTTGCAAATCACATTCAAAATATTCGTGAAAATGTGGCGAAATTAGTCGGGATTTCCGCGAGAAATGTAGCACTCACAGCAACAACAGGTGAAGGATTAACCGATTTCGGCAAAGGTTTAGGAATGCAGGTTTTTGTGGTAATTACGGCACAGAAGTAAGTAATTTTAGTAATATTTCGATTTATTGCTAAACAAAAAACTATTTTTTACAAAAAACAACACTCGAAAGGACAAAAAAATGGATTTGTACAAACAAAAATTTATTGAATTTATGGTAGAATGTGAAGTTCTTACATTTGGAGATTTTACTACTAAAAGCGGGCGAAAAACTCCTTATTTTATTAACACAGGGAAATACAGAACGGGAATGCAAATTGCAAAACTCGGCGAATTTTATGCAGAAGCAATTATGAATAATTTCAAAGATTATTCGATTTTGTTTGGTCCTGCATACAAAGGTATTCCGCTTGTGACAACAACTGCGATTGCACTTGCAGACAAAGGCATAAATGTCGGATTTTGCTTTAATCGCAAAGAAACAAAAGACCACGGCGAAGGCGGACTTATTGTCGGGCAACAACTCAAAGACGGCGACAATGTTTTGATTGTTGAAGATGTAACCACTGCGGGAACTTCAATCGGCGAAACACTTCCGATTTTGCAAAATGCGGCAAAAGTGAATATGGCAGGGCTTATTGTCAGTGTAAATCGTCAGGAAAAAGGCAGCGACGGACGAAGTGCGTTTGCACTTATTTCGCAAGATTACAAAATTACGCCGAAAGCAATTGTGAATATTGACGATATTGTAGAATTCGGTTATAAAAGAGAATTCGGCGGACGAATTTTGATTAATGAAGACTGCAAAAAACGAATTGACGAATATCGTTCACTTTACGGAGCAAATGACTAATGGAATCAACACTGCAGGTCACAGAAAAAGATATCACAAACTTTGACGCGTTTGCGATTTATATTGGCAAATTTATTGTTGATGGTATTTCGGAATTCGGACAAATGATGGTGTTTTTGTGGACTGCATTTTTGTCAAAACCAAAGATTTCGAGTATTTTGGAGCAAATGATGTCTATTGGTGTCCGCTCTATTCCGATTGTTCTTTTAGCATCGGTTTTTACAGGATTTATTGCCACTTGGCAGGTGCAATATTTGGCAAAAGATATGATTGGTTTGCAATATTTGGGAATGATGGTTTTGAAAGTTACGCTTTCGGAATTGGGACCTACGCTGATTGGGCTTGTTTTGGCGGGGCGAATCGGTGCAAAAGTTGCAGCCGAAGTCGGAACGATGCGTGTAACAGAGCAATTGGACGCTATGACTTGCCTTTCGCTTGACCCTATGAAATATATTGTTTCGCCTCGAATTTTTGCTGCATTTATTATGACTCCCGTTATGTTTGCGTATGGCGTTTTAGCTGCTATTTTTTCTGCACAATTTATTGCAACTCTTGCATTTGATTTACATCCTGGAACTTTTTATAATTCAATGAAACTTATGTTTAATATGAATGATGTTTATATGGGACTTGTAAAAAGTTTTCTTTTTGGCGGAATAACAGGGCTTACAGGCTGTTTTTACGGATTTATGACAACAGGCGGTGCCGCAGGAGTCGGTGCTTCAACAAGAAATGCGGTCGTTTCGGCTTCAGTAATGATTTTGGCGGCAAATCTTATGGTTAGTAATGTGATGATGTGAGAAAATTATGAAACAAAGTAAAAACTCAACAGGAGTTTTCCAAATAGAAAAAATAAAATCGCCCGACTATGATTTGACAAATCTTGAAAAGTATATTTTCAATACTATTTTGATAATTATTTTTCTCTTTGCAATCTCAACAAGTTTTTACAGACAGATACCGGCACTACAAGAATTAAGCAAAATCGTAATGTATTCTTCTTATATTGCATTCGGAATTCTGTTTGTAACAAGAATTTTGTCGTATCAAAACAAAACGAAATTAGTTTTAGAAGACCAATTGTGGACTTTTTATCAGGGAAATCGCAAATATTCATTTGAATTAAGTGAAATTTCGTCTATTAAAAAGTCGTTTTCGGGAATTTATTCGTCATTTGTAATAAAAATCAAGAATATAAAAATCAGAATTCCTGCCGAAACAAAAAGTTTGGCGGATTTTATTGCGAATTTGTCTGGGAATTTATCAAAAGAGCAAGTTGCAGATTTCCAAAAATTTCACAACGAAGCACAAATGATAAGTTATGAAACAGAAAAAATATCTGAATTTATGAAAATTTTCTGCTTTTTAATTCCAATAATAGCATTTTTTGTTGCACAAAGCGTTTGGGGTAATTTTAACATTATAATAAGTATCCTTTGGGTAGTTTTATCGTTAGTTTTCCCGCTTGTTTGGACTACAATAAATTTATTTTTACTTAAAATTACGGCAAGTAATTTCACTATTTTTTCACGGATTTCAAATATTTGGGCAATTTTTGGTATTCTTATATACATGATTCTCGGAATTATATATCGCAATTTTTATTTGTGGGTTGTTTATATGTATCGTGGGTAAATTATTCCCGCTCGTTAACAACTACTTCAACTTTTTCTCCTGCTTGTTTATTTATCTTTTTTCTTATTTCTTTGAGAAGTCCGATAACATAACAAATTGAGCCGTCGGGATTTTTTACTCCCATATTTACAATACTTCCGTTATAAGGCTCGCCGTCAAAAAGGACGCTGACCTTTACTCGCCCTTTGTCAAATTCTTTTTTAATATCATACGGAAAAACAATGTATGCTCCGTCAATATCAGGAACTTTTTTTATTTCCGCCTCAAATTTGTAAGTTTTTTTATTCATTATCGTCATAATATTTGCTACTTTCATGACATATAATATAATTTATTTACGTTAATATTATTATCGATTTAATACTATTTTATACAAAAATTCCCAAAAACTTGCCGTATTATGCGAAAATAAACTATTTTTCCACCGGATTTTGTTTAATTTATTTAAGGAGTATTTCTCATGGGTATTTTCAGTGAAGTTAAACCGGGCGTAATTTTCGGCGATGATGTAAGAAAAGTATTTGCAATTGCAAGAAAAGAAAGATTTGCTATCCCCGCAATAAATGTTGTAGGAAGCGACTCGATTAACGCAGCAATGGAAGCAGCAAAAAAAGCAAATTCGCCGATTATTATTCAGTTTTCAAACGGCGGAGCAGCATTTAACGCAGGAAAAGGGCTTAAACTCGGTGACCAAAAAGAAGCGATTTTGGGTTGTGTCGCGGGTGCAAAACATATTCAAACTCTTGCGGAAGCATACGGTGTTATCGTAATTCTTCACACTGACCATTGTGCTAAAAAACTTCTTCCCTGGGTTGACGGACTTATTGCAGAAAGCGAAAAACATTTCGCAGAAACAGGAAAACCTCTTTTTAGTTCACACATGCTTGACCTTTCGGAAGAACCGCTTGTTGAAAATATCAAAATGTGTCAAGAGCGCCTTACAAAAATGGCAAAAATGGGAATGACTTTGGAAATCGAACTTGGAATTACCGGCGGTGAAGAAGACGGCGTAGATAATTCACATGTTGAAAAATCAGAGCTTTACACAAAACCTGAAGATGTTTGCTATGCTTACGAAGAATTAAGCAAAATTTCTCCGAATTTCACAATTGCGGCAAGTTTTGGTAATGTTCACGGCGTTTATAAACCGGGGAATGTAATGCTTGAGCCGAAAATTCTTGACCAATCACAAAAATTCATTGAAAAGAAACTTGGTTTGCCTGCGGGAAGCAATCCTGTAAATTTCGTATTTCACGGCGGAAGCGGAAGTGAACCTGAAAAAATCGAAGAATCTTTGGGCTACGGCGTTATCAAAATGAATATTGATACCGACACACAATGGGCTGCTTGGGAAGGAATTTTGAAATTCTATAAAGCAAACGAAGGTTATTTGCAAGGACAACTTGGAAACCCCGAAGGCGAAGATAAGCCGAACAAAAAGTACTACGACCCGAGAGTTTGGTTGCGTAAAGTAGAAGAAGGCATTATCGAGCGTTTGCAAGTTGCATACAAAGATTTGAATGCGTTGAACAGAAACTGATTTTTAGTTAGAAATTAGTAATGTGAAATTAGAAATGGGCGGAAAGAAATTTCCGCCTTTTTTGTTTTGCAAAATAGTATTTTTACGGCATAAATTATACTAAAAGGAGCAAAAAATGAGTGGTTATCAACCAAGCGAATTTGAGAAAAAATGGCAGGAAAAATGGGGCGAAATGGGATTATTTTCGGCGCAAAAAAACGAAACTAAGCCTAAAAAATATATACTTTCAATGTTTCCCTATCCAAGCGGTGCATTACACATGGGGCATGTTATGAACTACACGATTAACGATGTTGTTGCCCGCTATTATATGATGCAAGGATATAATGTTATGACGCCAATCGGTTGGGATTCGTTTGGTTTGCCTGCCGAAAATGCTGCTATTAAAAACGGAATTCGTCCGTCAGAAAACATAAAAACAAATATTGCACGAATGAAAGCGCAAATGGAAATGGCGGGCTGGGGATTTGATAAAGACCGCGAACTTTCGACTTCTTCGGAAGATTATTACAAATGGACACAATGGTTGTTTTTGAAGTTCTACGAAAAAGGACTTGTTAAACAAAAAGACGGCGGAGTAAATTTCTGCCCGTCATGTAAAACTGTTTTGGCAAATGAGCAGGTTCAAGACGGAAAATGCGAACGATGCGGAACTGAAGTTATGCAAAAAGATTTGCGTCAATGGTATTTTTTGATGAGCAAATATGCACAAAAATTGCTTGATAATCACGAAAAATTGACCGAGTGGCCCGAGCGGGTTATTAAAATGCAAAAAGAATGGATTGGACGAAGTGAAGGTGCGATTGTCAAATTCAAAATTGAAAACAGCGACAAAGAAATAGAAATTTATACAACCAGACCGGACACACTTTGGGGCGTAACTTTTATGTCAATGGCTCCGCAACATCCGTTTATTGACGAACTTATTAAAGGGCGGGAAAACGAAAAAGAAATCAGGGCAAAAGTCGAAGAAATGAAAAAACTCGGAACAAGCGAAAAAGAACTTTTGAGTCGTGAAAAAGAAGGAATTTGGACTGGAGCGTATGCTATAAATCCCGTAAATGGCGACAAAGTGAAGATTTTTGTGGCAAATTTTGCGATTATGACATACGGAACAGGAATTGTTATGGCAGTTCCGACTCACGACCAGCGAGATTTTGAATTTGCAACGAAATATAATATTGAAAAGAAAGTTGTTATTCAGCCAAAAGACGGCGAAAAGTTGGTTGCTGAAAATATGACCGCCGCTTATGACGAAGACGGAATTATGGTTGATTCCGGCGAATTTAGCGGAAGAAACAACAGAGAAGCTATGAGCAATATTATTTCATATCTTGAAAAAAACGGCTTCGGCAAAAAAACGATAAATTACAAACTCCGCGATTGGCTTTTGAGCCGTCAGAGATATTGGGGAGCACCGATTCCGATTATTCATTGCGAAAAATGCGGAGTTGTGCCTGTTCCCGAAAGTGATTTGCCTGTAAAACTTCCGATGGATGTGGAATTTAGACCAGATGGTGATTCCCCGCTTGCAAGAAGTGAAAGTTTTGTGAATTGCAAATGCCCTAAATGCGGCGGTGCGGCAAAACGCGAAACCGACACAATGGACACTTTTGTTGATAGTTCATGGTATTATTTGCGGTATTGTTCGATTAATAGCAACGATGCTCCATTCAGAAAAGACGAAGCGAATTATTGGGCTCCGATTGACATTTATATCGGTGGAATTGAACATGCAACAATGCACTTAATTTATGTGCGGTTTTTCACTATGGTAATGCAAGAATTGGGTTTGATTGACTTTGACGAGCCGGCAAAAAAGTTGTTTACGCAAGGAATGGTTTGTGCGACGGCTTATAGATGTCCTGAACACAAATGGTTACATATTAGCGATGTTAAAGACGGAAAGTGTGTAAAGTGCGGGAAAGTAGTCGAAGTTGAAGCAGCGAAAATGAGCAAATCAAAACTGAATGTGATTGACCCCGAAGATATAATAACAAAATTCGGTGCAGACACAATGCGAACGTATATTTTGGCAGATGTTCCGCCGATTAACGACAGAACTTGGAGCGATGAAAAAGTATCGGCAACGGCAAAATTTTTGTCAAGATTTTGGGAAGCGATTTCTGCGGGACTTGAAATTATCGAAACAAAAAAATGTTCCGATCCAGTCGGCGATAAAGAATTGCGTTTTGCGACACACAGCGCGCTGAAAAACATAATTCAAAGTTATGAAGAAAATTGGCAGTTTAACACGGCTTTGGCGAGAGTTATGGAATTGCTTAATTCCTACAAAAAACTTTACGACAAAGTAAGCGAAAAAACGCTCAAAGAAACGATAGAAATAATGGTAAAAGTTCTCGCTCCGATAACGCCGCATTTGGCAGAAGAAATCTGGAATAAACTTGACAACCAAACCTCAATCTTCAAGGCAGATTTCCCGAAAGTCGATGAAACAGCGCTTGTGCAGGACACTTTGACAATTGCGGTTCAAATAAACGGAAAAATGCGCGGAACGATTGATATTCCGAATGGCGCGAGTAAGGAAGAAACCGAAAAACTTGCGAGAGAACACCAAAATGTGCTGAAACATCTTGATGGACTGGCGATAAAAAAAGTTATTGTTGTGCCGAATAAGATTGTTAATATTGTGGCTGGGTAGAGAATGAATCACGATGTTGTCATTGTCGGAGCTGGGCTTGCCGGTTCTATTTGTGCCGAAATTTGTGCTAAAAACGGGTTTAAAGTTGCTTTAATTGAACGAAAAGAATTTCCATCAATGCCTGTTCGCTGCGGTGAAGGTGTCGGATTCAAGGGAATGAATGCTTCAATCGGGATTAAACCTGAATGGATTTTGACGAAAGTTAATAAAGTTAAGTTTATTTCGCCAAACAATACGAGCGTTGAAGTTAATAATATCGGCGAAAGTTTTTGTATTGACAGAACAAAAATGGACAAAGAACTTGCTGAAAATTCTAAAAATGCTGGTGCTGAATATATAAATAATACTTATATTCGTGATGTTGAAATTACAGAAAAAAATGGACAATTTGAATATAAATGTATTGCGGAAGACGGCAAAATTTTCGTTTCTCCGATTTTGGTTGCCGCCGACGGAGTTGAAAGTTTAATCCGCCGAAAAACTTGGTGGAAGGAACCATTTTCGCCGGAAGATATTGAAACCTGCGTTTTTGCGAAAGTGAAACACGAAAGCATAAGCGGCGAAACTATTGAATTTTATACAGGCGAAAAAATTGCAAAAGGCGGCTATTTGTGGATTTTCCCGCGTGGAAATGGAATTGCGAATGTCGGACTTGGTGTTTTGGGAAAGTATTCAAAAGCGGGATTTGCAAAAGAATTGTTTGAGAAATTTGTTGAAGAAAAATTTCCGAATGCCGAAATCAGCGATTTTCATTGCGGCGGTGTTCCTGTGGGGAAATATCTGTCGCCTCTAGCAAAAAACGGCGTTGTTTTGGTCGGCGATACAGCGGGACAGGTTAATGCGCTGAACGGCGGCGGAATTGCGTATGCGCTTTTTGCGGGACAAAAAGCAGGCGAGGCGATTGTTAATAAAAGATTAAAAGATTACGAGAAAAATTGGCAGAAATATTGTGGGAAAAATCAAATTCGTTCGTTCGTTTTGAAAACTGCGCTGCTTGAAAAAAGAGATGATTTTTTCAACGATATTGCAGCGGCGCTCAAAAATGAAAATCCTGAAAAATTGAGTTATTTGCGAGTATTTATGAAAGTGTTCGCCAAACACCCGAAATTGTTATGGAAAGTGTTTTTTCTGTTTAGGTAGACGCTCCTATTGACAATATACAAATAAAAAGGGTATTTTATAAACGAATTAAACCTATTCAAGGGGAAATTATGAAATGTCCGTATTGTCTGGTAAATGACGAAAACAAAGTTGTAGATTCACGTTCATCCAAAGAAAATGACGCAATTCGCCGCAGACGAGAATGTGAAAAATGCGGCAAAAGATTTACGACTTATGAATATATTGAGCGAGTAAATATTTCTGTTGTGAAACGCAGTGACAAACGCCGTGAAGATTTTGACATAAATAAACTCAGAAAAGGGATTGTAATTGCCTGTGCTAAACGCCCTGTAAATACCGAAGAAATCGAAGAATTGGTACAGAAAATTTACAAAAAAATCGAAGGACTGAACAAAAGCGAAATTGAATCATCCGAAATCGGAACTATGGTTATGGACGAATTATATTTACTCGACCAAATTGCATATATCCGTTTTGCATCGGTTTATCGTGATTTTAAAACCGCGGAAGAATTCGTTAAACAAATAACAACGCTGGTACAATGAAAAATATATTAGTAATTTTATTTATAGCATTTTTTGTTTCCTGCGGATTTTCGGGAATTTATGATTCTTTGGCGATAAAAGCGATTACTGCGGCTGGGCAAAACAGCGAAAACATCGGTTTTGTTGTGCGAAATGTAAATACGGGAAACGAAATTGTATCTCTTAACGGCGACAAAAAATTTATTCCGGCATCACTTCAAAAATTATTTACGGGAGCAGCGGCGTTTGATAAATTAGGCACAAATTTTAGAACTGAAACGAAAATTTATGCTGAAAATTTTGATAGAAAAACAGGCGAAATTAAAGGTGATTTGACAATTGTCGGTGCAGGTGATGCGGGAATTTCGGCAGAGCGACTTTGGCTTTTAGCGCAATATTTGCGGCATTTGGGTGTAAAATCAATAAATAATCGACTTGTAGTTGATAATTCTCTTTTTGCTGATGAAACGGCTGCTCCGGGCTACGGAGAAAGTGACAACAGCAGAGCGTATATGGCTCCGATTTCGGCGTTTGCTGTAAGTTTTAATGCAACAAGTGTGGTGGTTTCTCCGAGTGCCCACGGCGAAAAAGCTAACATTCATTTGTTTCCGTCACGAGAGGATGTTCAAATGAGCGGCACAATCACGACAGCACAAAGCGGCAAGGAATTTTCAGTCATCACTAAAAAACATAGCGAATGTGGAATGGAAGTAATTCTCGGCGGAATTGTTAAGCCAACCGACAAGCCGAAATATATTTATCGTCAGGTTTGGGAGCCGGTGATAAATGCGGCGGAAACATTTCGTGCAGTTGCAAAAGAAGTGGGAATAAATGCTGATTTTTCTGTTGCTATCGGAAAAATTGACCCTTCAAAATCCGAATTAATTTTGAGTTTTGATTCGGAACCGCTATCAGTCAGTATAAATGGAATGTTTAAATATTCCAACAATTTTACGGCGGAAATGGTATTTTTGACGCTTGCGGCACAGACCACAAAAAAGCAGGCAAATTTTGAAAGCGGTTCGCTGGTAATTCAAAATTGGTGGAAAGAAAAATTTACACAGAGCGGTGAAATTTCTGTAATAAACGGAAGCGGAATGGGCGCAAGAAATCAAGCGTCCGCAAGGCAAATTGCTGATTTATTGGATTGGTCGTCAAAACAAGATTGGTCGTATGAATATATTGCCGCACTGCCGATTGCCGGAATTGATGGAACACTTGCTTCAAGATTTAAGAACAGCGTTTTGAAAGGGAATTTGCGGGCAAAAACGGGAACTCTCAACGATTTGGGAGTCAGCAATTTGGCGGGATATTTTAGAGCAAACGGCGAATTGTATTCGGTGGTTTTTATTGCAAATGACAAAACTTCGACACAATATGCAAAGTGGGTTTTAGGTGACGATTTGATTTCAAATATAAAAAAAACAATTGAAAAAACTGGAAAATAAAGGTTAGAAAATGAAAGACATTGAAGTTGAAATAAAACGAAACGAAAAAATTTCTGCGGATTTTTATAAATTAAGTTTCTTTTGGGATAAAAGTTTCGGCGAACCCGTCGCTGGAAATTTCTGCGAAATAAAAGTGAATAATTTAACTGCCCCGACACTTCGACGCCCGTTTGCATTTTCTGGATTTGATGCTCAAACGCAAACTGCTGAAATAATCTATCAGAAACGCGGAACAGCTACTAATATTTTAGCAGCAAAGCAGAGCATGAAAACAACGATTGAAAATAGCGAGCCGTTTGTTGTGCAGTTTGAAGATGATGTTATAAGCGAAAAAATCAAAATTCTTGCACCTATTGGAAACTCTTTTTATTATGATTCTAAAATTAGCGACAAAAAACGAATATTTGCTGTTGCAGGCGGAGTTGGATTGGGACCAATTTTATTTGCGGCAAAAACTGCTCCTCTGCCGACAGAAGTGATTGCAGGTTTCAGAACGGAAGATTTTGTGCCTAATGACGAAATTTTTGCAGGAATAAGAACAACACTCTGCACCGATGACGGCTCGGCAGGATTTTGCGGAAATGTGGTAGAATATTTGAAAACGACAAACATAAATTCAGATGATTTAATTATCGCTTGCGGACCTACTCCGATGCTTAAAGCATTACACGATTTTGCTTCCCAAAAAAACATAATGTGCAAAATTTCAATGGAAGAAATGATGGCTTGCGGAGTTGGGGCATGTATGGGATGTGTTTGCGAAACAAAATACGGAAACAAACGTGTTTGCAAAGAAGGGCCTGTTTTCGATAGCGGCGAAATAGTATTTTAAAGCATAATAAAGGGTCAATATGCAGCGTAAACGAATACTTTGGATTGATGATGAAGTCGAATTTTTCAGAGCACACATAATGTTCTTGGAAGCACGCGGCTATAGCGTTCAGCCG
>Ga0209737_10002761_pt1 | contig 12257 bp, 8 predicted proteins | sample TergutCu122P3_FD_187284 | JGI IMG/M metagenome (GOLD analysis project Ga0209737, IMG submission 187284) | Cubitermes ugandensis P3 segment gut microbial communities from Kakamega Forest, Kenya - Cu122 P3 (SPAdes) (version 2) | ecosystem: Host-associated > Arthropoda: Insects > Digestive system >... | reverse complement strand
CGTTCCCATTATTCAGTGCCGCGTTTACGTGTGTTAGCGCTACAGCGTCATGTCCGTGACGTCTTACTCCTTCCTCAGACGTTCACGGATATAACGCTGTGGCGGGTGGCTGTTGCGCGCCGCGGATGACTTACTTCGCACGGCGCCATATTGGTCTCCTTTCTGAAGTTGTTCCCAAAACCAAACCAAGCGTAACCTAAAAATGATCAGTATTGTGCGGCACGATATCACGTCAGGTCACTAAAAACAAAACCAAACGAAGCGTAACGTAAAAATGATCAGTATTGTGCGGCACGATATCACGTCAGGTCACTAAAAACGAAACCAAACCAGAACTGGGTGATATGTGTGGGGGAAGCAGGAGACGGAAGTTCACACACGCATCTGTCGGCGTACGATGTCACTAAGACTTACGTGGTGGGGGATGACTATCAGCGCCACAGGTGGCAGTGTACAACATCGTTGGTCTCTGTACCGGATCGGAATTTGGAGGTATGTACACGACTGTAGAAATACGTACTGAAATATTCAGCCGGTTCCAACAAATTAAATGAAACATGCATATATTTTGGTCACATTATAGCATGGGCTTGAAACCCACGTATGTCGATGCATGTGATAAGGGTCCATAATTTTGTCTGTGGTTTGAGGTTAATGTTTTCTTGTAACCTTCGAATACTGTTCATCACGCAGCGTAATGAGGACAGAAGTGTTGCTCATCATGTCTGTGTTGTGCTGCTCTATAGTAGTGGTATATCAGAATACCATGTTACTGTAGCTGTGGCTACAGTTGTCACAGCGTTAGATGTTGTATAGCGTTCAAATATCTTACCCAGACAGTTCCCCCTCTCTCAACATATGTATTACTCAGACACACATTCCATAGTTGTATTTGTCCCAGGTTAGATTAGAAGAAAGTTTATGTAGTTTAGGGGAGGGGGGCGCAATGTCAATCCACATCTGTATAAACCACTGACATCTATCTCATTTTGAGGCTAGTCTGGAGCCCTATCTCTACTCCCCTTATACGTCTTCCTGACTTGGGTATAGCGAATGTATGGGCTGGACAGTCTGGTGATTGAATCCTGGTTGGGCACTAGATTTTCTGGTCTGGTCCAGACTGTCAGTGGGAACACACATTCTCTGGACAATGTGTATATGGTTTCTTTCTGTGGGGTAAAGTGGCCAGGTCTGGAGCCTCATGATCTGTTCAAGGATGAAATTTGGGATCCTAGGTAGCGTGGTGAGACTAGTGTCTATTCCACAGGCTTCGTTGCCTGGGTTTTGAATCCCAGTAGGAAGAAAAAATTTTACTCTTCTCGACCCTTATATTTGATGAGTACCAGTGTTATTTCCCTGCACTAAAGCAGCTGGAGCTTGAGCTTAAACACTGACATCTATCTAGTGCTGAAGTCAGAGAGGCACTATACCTCTACAACCCCTGTACGCCCTCATGACATGGGTATAGTGACTCGCTATGGGCTTGACGGTCAGGGTATTTAATTCTGGTGGGGACACACTAGATTTTCTGCACGAGTCCAGACCACCCCTGGGGCCCACCCATCCCCTGTACAATGGGTACAGGGTTTCTTTTTAGGGGTAAAGCGGCAAGGGCCGGACTGTCCTGGCCTGTTCCTAGGGTGAAGTTTTAGGAGCCTAGTTAGCATGGTCGGTATAGCATCTATTACACCGGCTGGATGGTCCGGGTTCAAATCATGGTAGGGACAAAAATTTATCTCTTCTCCATACCGTTCAGACGGTTTCTGCGGCATACCCATCCCTCTGTTAAGGGATACTCACGTTCTTTCCCAGGATTGAACCTACCGGGGCGTGAAGTTAACCACTGATGTCCATCTGTTGCTGGTGGTAGTGAGATGCTGAAGTCTACTTCCCCTATACACCTTCTTGACGTGGGTATAGATGCTTGCTATGGGCTGGATGGTCTGGGGTTTGAATCCTGGTGTGGGTACTAGATTTTCTGTTCCATTTGAGACTGTTTCTGGGGCCCACCAAACCACCTGTACAATGGGTACAGGGTCTGTTTCCATGGGGTAAAGCTGTCAGGGCTGGATCCTCATGGCCTGTTGGAGGGTGAAATATTGGTACCCTAAGTAGCATGGTTAGTATAGTGTCTATACCACGTGCTGCATGGTCCAGGGTTCGAATCCTCATAGGACAAAAATTTTTCTCTTCAAAACGTCCAGACCTGCTTGGGGGGCCCACCCAGCCTTCTGTTTAAGAGGTTCCATTGTTGTTCCCTGGGAATAAAGCGGCCGGGGCTTAAAGTTAACCACTAACGCCTATCTAGTGCTGAGGTTGGAATGGAGCTATATGTCTACTCCCCATCCCGTGGGTATAGTGACTCGCTACGGGCTTGATGGTCCAAGGATTGAATCCCGGTGGGGCACTAGATTTTCTGCTCAAGTCCACTCTGCCCCATGGCCCACCCATCCCCCATACAGAGGGTACAGCTTTTCTTTCTAGGGGGTAAATCGACAAAGGCCGGGCCCTTGTGGCCTGTTCTAGGGTGAAATTTTACTAGCCTACTTAGTTTGGTCAGTATAGTGTCTATTTCACTGGCTGGGTGGTCCAGGATTCAAATCATGGTAGGGACAAATTTTATCTCTTCTCCAATTCATTCAGACAGTCTCTGGGGCACACCCAGCCCTCTGTTAAGGGGTAACGGGGTTCTTTCTCCAGACTGATGTTCATCTAATGCTGGTGGTAGCATGGAGCTGTACCTCTATTTTCCCAGTATGCCTTCTTGAAGTAGGTATAGCTACTTGCTATGGGCTGGACGATCTGGAGGTTGTAATCTGATGTGGGCACTAGATTTTCTGTTCCAGTGAAGACTGGCCCTGGGGCCCATCTAACCTCCTGTGTAGTGGGTACAGGGTTTCTTTTCAGGGGGTAAATCAGCCAGGCCCAGGCCATCATGGCCTCTTCTTGGTTGCAATTTTGGCAGCATGGTCAGCATAGCGTCTATTCTGCAGGCTGGATGATCCAGATTTGAATCCTAGTAGGGAGAATTTTGGTCATCCCCAAATTAACCAGACCAGCTCTGGGACCCCCACAGGCTTCTATTTGAGGGGTACATGGGTTATTTCCCTCGATTGAAGCAACCACTTTAGTTAACCTCTTGATGTCTCTCCAGTGCTGAGGTTAGAGTGGAACCATAACACCTCTCCTCCTATATGCCTTCCTGATGTGAACAAGGAAAAAATTATCTTGTAGTTTGTTTTATCTCTTTGCCCTGTGTAAAGTTGGTCACAACCTCTGGCCTTTCAATGGATATTTACCGCTTGAGTAACATATACTTTGTTTACAGAAACATGCATGTGAGTGAATTTTAAGTATTGTAACATTAGTGATCATATATGTGGTGCATTTTTAGTCTTACGTCTATATTGTCATACAGTTTCACACTGTTTATGCATAATTCTCATACAGTTTCACACTGTGTATGCGTAATTCTCATACAGTTTCACACTGTGTGCGTAATTCTCTTACAGTTTCACACTGTATGTGCGTAATTCTCATACACTTTCACGCTGTAAATGTGTAATTGTATTAAACTATGTTTACTTCTCTTTATACATGTTTTGACTCACTGATAATGGCAACACACTACACACATTGTGCTTTCTGGTTTAATTTATAATATTTGATTACATATACATCATGTGAGGTGTTAGTGTGGGGTATGATTTTGGAAATTAAAAATGGGGATATCTTGACTGTGAATTGGCATTATCTGGCACGTGTGTGTTCAAGGTAGTATAGATAATTCATACAGAATGTTGCAAACATTAATATGTGAGCTTTAATTCTCAGCCGTTTGTATGATCTTTTGTATTTGTCAACAGCCGTGGTGAAGAATCATTGAAGAATCGAAGAATGTGCTGTTCCCAGGGCCAGGGGATGCTGTTGGTTGCAGGCTGAAAGTCAGTGGCGTACCCAGGAATTTTGTTCAGGGGGGGTTCAACAAATTCAGTTGAGGACAGAGAGAATGGGGATCTGGGATTGGTAGCCCCCTAGTCATTGGTTCTGGAGGCAGCTGTAATTTGGTACAAGAAATTTCATTTCATATAGTAAAATTTTCTTAATTTTTGGTACTTTAGACTATTTATGATGACAACCAATTTATTTGTCATTGTTAATGTAAAACAATTGGGAACCTAGGTAGTTTTAGAATTTTACTGCCTTTTTTCTGAACATCTTGGTGTGTTGGTGTCCTAAATTCAGCAATTCTTAAATTAATTAGGATGTTGAAATAGGAACACTGAACATTTTCCGCTCAGTTTGCAATCCGGTTTGACTTTGTCAAACTTTCGGGATGTTGGGGATGGGTTTGAACTCCGAAACCAGATATGCCACTGCAAGACAGTTTGTATTAAAAGTACCCTTTATTTAGTAAATTACAACTGTATGAGAACACAGTGAACTACAAAAGGAAATCGAGACGCCGGTTCTTCTTGCTCATGCGATCGAAGACTCCACCGATATCTTCGGAATTTCGGGGGGGGGTTGAACCCCCCCCTCTTCGGTACGCCACTGCTGAAAGTGATCCAGACTTGCCCGTTCTACTTCTACTTCTGTGCACATCATATACAAATTCATTGACTCTAGACTGTGGCAGGAAACATGTATTCCCCCACCTTTCTGCACTCCAGACCAACCGACAAGACGTCCCTGTATTAAAGGTAAGTGTAGTGTTGGAATCTAAAAATGGTATATGTGTGTTATAGAATCAGAGGGCTGTCTTGAATGACCCTTGGCATGTAAAATTCTTTCTGATATCAGAAAGAATTTTGTTTCATGTGAAAGTGAATCAAAGAATCCTGTAGTAGTGAAATCTGACATGATTCTTGTAGCATAGATTGTATTCATATTGATGCCTGTCTTGGTACAAGGCTGAGTTTCTGCTCTGGCCTGTCACTCTGTGACACATTTTTAAAGTGGAAACATTTTTTTGAAGCATGGCTAGCACCTATCTGGAATGTGCTGGTAAATGAATAATTTGTTGTACTTGGCAGGGTGTTTTACTGTTTTATAGCATACCATTTTGCCATAATACACTCATCCCCCACTTCCTGCAAATTCATGTTCTGCAGTTTCTCAAAATCACGGGGTTGTCAAAAGAATAAAAATACATGACTCGGACCCTTCAGTGGATAGGTGGATCAAAACTGTTCACCACCTTTGAACAGATCTTTGAGCATGATGTTCAAGGAGTTAAAGATAAAGAATAAAAGAAAGGAAAACACTAAAAAAAATACTAAGATGTTGATTGGTTGGGGGGAGGGGGGGGGGTGCTTGCAGCCAAACCCATGCGACAGGCAAGGGATGAGCATGCTGGTAAATAATAACTTACAGAGAAAGTAAAACATCAAAACCACTTGTGCTTCTGATTCAGTCTGCCATGTTGATATGCCCATCATGCTTCTGTTGTCTCACATCATCACATTATGCTTCTGAATGTTGTAAAAGTGCAAGAATAATGGGAACAGAGCATACAGTTGACAATGTACAGTGAAATCCTGTATTAAGTGAATTTTTTTCTTTTGTTCTCAGCAAGAGCCAAACTAAATAATGTTTATTAAATTTCAGTTTAGTATAAGAAATGTTTAACCTTTTAGAGCTTGTATGTTGGTTCAGTGCAGTTGTGTTGAGAACAGTGGACAGTATTCATATTTTCTCTCTGCCATAAATCATCACATGGTGACTGTGGTCAAAACAGCAGTCAGCAGTTTTTGCATGTAATTGTGCATAACCGCCATTTAGTGGAGCAAAACCATTTCCCCATTGATACATGAAATATGGTTCACACTATATATATAGAATTTAGGACTGCTAGTAGCTGCCTGGTTGCAAGTCTTACACTTAACAGCTGCACATCTGATTGCAAACATTGCTTGACTTCATGGAGCTTCTGATAAACAGCACATTAATTCTGTACTAAATGGTGTATGGAAGTCTATAGTTTTGAGCCATGTAATTGTTCTTCTGTTGACAGTCCTCCAGTGGTGTTCGTGGAAGGGAAGCTGTCTGTCCAGGGTCTTGAAGGATGTCCAGCTTCAGGGTCACCAGCTTTGCAGTGTGGGTCTTAAGCTGTGGACCATCCATCAGGAGTGCCTGTATTAAAGGTGTGTTACTTTCTATACTGCTCACTTTGCTGAGATAGATCCAGCATTCTAGTTGAACACAGGGATCTTAGGCATAAGTTGTTGGTTAGGGCTGTGGGCCCTTGTTAGGGGGTTAGGTTATTGTTCTGACTAGAACACAGGCAAAGTAGGTAGGGTAGGGGTCACAGTTAAAGAAGAGACAGCTCCATTGATAAGTAAATGCCCTGTTTTATCGCTAGGGCTCTCGGTTCAATGTTAATTATCCTTGTTGCAGGGGATAATATTAGGGGTTACTGGCAGAGGGTTTTGGGACATAGCTTTGGGTTCCATACCACGGTCTGTAGGCACAGTGTGTGGTGAGGCCCTTGTTTGACCAAGGCTTGGAAAGGCTTGTGTGGGTGCTTAAAGCAGAGCAGTGGATGCTGCAAGACAGAAATCTAAAGGAAAAAACTGTTTTGAGAACACAAATATTACAGGACTTGAATGTGGGACACCACCACTATGAGAACTGTTCACAAGTTGGGTCTCAGAGTATTGGTCAGTGAGACTCGGCATTGGGTTGATTATTTCTGTTTTGGTATAGCCTTGTATGAAGAAATTGTTATTGACACGTTCATATGCGATATGAGTCATGATATTCGGAACAGCTTTTGGGGAGTGCTGTAGGCATCGTGTAGAAACCACTGGGCTCAGCATTGGCAGTGGGGTGACAAGGTGACCCAAGGCAGAGGAAGGAGTCGCACAGAGAAAGGGAATACCAAGTTTGAAAAGTGTAGATCTTAGGAATTTGTGAGTGAAACTATGAAAGTGAAAGGCATTTAAACTCAAGTACATGGGCCTGAGCAGGGCTTCTAAGTAGAGGGTTGATGCAGATGTTTAGGAGAGCATGGCTGTGCTGCATGACATTGGTACTTGTGCCGTGTTGCTGTAGCCATGGCCACAGCAGTTGAAGCTATGTGTCTGAGGCAGGGAGGTACCTCCCACCAAAATGTTGCCTGTGGCTATTGTGAGCTGTTTCCTTGGAGCCTGAAGCTGAACACATATCCCTCATCAACGGAAAAGATAAAGAATGCATGTTGCTTTGACTTCATAGGACTTTGTGCCTTCATTACAGTATTTCAGCACTGGTGGTTTTGGTCTTTATTTTAAAATTACAGGAATGTGTTGAATGCTGTTGTGCCTCCATGTGGAGTACCCAGTGTCAGATTCTGAAGAGGGGGGCAGTCAGGTGATGTGAAATACTGAAAATTTCTTTATGTTGTGTTTCGTTTGTTCACAGTTGGGTGCAGGGTGAGGGAACACATCACCATGACTTGGATCAAATGTGATGTCTCCATGAGGCATCGGATACCCCACAAAAGTAAGTTTTGAAAATACATTTTCATTCCGTTGCTTTCACATACACTGTACATGTCCACCTCAGGAAAGTAAAGTCCAGGTTTCACTGTGTTAACTGGCTAGCCAGTAGTGTGGATCAATGGTGGACAAAGTCATAAAATTTTAGGAGCACACAAGTATCTTTAGATATTAGGCTTCTTACACAGTTGATAACAAAACTGGCAGTAATAGTAAATTTGTCAGTCCTTGAAAAGAAGGTCAGATGGGGGCAGTAGAGGTACAACTCGACTTACTCTTAACCTCAGAGCTAGACACATTGATTGGTCGACATGATGCTGCAACCATTCCCACCACCCCAGCCCTGCCATGTGGTAATTACCTCTGATACCCATTGAATAGGAGGCTGGGTTGGCTCCATAGCTGGTCTGATGTTTAATTTTTGGGTATTTGTTTTTATTTTCTTCCTATAGATCATTACAAAATGATAATGAACATGTCAGGAGATTTAAGGGATATAACTTGCATATTTGTATAAAATTTGTATAAAAACAACATGGAATACAAATCAGATGCATCATACTGGTGTAAAGTACCAATAATCATAATGTAAACAGCATCATTAACACAATTTTTATAGGTTAAGGATCAATAGTTATAAATTCTTCCACAAAATAAAAACTGTTTTGAAGTAAAAAGTTAACAAGTTTTCAGAAGTCTCCTGTCCCCGATAGGATACAAAGTGCAGACTTTCCAGCCCATAGCTCAGTCACTGTACTGACTACACTACTACTGCCCTTCAAGAAAACGGAGGTGCCAAAAGTTATGGGTGATGGACAGTTGTTAATTTCATTACTGCAGACCTCTTAGTGCCTTAAAGTTGAAGAAGATGGAGTTGTCCCTTGGCATGCCTTGGAGGCACAAATGGTTGGGTGGAGACATAGCATCAGTCATTCTTAACCTGGGTGCTAAATGGGACTGAGTGGTCAGCCTCACACTGTGCCAGCCTTATGTCTGGGGAAAGAGCCCTGGGACACATTGAACAGGAGGCTGGTTGCAGCCCATAGCCAGTTTTGTTGTCAACTGAACAAAAGATATTACTTCATTATGTGTTATTTTTGTAAGACTTCGTGCTCACTTGCCAAGTTCAAAGAATAGGATATAATGGGGGGGGATAGGGTTGTTCATAAAAGTCAGTTACTTACAGTTAACCCAGCCCAGTGGTTCTTCAGCTAGGAATTTTGCAGCACTGGTTTTTAGGCCAGAAGTTTAACCATACTGACATGAGTAGTTAAGGTGAAACACAGAAGCCTGATTTCAGGGTTTTTGGAAAGTGTTCTGCTGTGGACCGATAGCTGTTACTTTCCAAGTGACATGCAGTTGAAAGTTCTTATGTAAATTGTTAGAACCCTTCAAGCTGTCATATTCAAAATGAAGTGTAATTCACATTACTGAGGTACTTCAGACTGCTCCCCATGATGGCGTTCATAGTGTTTGGTGTCAAACTATATTGAAATGAATGTTGCTGCATTCATATTGGCCAAGTTTTCATGAGTTATGAAAGTTCATTTTCCATCCAGGTGAAATGCCTTCCATTGCAACTTTGCAGACAGTGTGTTCCTCTCTATTTGGCTTTCCAGATATTCTAATTTTCTCAATACTGGCATAACAGAGAGTATTGCTGCAACAGAATGTCTAAAATCATATAGTTTTGGCAAAGGGATCATTAAGACTTTGTGTTCATTGAAGACAGCAATTTAATAAATACAATGGCATGACTTTACTCAAGGTTAGATCATGAAGGCAGTTTGAAGTACTTCTGCTTGTGTAGTTACAGGAACAGATCTACCCTTCTGACATGCATAATTCAGTTTTAGGAACATGGTACTTAGTAGTGTACTACATGAAAGGTCCTTCAGTTACAGATGTGTGTATATATATATTTTTTATGAATTAGCCAACAAAAATTTCTTGGTAGTCATTTTTACAACTCCCATGTTTCAGCTCATGAAGGCCCATTATCAATGAGTCAAAACAGCCACAGGCACATGTACATACGTGTATACATATAATACAAGTGTGTATATACAGTGCAAAGTTATGTATGAAGGTTCAGGTGCAAGAGATGAGAACTGTCTGTTGTCCAAGGTTCAGATGTTTAAAGTGCACACAAATTTATATTCTTTGGCCAAAAGTATGATGACTGTTTCTGTGGCTATATAAATTCACAAGGTGCCCTTTGAATGTGTTTGTGTTCACAGATATAGGGCTCAGAAATTGTTACATGTATATGTGTGCTTATTTTGTGTGTGGCATGGCTTAGGAATTACATGCGTTCCAGCACTGTGAATAAAGTAATTAAGGGTGTAGATTTTTACAAGTCCAAGCGTGGCGTAGCTGGATGTCATGTGTAACTTCAAGTGTTTGTAGGCTGATTATTGGAGGTTTGCTTACTTTAACAGTATATTTGTGTAACTGCATATGGAAATTTTCTGAGGCATTCATTCTTTGACCGTTCTGTAAATTATTTGGCCAGCCCCATGATTTCAACCAGGGTCATATTTATGACAGTTGTTTAAAGTATATACTGCCTATGCCACTTGTGGGTTGTTGTATCTTGTGTATGAGATGTGCTCAGTATACCTTATTGTTTGTGTTTTGTGGGCCGGAATAGCAGGGTGGGTATGGCGACTTGCTACAGGCCAGCCTGGGTTGTGGCATTTACCACCCACCCCTGTCTAGTGCTGAGGTTAAAGATAGTGTAGAGCTCTACCTATACTCCCTCTGCAGGCCTTGAATGCCTTTTGTAGGGTGATATTTATTTATTTATTTTTTAATCTGTTTTGGGGACAGGGTAGCATAGTCAGTATAGTGACAATTCGACAAGCTGGATGGTCCCGGGTTCAAATCTTGGTAGGGACAAAAGATTTTTCTCTTCTCAAAAACATCCTGACCAGCTCTGGGGCCCACCCAGCCTGCTATATAAGGGTACATGGGTTCTTTCCTCGGATGATAGCAGCTGGGATGTGAAGCTAACCACTGACATCCATCTGTTGGAAATATTCTTGTTTATGAATATTTTGACTCCTTGATAATGGCTCTTGACGGGCTGAAACATGTTAGTTCTAATAAACAGACTACTGTGGACACATTATGCACAGAGTGTTTGTTGGTTTAACTTACTGAATGTGATCAAATGTACACCCAGGCCTTGTTTTATGCCTTTTTGGTAACACCTCTTGCCTATGTACACAAGTTCTTAATATGTAATCTCTCAATTTACATATGCTGAAATTGAACTTTACTTCTTTGTGAATATCAGTGAGGCAATAATATTGTATTTACCAGAATGCAAGACAACTCTAATCTAAGACAACCCCCCAGAAAAACATTTCTGCCAAGGGAAAATGTATTTATTCAAAGAATTAAAACATATGCTAAGAGAAAATATTTTACTATTAATTTAATACACTCAGTTCACAAAGCATGTCAGATTCTGTCTACCTTTAGCAATCGGTGTCATTGTCACCATCTCCATCTTCACTGCCATTCCACAACATATCAACACCAGTTCATTCCACTGCAATGGATATATAGTACTTCTTAAATCCCTTCAGTCACCTGTGGTGAGATGTGCTGATGATACTTCTTATGGTTTTTAATTTGTGGATTTGTCCAGGTTTTATTTTTGAACCTGTAATTAATTTTTAGTGTTTCAATAGCCATTTTCCTGTTACTGCCCTCCAACTAGATCTCTCCTAAGGTACATATTTTAACATGTTTCTGTGGTGCCAGGCAATTGAGAATGACTCAATCCAATGGTCCACCAGGTTCTTGCGCTGAAAATGGAACCAGAGCCGGCTTATGAAATGCTGTACCTCTTTAAAAAATTAGATGATGGACAAAGTCCCAAAAAAGAAGACTGTGTCAGTTAACTTCCCTTGTGATTGGTTCTCTCTTTTGGATTTTTCGACCCTTGTCCTGAAACATCGGTGAGGAGTTTCCACTCTACACTGCATATTTCAGAAGAGCACAGATCTCACAAGACAATTTGGTGATGCAGGCCATGGTTTGGCTCTGTGTGGTCAGATTCATGGCGATCTGGTTCGGCGCTTCATATGTGAATTTAAGACAACCTCACAAATTTGAGTGCCAACTTTAAGAAAAAATATCCGTGTCTTGCATTCCAGTAAATATGGCAATATAATACAAGTACATATAAAGCATATGAAAAGGCTGTCATTGGTGTGATCACCCCTAACCTCTACCCATTCTATTCTTTATTAAGGGCATATCACATTTGATTTACACCCACTTCTTCAGGAATGCATCTGGGGCATAAAACAAGGCCTGGGCACTGTAACATGCAACACTGTCTATTTATTAGTGATTACTGGTCTTGTATGTGTGTGTGTCTTTCTTACAGCAGTTTATTTCAGAGTGACTTACTGCCCCACCTTCAGAGCTTGTGGTCCATTCAGGCATGTGCCTTATGTTTCTGAGTGCCCTTGGGAAGGACTTGGGAACATAAGGCACTTGGGTGAACGGGGTACAAGCTCTGAAGGTGGGGCAATACTTTGCCATGTTGAGTGTATTACTGTGAGTTTCTTGAATTTTTCCAGTTTGGGGAGAACACTCAGTGAATCATGGATGGCTTTGCAGTGGGGAGGATGTGTGTGAGGAGCGTGGACATAGACCACTTTTGCACCAAAGCACCATGGGTTTAGCGCAAGAGTGGACTCCACCGAGATAGCGCGCGCAGGGGCCTTCAATTGCAACAAAGCTACAAAATGAATC
>Ga0209737_10002760_pt1 | contig 12258 bp, 10 predicted proteins | sample TergutCu122P3_FD_187284 | JGI IMG/M metagenome (GOLD analysis project Ga0209737, IMG submission 187284) | Cubitermes ugandensis P3 segment gut microbial communities from Kakamega Forest, Kenya - Cu122 P3 (SPAdes) (version 2) | ecosystem: Host-associated > Arthropoda: Insects > Digestive system... | reverse complement strand
AGGTACAATGTGTCCTTTCATTGACAAACCTTTTTCCAATCAAACATTCCATCTATGAAAGCCTGATCAACGATGTGCCGGCGGATGACGTGATTGTTCATACGCAGATGGAAAACTTGGATATCTTTCCATCGCATATCGACTTGGTAGGCGCAGAAATTGAAATGTTGAATTTCGAAAGACGCGAATACATCCTCCGCAATCTGCTCCTTCCGCTTAAAAAGAAATACGACTATATGCTGATTGACTGTTCGCCTTCGTTAGGGCTGATAACCGTCAATGCGTTGACGGCTTCCGATTCGGTGATCATTCCTTTTCAGTGCGAATACTTTGCGCTTGAAGGATTATCTGACCTGATGTCGTCAATACGAATGACCAAAAAAGCTCTTAATCCGGCGCTTGTTCTGGAAGGTGTTGTCCTGACGATGTATGATAGCAGAACAAATTTCTCATCACAGGTCGCTGACGAAATAAAAAGATTCTTTAAGGAAAAAACTTTTAATACTGTGATCCCCCGTAGTATCCGGCTCGCCGAAGCCCCAAGCCATGGGGTTGCAATTCTTGATTATGACAAAACTTCACGTGGTGCTGAAGCATACATGGCACTGGGCAGAGAAGTAAAAAAGCGAAATAACCTGTAGGGGATGCGCCCCTACGCATCCCGCATAGCAAAATGCTGATCTACGGTAAAAAACGGTACGCGCAGGGGCGCGTACCCTACGAAAGCTCTGAAAAAGTACAAACAGAAGGTGAGGATAGTCTGAATAAATTCAGACTAATCCGGAGTTATGTGCCAATTGCTCCCGCTTCGCGAAACCGCAATTGATGCACGAAATGATCATTACTTTTTCATGATTGTTTTGTGCCTGAAGTGTAACGAAAGGAATGATCATTATAATGAAAAAAAAGAAAGGTCTTGGAAAAGAGCTGGGTGCTATCTTCGGGGATGCTGCACTTGACGATATCGTATCTGAAAGTATTGTTAAAAATGGATCTACACAGGTAATTAAACAACAGCTCCCCGTGCAAAATGATTTTGAATATGTTCCTATGCGAAGAATTGAGCCAAGCCGGGAGCAACCCCGTACGTTGTTTGAACAAGAGAAAATAGACAGCTTGACCGAATCGATTCGTGAGCACGGTGTACTCTCGCCTCTCCTTGTACGAGCTCTGGACAACGGATACTATAAGATTATCGCCGGTGAGCGTCGATGGCGTGCTGCACGTGCTGCCGAGCTTACCGAAATGCCTGTACGAATTATCACTGCCGACGATAAAAATGCACTTGAACTTGCGCTTGTTGAAAACCTACAGCGTGAAGACTTAAACCCCATTGAGGAAGCACGGGGTCTTAAGGCTCTGCTTAATGAATTTGAAATGACGCAAGAAGAAGTTGCAACAAGAGTTGGTCGTTCCCGCCCGGCGATCACTAACGCGTTAAGACTTCTCACCTTGCCTGATGACCTGATAGAGCTTGTTTCAACGGGAAAATTGCCTGCCGGAAGTGCCCGCGCACTAATGGGAATAAAGGAAAAAAATAAAGAACTCTTGCTCGAAACCGCAATTATCGCAGTCGAAAAAGAAATGAGTGTACGGGAAGTTGAACGGTTGGTAAAATCTCTAAATATGAAGGCTTCTCACGAGGCAACGCTGGAAGAAAACCCGGATTCCACACAGGAAAAGAACGGGGATAAAAAGGTTATAATAGACGTTGATTATACTCTTGAAGCGCAAAAGCGTCTTACTAAAGCGCTCGGACGACGCGCTGCAATTAAACACGGACAAAACAAAAGTGTGATAGAAATAGAGTTCCATGGCAAAGATGACTTCAACGCTCTCTTTGACGCGCTAATAGATTTTGGTGTGAATAAGTTGGGGGGCAGCGATAATGATTGATATTAAACTAATACGTGATTTACCCGATACTGTAAAACTGTCTTTGAAAAAAAGGGGTGCCGGTTACGACTCAATAATCGACCAAATCTTAGAGCTTGATGTTAGACGCCGAAGCATTATATCCGCGAGTGAAGCGAATAAAGCTGAACAAAACAAGGTGTCAAAAGAAATTCCGCAGATAAAAAAAAGCGGTGGAGACGCAAGCGAAATCATAGCACAAATGAACTCTCTAAAGGAAAAAATACGCGATGCCGATGTCGAGCTTAAAGCCGTTGAAGATGAGCTTAATGATTTGATGCTTGGCTTGCCGAACATGCCGGACGATGATCTCGCACCGGGTGGCAAGGAAAATAACGAACCGCTCCGGTATTACGGAGAGCCTCATAGTTTTGATTTTGAGCCAAAAAATCACGTTGTCCTTTGCTCTGACCTTAACCTTATAGACTATTCTCGAGGAACCAAGCTTGCCGGCAGTGGTTACTGGATCTATCGCGGCTTGGGTTCCCGTCTCGAGTGGGCTCTTTTAAATTACTTCATTGAAGCCCATATTAAAGATGATTATGAAATGCTCTTTGTTCCTTATATTCTCAATTATGAGTGTGGTATTACCGCCGGGCAATTTCCGAAATTTGCAGACGAAGTGTTTAAGATTGAAAACCATCCCGGTAGCGGCATTCGCTATCTGCTTCCAACTGCGGAAGCTGCTTTGGTATCACTTCACCGTGATGAAATTCTCTCTGAATCCGAGCTGCCTAAAAAATATATTTCATTTACACCATGCTTCCGTCGCGAAGCCGGTACTTATGGTGCTGACGAACGAGGCATGGTTCGCGGGCATCAGTTTAACAAAGTAGAGATGTTTCAGTATACAACATCCGAAGGCTCCGATACCGCTTTTGATGAGCTTGTCGGGAAGGCTGAAGCTTTGGTTTCAGGTCTGGGTTTTCACTTTCGCACGGTTAAGCTTGCTGCCGGTGATTGCAGTGCTGCAATGGCGAGAACTTATGACATCGAAATTCAAATTCCATCTATGCGCGGATATAAAGAAGTATCATCTGTTTCCAACTCCCGTTCATATCAAGCTCGCCGGGGAGCGATGCGTTACAGGCGTGCAGACACAGGTCAGATTGATTTCATGCATACGCTAAATGGTTCCGGTCTTGCGACCAGCCGAATCCTTCCTGCACTCGTTGAACAAAATCAACAAAAAGATGGCAGTGTTGTTGTTCCGGAAGTTTTGAGAAAATATCTTGGTGGGTTGGAAGTGATTTGCTGAGTTCCGACATCCGGTGAGAATTACATCGCGGGATGCGCAGGGGCGCATCCCCTACAAAATGTGATCCTGAATGGATAAAAATCCTAAAAAACCCAAAAATTGCTCCATGTTGCATTTACATATCTATATCTTGTGTTTTTTATTTGTGCAATATACAATATCTTGTGCCGCTAAAATGCGTCGCGCAGGAGCGCGTTTCAGCCCTTCACTAATATAAAACCCCATATAAGCACCAAATGCGATTACAGCGCATTCTCGCGCGTATTTTGTATTTTTTGCATATTTTGCGAAAAAATAGGAGAAATTTGTGTTAAAAATATCCGGACTCAAAAAAAGTTATAAAATGCATCCAGTTTTACTTGATTTGAACATGTCTCTTGAGAAGGGTGACGTTTATGGTTTTCTCGGAACTAACGGTTGCGGGAAAACTACAACTATGAATATCATATGTAATATTATTGCAAAAGATGAGGGAGAAATCTTATTTGATGTAGAAAATATCAAATTGGGATATCTCCCTGAGTCTCCCGCATTATATAATTACATGAATGGCTATGAGTATCTTAATTATATCGGTGCCTGCTGTTATTACGATGGTGATATTCTCTCACGCACTAAAGAGGTTTTAGAAATAACCGGTATGACAAAAGCAGCATCGCGACTTATCGGTGGTTATTCAAGAGGCATGACTCAGCGTATGGGTATTGCTGCGGCACTATATGCAAATCCCGATTTACTAATTCTTGACGAACCAACCTCGGCGCTTGACCCGGAAGGGCGAGCCGAAATCATGAATATTATCGGTAATCTGGCTGAGTCCGGAGTTACTATTATTCTGTGTACACATATACTGACCGATGTTGAACGCGTTGCGAACAAAATCGGCATATTAAACAATGGCATTATGGCTGTTGAAGGGAACATTCTTGATGTTAAGAAGCGATTTTTTCAAGACTGTGTGCTTTGTGTACGGTTGCGTGATTATGCTTCTGATGTTGTAAATACATTGAGTTCTCTTGATTTGCTGGAAAAATACGAAGTGTCTGATCCCGGCGGTGTGGTACTTTACGCGAAGGACGGTGTAACAGAAAAGGATCTGTACACTGCTGTAATAAAAACTTTGGATATAAACGATGTTTTGCCTGAAGCGATTTATTTCAAGCGTATGTCGCTGGAACAAATATATTTGGGGATAACTAGTGTTCTGTAACACTAGCGGAAAGCTCGCTTTACATTGATGGCGACTCTCTGTGGCTGTCTACTAATACAAAAAGCTCAAAGAACTCCGGGAGGTTCATTATGGATCTACAAACTAAAGCCAGTCTACATAAAGAGCTGCTTGCTTTTCTTAGAACTAAAAAATTTTTAATACTGGTCTGTGTTATTATCGGATGGTCTGTTGTTAGTCCGCTTATGATTGTCGGACTTGGTTTAATGGTTGATTCAATGAGCGACTTATATAGTGAATTTGGTGTTGATATGTCCGGAATGACAGAGGAGCTAACATCGTCGGCATCATTGGGTGTTGCCTCACAAATATCCGATATCTCAGGGGTTGGCGTTATCGTGTTCTTACTTGTAATCAACAGCTTTGCCGGTGGCGAACAAAAAAAGCGCTCGATAATAATCCCGCAAAGCGCAGGACTCAGCAGCTTTTCATATATTACGCCAAAATTTATAGTTTACCCAATAACTATATTTATCCTCTCATTTATCGGTACTATTGCTGCAGGTGTTGTTTCGGGTTTTGTTTTTGACGAAAATGATTTAGTTTTTACTAATGTTGTTAATGCCGGAATACTGCTGGGAGTGTCAAACATGTTTTACGTTTGTATCCATCTAACGATTGGAACCGGCACCGGAAAACCCAGGATAAGCAGCGCAATTTGTATTGGTGCTCTGCTTTTATTGCCCGGTTTCTTTGTTCTTGCCGACGCTAATCCTGCGTTTAATCCATTTACTATAAATACTGCCGCAGCCGCCGCGGTTTTCGGTAACGTATCTTCTTCCGGTATGTTTATCGGCATAATTGTCGCTCTTGTGCTGATGGTTGCTCTATATTATATAGCCTTATTTGCTCAAAATGCCCGCAAAATAGACAATTCCGGCAATGAAGTGTTGATATAGTTGTGTGAATCAAAATTCAAACTAATTCAGCCAGACGGCTGAGTACCAGTTTTGTTGTTCGTGTTCGTCACGGAGTGGTTTTAGCGGGAGTTTAAGCTTGCTGACCGTTGCGAATACGTCGATACCTACCGAATGTAACGCCGGGCGTGCTCTTGTTTTGTCTTTGCATTCTTTGTTCTTTTTGCCCGCACATTCATTGCAAATGGCGCAGTCTGACATCGAAAATGCCAGTACGTCCCCATCTAAGAAAGCTTCTCTTTCGATACTAAAAGCAGCATCTTGTGCTGTTTTTTTGTCATGAGTATGGATAATTAACACTGTTTTATATTTTCTGAGCAGGGGTTCCCATTCCCAGGGCTTGAGAAAGCCTTGTTTTGATGGGCATGTGGGTCCTTTTTCCCAGCTGTTGCAACCAAACATGCATTTTAGTAGGGTTCTGCCATCGAACACGATGTCATCCGGCTCTACTGCCACTACGTGCTGTACGCCGGGGCGCATGGCGCGGTCTATATATTTTTGGATTTTACTTGTCACTGTATGATTCCCTCCACAATAAGACTAATCAAAAGATTTTCTGTGTGTGCGTCTATTGCCAGTATTAGCATGATTATAACAGGTATGGAAAGAAAAAACATCGCCATTTTCTTTTTTGGTTTTACCTCTTCCCAACTGTTTGTGATTTTATATTTCTTGATTACAGGTATTTTCTTTATTATTGCTACAATACCAATCACGATGAGTGCAAGCATTGCGACCATGTAGATATCATTGAGTGAATTTATTAGTTCGTTAGCTTCGTCAGTTATCTTCGCTAGTGCCTGTAAAAATAAAAAACCTGCTGATACAGAATTTATCATTGCATGTAAAACCGTCACAACAAAAAGAGAGTCTGTGGCATAGCGGATGTATCCCAGAGCAAATCCCAGCACCGTTGTGTAAAAAATCATATGTATACTGCCGTGCATAAATCCAAATAACACTGAGCTGATTATTATTGCTGTTCCTGCGCCATATGGCTTGAGCGCGTCGTACATAATGCCTCTTGTTAAAAACTCTTCTAAGACCGCGGCTACTACAACTATCAGAATGAGCATGATAAATGCGCTTATCAAATCCTGTGGCGGCTCAAATGCCATCGGCTCAAAAAAGCGTTGTAATTCGATGCTTGCATCCAGCCGCGCTGATAGTCGTCTGATTATGTAAAAGACTATTATTGTAAGTAGATTAACACCATATCCAAGTCCGTACATTGCAGGAAAGTTTCCCAGTGCTTTTGCCAGACGTTTTGGTTTTTCATATAATTTACGGAGTCTTCCGGTGTTTTTGGAGTAATACCTAAAGCTTCCTAACAGCAATGCGGCTGTCAGCGTAGGTATACCATATACAAATAGTATTAATATTACTGTCTGTATAGTGTATAATAACGCATAGTTGTTTGATAGAATACTTATATGAGACAGTACGCCAACAATAGAGGCGGCAATAATGCTGCATAAAAAATACACACACATCACCAAACCTAGTTTAGCGCATACGATTTTGTAGTCTTTTATCTTGTTGTTTTGTTCTGCGGTTACTTCTTCCATAATGTATTACATTTTATATGACTGCGTTGCTAAAATCAAGAAGATACTATATAATGTATGTATATATTACTCTTTTTGTGTGACCTAATTCACGGTACGCGCAGGGGCGCGTCCCCTACGGGTGGGGTGCTCGTAAAGACGGGGTGGTGCCCGAAGAGGTGGGGTGCTCATAAAGACGGGGCGCGTACCCTACGGGTGGGGTGCTCGTAAAGACGGGGTGGTGCCCAAAGGTAGGACGCTCGTAAAGATGGTGGGGATTTGGAGGATATTTGGTTGAAAAGGTTTTTTAATGAGTTTAAGACTTTTGCTATTAAGGGTAATATGCTTGATATGGCTGTTGGTATGATTGTTGGCGGGGCGTTTACTGCACTTGTTACTTCCATTGTTTCTAATGTCGCGACTCCGCTTATTGGAATCCTCATTGGTGTGGATTTTAGTGATTGGCATATTGTTTTGCCCCGTTTGTATGGAAATGTAGAGCCGAGCATTATACAGATCGGTCATTTTCTTAACAGTATTATCAGCTTTGTTATTATTGCATTTGTTGTGTTTTTGTTTGTTAAGGCTCTAAATAAGTTTCGTATTAAGAAAGAAGATGAAGCGGAACAGGCAAAATTAACAAAAGAGGAGCAACTGCTGACTGAAATCCGTGATCTTTTAAAGGAATCGTCATCAAAGGAACGATCAAAAGATGAATAATTCAATTGAGTCCATTATGAAAAAAGCTGCCGCGGATATGGGAATATCTCTCTCTTCTGCGGCGCTTTGTGCTTTTGTGCGATATTGTGATATTCTTTATACGCGCAGTCTTCAGATCAATCTTACCGCTATAAAGAATAAAGAAGATATTATACGGCTGCATTTTTTGGACTCGCTTGCGCTTCTTAACGTTGCAGATTTTAAAGATGCAAAAGTTCTTGATATCGGTAGTGGCGCGGGGTTTCCCGGGCTGCCGCTGAAAATAGCAGAGCCTTCTATCGAGCTGACTTTGCTGGACGCAACAAAGAAGCGTGTCTCGTTTTTGACTGAGCTTTGCCGTGAATTGAGCATCAAGGTTTTGTGTTTACATGCGCGCGCGGAAGATGTTGCTCATACCGGGCGGATGACCGGGAGCGGTCGTCCCTGCGTCCCGCCGGATGGATCGGGCGACATGCGGGAAAATTATGATATCGTTGTTTCCCGTGCTGTTGCCAAGCTAAATGTTTTGTGTGAATTATGTTTGCCTTTTCTTCGTGCCGGGGGTGTTTTTCCGGCTATGAAGGGTATGGATTCCGACGAGGAGCTGCGCGAGGCATTGGGTGCTATTGAAATTTTAGGCGCAAGGGTTATTAGTACCTCAGAATACACTATACCGGATACAGATGTACGGCACCGGATTATCCTCATAGAAAAAATCTCGCAGACACCGGATAGGTTTCCGCGGAGGTTTGCGAGAATAGAGAAGAAGCCGTTGTAGGAGATGCTCCTCAAAAACGATGGAAAATTAAGTCTGCAAGTAGCCCTTTTGGGCTACATTTTCTTTTAACAGAACATTATGGGCGCCACCTTCAACTATTGACGTTGAAGAAACCAATGTTAGCTTTGCTTTTTCCTGAAGCTCTCTTATCGTCAGCGCACCGCAATTACACATAGTTGCGCGCATTTTCCCTAATGTCAGATTAATATTATCCTTTAAGCTGCCCGCATAAGGCACATAGGAATCAACGCCCTCTTCAAAACTAAGCTCCTCAGAGCCGCCATGGTCATAACGCTGCCAGTTACGGGCACGGGCGGAACCCTCACCCCAGTATTCTTTCATATAGCTGCCACCTATGCTGATACGATTTGAAGGACTCTCATCAAATCTTGCAAAATATCTGCCAAGCATTAGAAAATCCGCACCCATAGCAAGCGCAAGCGTGAAGTGATAGTCCATAACAGTGCCGCCATCTGAACAAATAGGAAGATATATACCGGTTCGTTCATAGTACTTATTCCGTGCCTTACAGACATCAATAATCGCTGTTGCCTGTCCGCGACCGATACCCTTTTGCTCTCTTGTTATGCAAATTGAGCCACCACCAATACCGACCTTAATAAAATCAGCACTGCAGTCAGCAAGAAACTCAAACCCTTCACCGTCTACAACATTCCCGGCGCCGATTTTCACCTTATTTCCGTAGTTTTCCCGTACCCATGCAAGCGTATTTTTCTGCCAACTTGTAAAGCCTTCCGATGAATCAATACAAAGAATATCAGCACCGGCTTCAAGCAGTGCCGGTATTCTCTCTTTATAATCGCGTGTATTTACTCCCGCACCAACAAGGTATTTTTTATGCGTATCTAAAACTTCAAGCGGATTTGCTTTATGTGTGTCATAGTCCTTACGAAAAACCATATGCATCAGCGTACCGGTATCATCAACGATTGGCAGACAATTTAGCTTATGCTCCCAAATAATATCATTTGCTTCTTTAAGTGTCGTCGATGCAGGTGCAGTTACAAGCTTGTCAACGGGAGTCATAAAGTCACGAACCAACTCCGTGCCATCCATCCTGCTGACACGATAATCACGGCTTGTGACAAGTCCGACCAGCTTTCCTCCGGGTGTGCCGTCAGAGGTAACGGAGACTGTTGAGTGACTTGTTTTTTCTTTTAATTTGAGAATATCATTTAACGTCGAATCAGGTCTGACATTGGAATCACTGGTAACAAAACCTGCTTTATGCGACTTTACGCGCTTAACCATTGTCGCCTGGTCTTCAATAGTTTGCGAGCAAAAAATAAAAGAGACACCGCCTTCCTGTGCAAGTGCGACAGATAGCCTGTCATCGGAAACGGATTGCATAATGGCGGAAACAAAAGGGATGTTGATAGAAAGCGCAGGGGTTTCACCGCGCTTATACCTGGTTAGCGGTGTTTTCAGGTCGACATTTTCCGGTATGCAGTTTTCGTCAGAGAACCCGGGCACGAGCAGATATTCGTTAAACGTGCGCGAAGGCTCTTCGTAAAAATAGGGCGTGTTCAAAGCTAACATCACTCCAACCATTATGTTATATGACAATAAATTGATTAACCTGTATCATAGCACTCAATATATTGTGAGTCAAGCGTAATTTTATCGCAAAATGTCAATATTTTGTTAACTTCAACTTCAGAAAGTATTTTTATTTTCTTCATTCTGTAGACATATATGAATAGTATGATAGACTCAGTGAATTGTACGATTGTACATAATACTCATTGTATAGAGGAGGGTTCGGATTTGGCTAAAAATGATGACTATAATAGAAGAAATACGCCGGAATCCTGGAGTGAACCTTCTTACTCACAAGAATATGATACAGCATACATGTATTCTCCGGGCATAATAAAAACAGCGCAAAATAACGGTCATCGAAATGTTTATTTTAATAATAATAACGGTCATCGCAATGGCAGTAACGGCTACAGAAACGGTCATAGCGGAACGCAAAAACCAAAAGGCAGGTTTGGCAGGTTTATGCGTGCGGCATGTCTGGTTTTAGTATGTGCGTTAGCTAGTGCGGCTGCCTCTTATGGTGTTTTTGAGTATAGACTTTTAAATGGCGATTTTGAACAACCCGGGTCTTCCGCAAGCATAAACGTTGTTGAAATCGGCGGCAATCGCGACCCCGATATAGGAAATCTGATTCCCCCGACGATTATATCACCTTCAGAAGGAATGCCCTCGGAAGAGATTTATAAAATGGCATTGTCACAGGTGGTTGGAATCAGGACAGATGTGCCAAGCGCGGGCTTTTTCGGACAAGCGGACACAACCACTCCGCTTAGCGGTTCGGGCTTTATTATATCAAGTGATGGTTATATTCTTACAAACTACCATGTGGTTGAAATCGGTCATCTTAACAATCTTCCGATTATTGTTTCGCTACATGAAGGTGAAGAATTTGAGGCAACAGTCATTGGTTTTGATTCACTGAATGACGTTGCGCTTATTAAAATAGAAACAAAAGACCTCAGTCCCGCCTTAATCGGTAATAGCGATAATATAAGAGTGGGTCAGAGGATTTATGCAATTGGAAACCCGTTTGGCGAGCTGACATACACAATGACAGACGGTATCGTTTCCGCGCTTGACAGAATTGTTACAGTAGATAGAAATATAATTAACACTTTCCAGCTTAGCGCAGCTGTCAACTCGGGGAACTCCGGTGGTCCGGTATATAATGCACACGGCGAAGTTATCGGCATTGTTACAGCAAAAATGATGCGCAGCACTGTTGAGGGCATTGGCTTTGCGATCCCAATCAACGATGCGATTAAAATCGCGACAGAGCTGATTGAACACGGTTATATCAGCGGCAGAGCCTTCTTTGGCATCACACCGCAAACGATTGGACCCGGTCATGCAGACTTTTATGATTTGGTTGCAGGTGTTTTAGTAGTAAATGTTTTTGAAGGTGCTGCTGCCGAAAAAGCAGGCATTCTTCCGGGAGATATTATTATAAAAATAGATGATTCAGAGATAACCACAACAGAAACGTTAAGATTTGCGCTAAGAAGATTTAGCGCAGGAGACACAACCACTGTTGATGTCTGGCGTGAGGGTCAAACCATCGAGTTAACAATAACCTTCGATGAAGACCTGCAAGCGGGTCAGCCAAACCGGCAGTAGTGTATGTTTACAAGACGGTTCGCCATAGGGACGCGTCCCCTACATATCTCCGGCATAGCTGCGTACAAACTTTACGGCTTCGTCTACTACGGCGGAGCCTTTTTCGAGTTTTAGGGCTATTGCGGGGTCGGTGCCGGCAAGCACTTTTACGCGGCTTGAGTACTCAGGTAATGTGTAGAGCCTTGAAAATTTATCCATATTAAAGTTTGTCAGCTTAAGCTGGAGCCAGCCTTCTTTTTGTGAAATTTCAGTCACACCAACTTGTGCCGCTTCCGCGCGCAGCATGGCTATCGATGTTAACGCAATTACCTCCGGTGGTGGGTTCCCGTAGCGGTCTATCAATTCAGTAAGCATTTCGTTGCTATCTTCCTCGTTACGAATAAGCGCGATTCGTCTGTACAAATCCATCCTCTGTTGACCTGAGGGAACGTATTTGTCAGGAATGCTTGCCGAGACATTGAGGTCGGCAAGACATTCTGCTTTTGTCACCGGTTTTTCGCCTTTTTCTTCAAGAACCGCTTCCTCAAGCAGCTTTAAATACATATCATAACCAACACTTATCATATGCCCCGATTGCTCGGCACCCAGCAGGCTGCCCGCGCCCCTGATTTCCAAATCACGCATTGCTATCTTAAAGCCGGAGTTGAACTCGGCAAACTCACGTATGGCAGATAGCCTTTTTTCGGCAATTTCCGATAATGCCTTGCCGCGTCTGAAGGTGAGATATGCATAGGCTC
>Ga0209737_10002759_pt1 | contig 12262 bp, 5 predicted proteins | sample TergutCu122P3_FD_187284 | JGI IMG/M metagenome (GOLD analysis project Ga0209737, IMG submission 187284) | Cubitermes ugandensis P3 segment gut microbial communities from Kakamega Forest, Kenya - Cu122 P3 (SPAdes) (version 2) | ecosystem: Host-associated > Arthropoda: Insects > Digestive system >... | reverse complement strand
GCTCAAGCTCAAGCTCAAGCTCAAGCTCAAGCTCAAGCTCAAGCTCAAGCTGTGGAACTGCTATCAATTAACGAATTAGCAAAGGAATTATTGGTGTTCTGAAAAATCAAACTTAAATATTCACCATGCCTGCTCCTCTACGACGTCATGGCGTCTTACAACCCACTACCACCACGAATGCGTGCCCCAACCACGCCCGCATACAACCCATGCCATTATGCCACCAAAGCTATCGAGTTCTATTTTTTTCTCAGGGACAACTGTATTCCAAATCATGTGTTTTGGCTTTCCATATGGGTAATGTCATAAGTCTGCAAAAATTGTCTTTTGGCATCGCTGACTCAACGAACATCTCATACAAGGATACCCTCGAATTAAGATCCCAGTTAGAAAGATCCTGGTCAAATGTACTTGCCCTATAAAACATATAACTCATATTTGTCACATTCCAGGTGTCCCAGCGGCTAATATCCTGGTTGAATGCGCTATTATTAGAAAACATGCCTCCCATATCTGTGACACTTGAGGTATCCCATCGGCCGATATCCTGATTAAAGGTATTATACTGAAACATTCCCCTCATCGTTGTCACGTTTGAAGTATCCCAATGGCCAATTGACTGCTCCAAATGGCTTTTTTGATTGGAGTACCCATATCCCGAAAAAGCGTAACTGGCATCATGCCACTTAGATGCATCAGGTATATCTTCTTTGGGAAAAAAGATATTGTGTGTGCAGGCAAAAGCACCTGTACTGAGTCCAACGGGGCCAAAACTGATTACCCCCTTAAGCTTGCTTTGTTCTGAGCAGAAAAATATCCCTTCATCAAAGTCGCCCTGTTCCCACCCATCGTAGGTGCCAACGATCCGAACATGGTAGGTACCGGGTTCGGCATAACGATGTGACCGGTTCTCAGGCTGCTTGCAATTTGTGACGTGGGTAGCCCTGGTAAAGTCTGTGTGCCCCTCGTCGCCCCAGAGAACTTTAAAATCACAAGCTCCCTCCCATCCAAAAGGGAGAACAAGCTGCAAATCGGACTCTGTAAACGCCCAGACTGTTTCAAAGATCTTGGGCGAGCATCGCCCGTCACCACGGCACATTTCGCCATCCTGGGCATCTGGGTTTTTGCAATCCGCATCCGAAGTGCAGCGCTTCGAACAAACATAACCCTTTACGCTGTCACAAAAAGCATCCTTGCCACAATCGGCATGAACCAAACATGGGCAAGGCTCACAAACTGTTTCTTTGAGGCAAAAACCTGGCTCACACGCTGCACTCGTGTCGACTTTAAACTTCCAGCTGGAAACATCCTGAACAAATGCCGTTGCACCACGAAGCATTCCCACTGCACTCCCGACATTCGAAGTATTCCATCGGCCAATGTCCTGATTAAAGGCACTTGCTTCGGAAAACATGAAAGACATGGTTCCGGCTCTTGAGGTATCCCAGCCACTGATGTCCTGGTTAAACGCACTGGCACCGCGAAACATGGCGTCCATACGCTTAACCCTTGAGGTATTCCACCGGCCAATATCCTGGTTAAAGGTAAAAGCGTCACGAAACATGTTCGACATATTCACGACAGTCGAAGTATCCCACCGGCCAATGTCCTGATTAAAACGCCCAGCACCAGCAAACATCTCGCCCATGGTTTCAACGTGTTTTGTATCCCATCGGCCAATATCCTGGTTAAAGGCAGCGGCACCACTAAACATGCCTTCCATGTTGGTAACCTTTGAAACATTCCACTGACCAATATCCTGGTTAAAGGCAGCGGCACCATCAAACATGCCTTTCATGTTGGCAACCTTCGAGACATTCCACTGGTTAATGGCGCCATTAAAGGCAGTGGCGTCTTTAAACATACCCTCCATGCGTGTAACCTTCGCGACATTCCACTGGCCAATATCCTGATTAAAGGCAGCGGCACCTTTAAACACGGCATTCATCGTGATAACCTTCGCAACATCCCACTGACCAATATCCTGATTAAAGGCCTGAGCATTGTTAAACATGTTGTCCATGTTTGTAACGTTTGAAGTATTCCAGCGCCCAATGTCCTGATTGAACACACTGGCATCGCCAAACATGGCGTACATACTCCCGGCTCTCCGGGTGTTCCAGCGACCGATATCCTGGTTAAATGCACTGGCGCCACGAAACATGGCATCTATATAGACGACTCTTGAAGTGTCCCAGCGACCGATATCCTGGTTAAATGCACTGGCGTTCCAAAACATGCTCGCCATGCGTTCCACATTCGAAGTGTCCCAGTGGCCAATATCCTGATTGAACACACTGGCATCGCTAAACATGCCTCCCATATTCCTGACTTCCGAAGTGTCCCAGCGCCCAATGTCCTGATTGAATACACTGGCACCACGAAACATGTCACTCATGCTGGTAACCTTCGAGGTGTTCCATTGACCAATGTCCTGATTGAACACACTGGCACCGCGAAACATGCCATACATGTATGTCACCTTCGAGGTGTCCCAGCGACCGATGTCCTGATTGAACACACTGGCACCAGTAAACATGCCCCCCATGTCCGTCACATTCGAAGTGTTCCAGCGACCGATATCCTGATTAAACGCACTGCCATATTGAAACATGGCCGTCATGTTCGTGACTTTCGAAGTGTCCCAGCGCCCAATGTCCTGATTAAATGCACTGGCACCATTAAACATGCTTCCCATGTCTGTAACCTTCGAAGTATCCCAGCGCCCAATGTCCTGATTGAAGGCGTCGGTCTGATAAAACATGCTTCCCATGTCTGTAACCTTCGAAGTATCCCAGCGCCCAATGTCCTGGTTAAACGCACGTGCGCGCTCAAACATCGTGTTCATGTTGCTGACATTCGACACGTCCCAATGCCCAATCGACTGATTAAATCTGACAGCTCGTGCAAAAGTATAGCTCGCATCGTGCCACCTTGAGGCATCAGGAATATCCTCTTTGGGGATAATGATATCGTCCACACAAAAGAAAGCGCCTTGACCAAGCCCAACGGGGCCAAAGCTGATGACCTCTTGAAGCATACTTCCACAGTAACGTGCCTCGTCGTAATCGAATTCGACCTCACCCCATCCATCGTAGGTGCCAACGATCCGAACATGGTAGGTACCGGGTTCGGCATAACGATGTGAGCGATTTTCGGGCTGGCTGCAATCTGTGACATGAACGGCCCTGGAAAAATCTGTGTGACCTTCGTCGCCCCAGAGAACTTTAAAATCACAAGCTCCCTCCCATCCAAAAGGGAGAACAAGCTGCAAATCGGACTCTGTAAATGCCCAGACTGTTTCAAAGATCTTGGGCGAGCATCGCCCGTCGCCACGACACATCTCACCATCCCAGGCATCTGGATTTTTGCAGTCCGCATCCGAAGTGCAGCGCTTCGAACAAACATAGCCCTTAACACTGTCGCAAAAAGCATCCTTGCCACAATCGGCATGAGCCGAACATGGGATCAGCCGAGCTTGATGATTGTCTGCAAAACGCTGTGGCGACGTGCAGCCTGTGTGTACTGCACTAATCCCGAAGATCATGCCAACAGCGGTGAGTTCAACAAACACAGATCTAAGCAAACACGATTTCATTGAACCTCCGAAAAGTGCATCAGGAACCCAGCAGCAAACCCATGCATGATGCCATCGCACTTCCAGTGTATCATGCCCCCCTGAAACACTCCAAAATGCATTCATAAAATGCCACCGACCGTCACATGGACCTTTAGCGTGGCATCATAACGATGGGGGTATGATGCCATGCCACCCGCACTACCCAAATCAACCCCGTGCAAGGAGAAACACGAATGAAACAATGCTTCACATCCCTAAAATGTTTTCCGCTTAAGCCGTTACGCGCCCGGATACAGCTGTTGCTTTGCAGGAGAGCAGCATTGCAGGGGGTACGGCAAAACTGGTATCCCCGCATAAAAGAGAAATCGCTTTCCTGTCTGCGCTCAATATGCGAAACGCGCCGAACCTACAGCGCTGCCCAATCGCTGTTTGCCATCCTCCCCAAACCCAGGCGAAACCTGTTCACTGATTGTGACCGCATTCGCTGTGCCGCAACCCTCTTCTTCATCGTGTGTCTGGGCATTCACGCTGTCTTCTGTCGCCTCAACAGCACACCGCCTTCTCCGTGGCAAAACGAAACATCTCCAAATCAAATCGCAACCGCTGCAAACCCGACTACAGCTGTCGAATTCTAAAGCGTTTTTAACTTATAAGTGACTACACAAGCAAATTGCGTTTCTTCTGCACACAAGATGAAACATGCAGCCACAAACAATGCACTTTGCCACTTCAACCACAAGCAATGCGCGAACCCCTCCGCCGCCTGCGGCGCCACCTCCCCTGAAAGGGGAGGCACGCAGGGGGTGTGGGGGAACAGGTTCCCCCACAAAAGAAAACGCTCTAAACTCAGTAGACGATTTCCATGATGTCGCGGCCGAGGGAAGAAATAAGCGATATCAGCGACAGATTTGCCTGGATCTGACTGGTCACGTGTGCAATCGAAGCTGCCGCTGCCCGGTTCCTGGCGTTGCTGAGATCGATAAAGGTCGACACGCCATTGGCATAGGCGGCCTCCGTGAGATGCAGCGCTTCGGTTGCCAGCTCAACCTGACGCTTGGCATTGTCGACAGCAAAGATGGAGGAAAAATACTCTCGCTTGGCCTTGCGAACTGCCTGTTTCGTGCTCTGTTGTGTGCTTTCAAAGAGAAGCTGTGTTTCTCGCAGAGCCGCCCGGCGCTCGTCCAAAAGGCCATACTTCGAATAGTCAAAAAGTGGAATGTTCAAAGAAAGCGCCAGCGTCCAGCTGCTCTTTTGACCACTCATCGAAGCAGAAACATCCGTCAGGGTGTACGAATACTGCCAGGCACCCGCCAGAGTCGGGAAAAAACCGGCAATCGCGGCATTGAGATTCAACGTCTGAATGTGCTGAGTCGCACGATTGATCTGAAGCGCACGATTCTGCTGGATCGCCTCATCCTCAAGCGCTTCGTCTGTCATATTCTCCACGCCCCTGATCGTCACAGGCTGAGGAACAGGCAAACCATCCGTATTAAGGATGATCGCCATGGCATCGCGCGTTGTCTCATAGCTCCAAATTGCATCAATCAGCGCCTGGCGCGCCTGCTCTACCCCAAACTGAGCCTGAATCACAGAAAGACGAACATCGACACCACGTTCAAACCGCCCCTGCGCCAACGCCAGCTGATCCAGTGCAGAGATAAGCTGAACTCGCTGGATCTTCACCACTTCGCCCGTCAGAAGCGCCGCCAGATAGATCTGGGCAACACCAGCAAGAAGCGCCTGACGGCCATTCTCTATCCCAAGCTCCGTCACGCGCTTGACCTCATCCAGCATGCGAAGCTGAAACCATCCCGCCACATTGACAATGCTCAAACCCACAGTAAGGCCAAAATTCACGGTGTCCTGCGAAGCCATCGCCATCGACCCCGAGCTGCCTCCCCCAAGATTTCCCAAACCTTCCAGATCTTCGGGCCTGAGCATGCCATTGGCCACCATCGCCAAACCCATCTTCCCCAACAGCGTTCCCATACCAGAAAGCGCATCGCCCAACCCACCCAGATTCATGCTTGGAACCTGGCCAAGGTGCACCCACTGAAGCGTAGCCGATATATTGGGCATCAGCAGTGCCCAGGCCTGCTTAAGCTGCGCCTGTGCAATCTCGATTTTAACCCGGGCGGCTTCCAGGTCAATGTTCTGAGCATCGGCCATGAGCAGCGCTTCCTGAAGCGTCAGCGGCCTGCCTGGCTTAATCTCATCGATCTCGGATATCTCCCGTACTGTCTCCCGAAACGACGTCTCTCCCGGCAAACGCTGCCAACCCGCCGGCTGCTCCAGCAAACGTCCGGGAAGACTCTCCTCGCGAATCACCTCAAGCGTTGCCCGGGCAGCTTCCTTCTGCTCCGTCGTGCGCGTCAGAACAGGATCACTGCCAGGCATTTCTGAAACAAACGCTTCATCCGCAACCAATGGCTCCCCTGACACCATCCCAGGCACAAGCACACACCATGCGGCAAGACAAAGCACCGCTTTACGAACCATAGTGACCCTCTTATTGCGCAATGTCATTGGAAACCTGCCTCTTCACCAGCTGATGCCGCTCAAATTCCTCTTCATACTCAGGTATCTCGAACTTCTTAGGCGCAAACACCGTATACATCACCGGAACAAAGAAGAGCGTAAACATCGTCGATGCCGTCAAACCTCCCAACACCGCCAACCCCATGCCTGACCAGGTCTCAGCACCCTCACCTATCTGCATCGCCAGTGGCACCATCGCCAGAATCGTCGATATCGCCGTCATCAAAACCGGACGCAAACGCGTGTAGGCAGCATTCACAATTGCCTCAACACGATCCATGCCCTTCTCGCGATTCTGATTCGCAGCATCCACCATGACAATGGCATTGTTGACCACAATCGCCACCAGCATTGCCAGACCAATCAAACCCGCCATGTCGAGCGTTCGACCAGTGATTAAAAATGCCGCCACCATGCCAATGATGCCAAGAGGGACAGAAAATAGCACAATAAACGGCCCGGAATAGTTCTCAAACTGACTTGCCATCACCATGTAGACCAGCAATACAGACACCAGCAGCGCCACGAGAAGATACTTCATGGATGTCATGAAATCATCTGCTGTACCGGCAATCGCGTAATACCACTCTGACGGCGTTCCCCTGTCCTCTTGTACCATCTTATCCAGAATCGCCGTGATCTCCGTGATCGAACGCTGCAAATCCTTCTTGACCGTCCGGCCGTTGGCATCCTCAAATGTATTCTTCAGCGTCAAACTCACCTTCTGGTAACGTTTCTGATTTTTGCGCTCAATCGCTGTAGGTGCCAGATTCTCACCCACCTTTGCAACCGTCGAAAGCGGGATAATCGCCCCTGTATTCGTCATCAAAGGCATGCTCTCAATCGATTTGATGTCATGGCGAAAATCCCTATCGTACCGCACGACAATGTCATACTCATCCCCGCCTTCGAGAAAATAACTCGCCGTCACACCCCGGAAGAATATCGTTATCAAATTGCCAACCATCCCCGTTGTCAGCCCCAGCTGAGACATCTTCTCGCGATCAAACTGCACCTGAATCTGAGGTTTCTGCTCCTCCATCGAAAGCGTGATCTCAGAAATATCATCGCGCTCCAACGCCGCCAGTCTGATGCGATTGGTAATTTTTCGCGTCATCTGTATGTCATCGTTGTAGACCTCAATTTCAATGTCTGCGCCACCACCACCGAAACCGTCACCGCTGCTCACCTGATAGGTAATACCAGGGACATCGCGAAGCGCTTCGCGAAGCTCATCGACGATCTGGTTGACGTGCCTGTCGCGAAACCTCGGCTTGACCAATGGCAAACGAATCCTTCCCGTATGCACACCACCCGCCGAAAATAACGCCCCCATCCCAGAACTTGACGAACCGACATCGATCGTAAGCTGCCTGCGATCTGTCTCAGGCACGACCTCCTTAACCCTGTCTACACACTCCTGCACCACACGAAAAGTCTCACTGACACTGTTGCCAATCTCTGTCGTGATCGTCACGTTGACCATCGAGTTATCGGTACCCGCCATAAAATCCATGGGCACCAGCTTAAACCCATACAAAGAGGCACCAAACAGTGCACCTATCACCACGGTTACAATCAAACGCTTCCTAAGCATCAACCGCAACAGGCGTTCATAGCCAAGGCGCATGCTGGTAGTAAATGATGGCCTGACACGCGTTGCCTCTGCCCCGCCCTCAAGCGTTTTTTCAGCAGCCATCCGCTCATATCGCTTACTCCGAAGCAGGTAATACGAAAGCATCGGCACAAATGTTATGGCCACGATATAGGATACCGTCAGCGAAATGCACACCACGAGCGCCATATCCCTGAACATGATGCCCATGATGCCTTCCACAAACAGGATCGGCAAAAATACTGCCACGGTCGTCAACGTCGAGGCCAAAATGGCCATCATAACTTCCTTCGTGCCCCTCACGCATGACTGAAAAGCGCTATGTCCCGCCTCGCGCAGCCGAAAGATATTCTCAAGAACAACAATGGCATTGTCGACCAGCATACCCACTGACAAAGCTAAACCCGCCATCGAAATGACGTTCATTGACATGCCAATCTGCGACATCACGGCAAAAGTAGCCATCAATGACATCGGAATCGCTGTCGAAACTATCAGCGAGGTTCGAATGCTCCTGAAGAACAGCAGCAACACCAAAAATACAATCCCAATCGCAATGATAGTTGTCTGAAGAAGGTTGCCGATAGAACTCTGAATGAACTCTCCCTGATTAAAGATGATCCGATAGTCCAGTCCAATCTCACCCGCCAAAACGATGGGCAGTACCGCCAAAATGCCATTGGCTGCATCCACTGTATTCGCACCGGACTGCTTTCTGGCAAGCATCATCAGACTCGATTTGCCATCCGTTTCAATAATTCTCCGACTCTCCTCAAACGTATCCTCTATTTCGGCAACATCCCTCAGGCGTATCGGAATCAACGCGCCTCTCGGATCCTGTGCCATCCCAAGAAGAATCTCACCTATCTCTTCAACCGAACGATACTTGCCCGTCGTCTGGATGTTAAAATCCATCCCAAAACTTGTCTCAATATACCCACCCACAGACTGCATGTTCTCAGCACCAACCATCTGGACGATGGTCGTCGGGGAAATCCTGAATGCCTCAAGTTTGGTTGGGTCGAGCTTGACATGAATCTCGCGCAGCTCACCACCTGCCACATCCACAGCCGAGATGCCTTCGACACGCTCAAGCCTCGGCTTAATCCTGTCCTCAGCTATCCGCCGAAGCTCCGCCACAGAGTAATCGCCAATCAGGTTAAACATCACCACAGGCTGCATGGAGGGATCCAGGGCCACGATGAGCGGCTCCATCGCATCATCCGGAAGTCTCCCCCTGACCATCTCAAGCCTTCGGCGCGTGTCCGTCTCTGCCTTGTCCATGTCATAACCCCAGGGAAACTCAAGCATCACAATGCTCACGTTTTCTCTTGAGGTCGACATGACATTCTTTATGCCCGTCACCGACACCGCGCTTTCTTCCATGCGGCGCGATATCAGCGTCTCAATATCGGCAGGCGATGCGCCAATGTACGTCGTTATCGCGACGATATAAGGGATATCCATATCTGGATACAAATCAATCTGCAGCCGTGCAAACGAAAAAATCCCAAAGGCAATGACAAGTGTATAAAACATCGTCATCGTCACGCGATTGCGTACTGAATATCCTACAACGCTCATCTATGGTTCCTCTAGACCTATCCAAGCCCGTTCGTAAATCCAGCCAAAGCCAGGCACCACAAAACCAGGGGGACAATCGTCCACAACCTCAAAACAGCAATGGCACGACAAGCTGCCCTAGGGCACCAGGTCGCGCCATCCACAATACAACAATACTAACCCTCGACGACTTGCTCCAGGTCCGATTGAGCAACCACCGGCGCCTGCGTCTCCCTCACCCGCACCTTGTCACCATCGCGAAGCGAATGATGACCACGAATAACCAAACGCTCCCCAATATCAAGCCCCTTCAGCACCTCAACCAGACCACCGCTGCGCTCACCCGTCTCCACCACCTTGCCCAGTACCGTATTGTCATCCTGCAAGACAAAAACTCGCCGCAGCACGCGGCCATCCGCCTGCTGCTCAAGCAACTCCGGCTCAAGCAACAACGCCCGCGATGGCACCACGATAATGTCCTGCGAACGGCCAAGCTCAATCTCCACTCGCGTAAACATGCCAGGCTTATAACGATACTGCCCTATTTCCTCCATCTTCACATTCTCAAACTCAGCCTCCACCGTGTTCGTGCGAGACATCGTATTGACGTAGGGCAAAATGCGCGTCACCTTGGCAACCACAACCTCCCCGGGGTAAGCATCAAAACGCATCCTGACTTCCTGGCCAACCCGCAAATACTGCATATCCCCTTCGTTGGCATTGATCGTGACCTTCAGCGTCTCCATATCAAGCAATACACACAGCGGCATCGCAGACGACGCCAAGTCCCCCACCTCAGAGGACTTCATGCTGACAACGCCATCAATCGGCGCCACCACCCGGGCATAATCAAGGCCAAGCTTTGTCTGCTCCTGCGTTGCCAATATCTGCTGCTTCGACGCCAAAAGCGCCTTCAGACCATCCTGCGCCTGGTCGTACTGCTGCTGAGTGACAAGATTCGAGTCGTACAAGCTGCGCAGACGACTAACCTCACGTTCTGCTGCCTGGAGCTGCGTATCCACATTGCGAACCTGGGCATTGAGCGCCTCAAAACCCTTGCGCGACAACTCATTGCGAATCTCCGCAATCACCTCGCCTTTCCTGACAAAATCCCCATTCTCCCAGGGAAACCGCAAAATCCGCTCTGTCGCCAACGGGATCACCCTCACTTGCTTTGAGGCAGAAATATCCCCAACATACGCGCGCGTACGCACAAACTCCGCACCCGTCACAAGCGTTGTCTCAACCGACACTTCCAGCTTGCCACGCTCCGCCGCCGACCCGGATTCCTCCGATCCGCCATCGCAGCCAGCCAGACACAATGCACACAAAAGCAAAAAAACATATATCTTCTTCATCTCTTCCTCGATCTGACACACCTCCCCCAACCTGCGCTGCCACAGACAGCACTGCCCATACACCCATAAGCGACAATACTAGGACAACGCTCCCACGTCAACATACACTCCGCTCAATGCATAACCCCCGTACAGCCACATTTATTCACGCATTATTCACTTCGAAAATATTCGATTAGAAAAAAACAGTTGTCTTTATATGAAGGCATGACTGCCTCATGACAATTTTTTGACGAGGGGGCAGTTGCCCCCTGCGCCGCTATGGGCGCACCCGCGCCCATACGCGTCTACCCCCTCTGCGGGCCTCAAACGCCGGCCCGCAACGCCCGCTCTTTTTTGTGGGGGAGCATTGCTCCCCCACACCCCCTGCGATACTTCGTATCGCTTGCGGCTGTATAGGGTCGGCAACCTGCCGCCCGCCTGGATGGCACCCAAAATCACAGGAACAGCTTTCTAATCCGCTCTCCTGCCATGCCAGGCATCAGTTCAGAATAAAATTATTTCTCGTCCAAACCATACATCAAAACATCAACACCCTCGCTCCCCTAACGGCAAGCCGTCCATTGGGCATTGCAGCCAAGCGGGCAATAGTCCCACATATCCAAAAGTTCCAAATCGAACGCCGAAAATGATCCATCTGTATTGGGAATGCAAATATGGGCACTCTCGTAAGCTACTCCTCCATCCACAGCACAATAATAACCAACAATATCACCCTCTTGACGGCACTGGGATGAAGGCCCCCTGCACCACGGCACTCGCTCTAACATGTCATCCGTTTCCAGGTGCAGCACCGCACAGCCACCCGCGTCGACACAATCCAGTGCAATAACGGTGTTGTTGACAGAGCATCCAACCACCAGATTGCCACGGCAAAAGTTATTAAATGTCCGTGGATTGCAGGCATCGCCCAACTGGGCAGCACGCATCTCCTTTGTCACGCAAATGCCACGGTCACACACACCAGAAGCACAGACAACACCCCGGCAGCCAACACCCTCATCTTCACCACATGCTGTCATACCCAACGCCACAGCGGCTGCAACAATCACACTCGCAAGTCGTCTCATCTCGAATCCCTCCAGGCCTCATTGCGTCAAAAAAACTGGCAGAGCCTTTGCCCTGCCACCATGAACATCCATTCACCGTAGCAAAACTCGCGCCAACACAATTCACCATGGAGATCGGCAAAATATCGCTCCGACGGACGCCTGGGTCTAAAATTCTCTTCTCGAAAGCCCAGTATTCGCCCACGACGTACCCTCTGCCGAGGACGCAAACATGAACAAACGCTTCATCCATGCCTAAAATGCGAGGTATACGGCTTCGCCATTCTACCCACAAGCAATGCGCGAACCCCTCCGTCGAAGCCTCCCTCTCAGAGGGAGGTGGTGCGAAGCGCCGAGGGTGCCCGCCGCTACCTCCCCTAACAAGGGAAGCATGCAGGGGGGTGGGGGCACGGCCGTCGAGTTCTAAAAATCACCCGTCATCTCAAGCGAGAAATCGTTCCAAAAGACGAGAGTTTTAGCCAAAAACGAATCATTTCGCCCTCTACCCACAAGCAATGCGCAGCATTGCAGGGGGTGTGGGGGAGCAATGCTCCCCCAG
>Ga0209737_10002757_pt1 | contig 12264 bp, 10 predicted proteins | sample TergutCu122P3_FD_187284 | JGI IMG/M metagenome (GOLD analysis project Ga0209737, IMG submission 187284) | Cubitermes ugandensis P3 segment gut microbial communities from Kakamega Forest, Kenya - Cu122 P3 (SPAdes) (version 2) | ecosystem: Host-associated > Arthropoda: Insects > Digestive system... | reverse complement strand
ATGGGAAGTATTAAGGCATGTAATGAAGCAGATGGTGGATCCTGAGACATTTATTTCTAATTGTCGCACGCTTTTTGATATGCCAGATATGTTTTGGAATAATCATCTTCATCTGGCCAGTGGAAAGATCTTGAACAGTTTTTCTGCTCCAATTACTGGGCTCGATGGCACATATCATGGAAGAATCTGGGAAGTAATCGATATTACTGATGATTTGTTGAAACAGCAAGAACTTGAACGAGCACATGCTGAACTTGTTCAGAAAGATAGTCAACTCACTCTAGCACTTGAAGGTGCTGGAGAGGGACTTTGGACGTGGGATACCCGTGACGACCTTTTCACTCTTAACCCTGAGTTTACATCTCAATATCGCTCGTTATCTGAAAGTCAGCCAATTCATCAGTTTTTCGGAGCAGCTCCCTCTGGTGAACAAAAGCGGTACTTGAATATCTTTCGTGACCTCACAGAAGATACCCGTATTGAATTTGAATTTCAGTTGCAATCTAACGAAGGCCTATGGTGCTGGTTCGTTCTTCGTGGTATTGTTTCTGAGGTAGATGATGATGGTGCTCCACTGATAGCTACTGGAACACTTGTAGATATCACAGAGCGTAAGCAGTATGAAAAACATCTGCGTGCGTTAAACCACAAAATGGTTGTCTTGTCCCAGATCACTCACCATGACATCGTGAACCAATTGAACAACTTATTTGCACTTTCAGATGCCTTATCTGATATCATTTCTGATGCGAACACCAAATCTCTGCTTGAACTTCTAGAGCAGGGCTTGGTTGCAGTGATGCACCAAATCGAATTTCAAAGAGATTACCAGGAACTTGGTACTCATGGAGCAGAATGGCAAGATGTGGGTGCGTGCATTGAAGAGATAAGACTTCTTTTGATTCGTCCACCTGTTGAACTACTGGCAGATCATCTTCCGATGATACTTGCAGATCCACTTTTGGAAAAAGCAGTGTTTAATCTTATTGAAAACTCACTTCGACATGGGGAACGTGTTACTCAAATTAAGGTAACATTTTCAGTGCAGGATGGCTATAATGGGCTACTTACATTTGAGGATAATGGAGTTGGTATTCCCAATGTGCATAAAAATAGAATATTTGATAAAGACTTTGGAAAAAATACTGGACTTGGATTGTTCCTCATTCGTGAGATATTTTCACTAACTGATATGTCCATTCATGAATATGGACAACCCGGTCGAGGTGCTCGATTTGATATTACAATTCCTCCTGGCTATTGGAAGTGGAAACAGTGAGTTATCAGCTCTCATAATTTCTCATTCCCTATCGTTTCAAAAAGCATAAATCTCTAAAACAAGTATTTCTGCACTATGGATATGCGTATTGGAGGATTTTTTACATCTTCAGAATCTGGACATTCTTTTTCTGTTATGAATCCTGCTTATAACACCGTGTACGAGAGTGTTCCACTCAGTTCGCATGCGGACGTGAAACACGCTGTCGAGGTTGCACAAGGTGCTTTTACAACGTGGAGTACAGAAGAACCTATTTTTCGTGCAAAAGTTCTCTTTCGCGCCGCAGAAAAAGTCAGATCTGAAAGTGCATCTCTCGCATCGCTTTTAACACGTGAACAAGGAAAACCTCTTCGCGAGTCTGTAAATGAAATTCAGGGGTTTGCACGAGTCTTGGAATATTATGCATCGATATGTAGTCATATACAAGGTGATTATTCGTACTCCAAAGCATATGGGCACTCTTTCGTTGTAAAGCGGCCTGTTGGAGTATGTGCCGCAATCATCCCTTGGAATCTTCCAGCATTGATCATGAGCTGGAAAGTGGGCTCTGCTCTTGCAGCAGGGTGTACAGTTGTTCTAAAACCTGCATCTACCGCCCCTCTTACCTGCCTTCGGCTTGGAGAAATTCTTGACGATTCTGGCCTTACTCCTGGAGCTCTCAATATCATTACTGGTCCTGGGGCAGTGGTTGGAGAGGTATTGGCTACGAATCCGAATATTGCAGCAGTATCTTTTACAGGAGAGGCTGAGACAGGAAAACGTTTAGCACAAAAAGTCGCTCCTTCCCTTACACGTCTTACTCTCGAACTTGGTGGAAGTGATCCAATGATCGTTTGTGCAGATGCTTCCATTGCAAAAGCAGTTGCTGGTGCTGTTATGGGACGTTTCTTCAACTGTGGTCAGACCTGTGTTGCGACAAAACGTTTGTTTGTTGATGCCTCTATCTATGACAGGTTTATTGAAGAACTCATATCAGCCATGCAACACATTGTACCCGGAGACGGAATGCACCCACAAACCACAATGGGACCACTCAATAATCTCACTCAAAAAGAGGTTGTCTCAGAACAGGTTCAAGACACGATAGATGCGAAACAAGGCTCCATACAATATCAGGGAACACTGAGTGAACATGCAGATCCGCTCGGATTTTTCTTCCCTCCAACGCTTCTAACTGATGTTTCTCCTGAGGCTCCTGTCATGCAGCAGGAAGTGTTTGGGCCTGTACTTCCTGTTGTGCCATTTACATCAATTGATGAGGCAATTGATCTTGCGAATGATACAAAGTACGGACTTGGAGCATCTATATGGACTACTCAGCTTGAAACTGTACATACGATTGCTCCCTCTCTTCGTTCAGGGGTCGTTTGGGTGAATCAACACCTAAAAGTTCCACCAGAAATTCCATTTGGAGGGGTAAAGGAGAGTGGATTTGGGTGTGAAAACGGATTTCAGGCCCTTGATCATTTCCTCGAGGAAAAAAGTGTCCTTATCAAATTGTGAAGCAGAACAAAGCACACATGAAAAAGAGATCTGTGTTGGTGCACATGTCTCTATTTCTGGCTCTTTTGCACATGCTGTAACCATTGCGCAGTCATATGGATGTGAATGTATGCAGATCTTCACAAAAAATCCACGAACATGGCATGCAAAATACATTGAACCATCCTTGGCTGCTGCGTTCCATGAGGCATGTGGACATGTCTCCCCTGTTTCATTTCCAGTTTTTGCCCATGGCTCGTATCTTGCAAACCCTGCAAGTTCAAAGCTTGCGCACATTGAAAAATCCATACCTTCTATCGTAACTGAAATAATGCGATGTGAGACGCTTCATATCCCATATCTTGTTCTTCATTGTGGGCATGGTCATGATGAAAGCCTGAGTCTTGCTTCTAATAGAGTAGTTTCCTGTCTGGTTGAGGCATATTCACACGTGCAGGAGCACCCAGATCATGATCATCACTATCCTGTGATGATACTTTTGGAAAATGCTCCAGGTGATACAAACAGCGTTGGAAGCACGTTTGAAGAGCTTGCAACGATAATTGATGGAATCTCTAATGCAGGTTTTTCAAAGCATATTGGTGTTTGTTTTGATACGTGTCATGCACACGTCGCAGGATACTCTCTCAGCACAGAGAGTGATGTGAGATCTGTTTGCGATGAGTTTTTCTCTGTTATTGAACATCAGCGTCTTTGTCTCATTCATCTCAATGATGCGGAGTATCCCTGTGGCTCTGGGCGTGATCGTCACCTTCCTCCAGGAAAAGGACAGATAGGGAATCTTGGACTCGCTACGCTTTTGAATCACCCTTCTTTTCGAAATCTTCCTTTTATCTGTGAGGTGCCAATTCCAGATTCAAAGAATGGGCAGGCACTTATCCAATCAGTTAAGGAACTCTGTGCACGAAAAGAATGATGAAGATCTACACATATGTGTCTAGCAAGACTTTATCTTATTACAGGTATACACTATACCATTATTCTGTTGGGGGACACAATGATGATTGTACATAATACTAGATATAAATGGTATAGGCGCGGTTTGCGCTCATTACTTGTAGTTTTTTTAATGCTTTCTGTTGCGCTTTGTATCGCACACGCTCATGCACAGCCAATTACACCACCTGCTGTTATTACAGCGCCTGGAACATATGTGTTAACGGGCGATGTAACTGGCATTTACGAAGGGTATGGAATTAAGATTGAAGCATCTGATGTCGTCCTTGATGGTCAGGGATTTAATCTTCACGGCTCAAATCGAAATGATATAGGTATTTTAGTTAACAAATACGGAACAGCGCTTAGTAATGTTGAGATTAAAAACATTAAACTTGGGGACTGGGGTACTGCAATTCGATATAATTACGTAAAAAGTGATGAAACCGACACAAGTAGTGTTTCCAATACTCAGATCTATAATGCAAAAGTTGGCGTTCATGTAGAGTACTCAAACAATGTTGTGCTTTCGGATCTTTCTATCACAGACACGAATTCAGGTATTGTTGTAAACCATGAATCAAGTGATGTCACCATTGACAATGCAACCATTACAAAATGTGGCATTGGTGTGACATTGGAACATGCACGTGGTGTTACGATATCAAACAGTAATGTAAACACGTGTGAAGTATATGGAATACAAGCCGGGGATGTGCAAGATCTGTCCATCTCAAAAACAACCATCAGTGATAATAAGTACGCAGCCATTACACTCGCTAATGTCAATGGCTTTACATTACACAGTAATGTTATTGCTCGCACAGATATCGGAGCTGCACTTCAACTGTCATCTGGAGTTCGAAATGGCCTTATCTATGATAATCTATTCCAAAGCAGAGAGAATGTTGTGAAACCTTCTACTGCAAATGCAGTCTGGTATGTTGAGAAACAACCAGGTACAAATATCATAGATGGTCCGTATCTTGGTGGAAACTATTGGGGCGGTGCCGAAGGGCAAAGCGGATTTTCTGATATTACGCCTGATAGTGAAGGATATGGAATTGCTGATATGCCTTATGAGATTGACGCGTACAGCATTGACAAATATCCTCTTCACAAAACAGACAAGAGATCACTTCCCTTAGAAATACTCCAGTTATATGCATCTGAAGAAAACGAAGAGACCAGTTTAGCCTCTGACTCAACATCTCCACTGTCAATAACTTCCATGCCTTTGGATGGTGAAGAGATAATAGATATCAGCAATGTTGCAGTAACAAACCTGTTTCATTCACGCCCGACCCAAACACAGGCACCACTTTCTACAGAAACACGAGGTCTTTCTTCCTCTGCTCTCCTTTCAGTTGAAGGCATGTCATTTCTGGTATTTGTCGGTGCTCCAGATGGTGCAACGGTATGGCTTATTGGTGATGCAGGTGCAGAACAAGCTGGTGTAGTCTCAGGAAGCGTTTTGACAGTTCCTGTTGACCCTGCTGGTCCGTTTTACAACTCATATCGCATAACTGCACCTGGGTATGCAACTTTTGAAGAGAGATTTAGAACGTATCCAAGCACATCTGGCATGAGTATCGTGCTTACTGTTACGATGGAGCCGGATCAGAGAAAAGGAGTGTACAGTGATGAAAGTGCTCTAGTCGAAGTTTCCACAGAGCTAGATGCGCAAAATTTCAGTGAAGATACATTTTCTGAAGTTTCTTCCGTTCCGACACCGTTTCCAACCCCTGTAAGCAGTCAGCTACTGTCAACCAATGAAGTTTCATTGATTCCATCACCAACACCTTTTGAAATGGTGTTACCTGAGGATGCTCTACCTGTTGAAGAAATTGCTGAAGAAGTTCTTGTGATTACAACACCAACTCCTACAGGCACTGGCTATCTTACATTTTCAGCAAATGTAGATGGAGCTACCATCACGCTCATCGATTCATATGGCAAGGAACACATTGTTGGAACCATTACTGAAGGTTCTCATATCGTTCCGATCGAGATTGGAGCTGATTCTTATCGTGCATATCGCATTGAAAAAGATGGATATGGTGCGGTTAGTGGATTTTTCCGCGATTACCCAGAATCAGATGGCGAAAATTATGAAATCACTGTTGTGCTGAATGAAGTGTTATTCAATATTATCGCTGCTGCAGGGCCAAATGGCCAAGTCACTCCATCTGAGGCTACTGTAAAACCTGGAGAAGATCTCACCATTCGAATAACCCCTGATCCTGGCTATAGGATCGAGGTTGTTCAAGTAAATGGAGAAATCATTGAAGAGCCTGGATTTGAGTATACATTCATTAATATTCAGTCTGATCATGTGCTTGTTGCTTCATTTAATTAGTGAGTAAGTGGATACGATGTATTTACTCATTTTTTTGATATTTTACGATAGTTTGTTATGACGCAAGCCATACAATTACTTGAAGAAGCTGGTTGTTCAAAAGATGCTATTATCGCATCAGCTCTTGCTTTGTTTACCCCTTGGCAACGAAGTCAAGATGAACAGTATCACGTGGTATCTGAGCGAATTTCTGCAGCTCTTTTGGATCCAACCGTCAATTCACTTGTATGTGCAGCTTGTTTCCTCACTTTTTCTAACGAACGTGGACAAAATAAGTTAATGGGTGTTGCATCTGACGTAAGTGGCCCATATCTTGGTATCATGGTTGCAGAACATCTCGCGGGTTCTTATGCGTATTTTGAGTATACACGATACATCAAGCACTCCCCTGGTATTATACGTGAGTTAGAAAGTCCACATCTCATCCATACCCTCGCGGGGCTTATTGCAGGGGTAACGAGCAGACTTTATTCTGAAGGTTGGTGAAATTTTGGTTTATGCAAAAGGGAACATGCAAGGGAACACACAATAATTTGTGGTACAAAAAGGTGAAACCTATATCTTCTTTTAATGCAAAAAAGTATGTCATGAGTAATCTGAGGAGGATTGCGATAGTACTTATCATCCTGTGTATGGTTGGTGCTTTGTGTATTGCTTTTGCAGATGGACAGAGCGCTCCTCAGGTTACTGACTCGCCGTCAGGTGCTTCAGCAAGGGCAACCGCACTGGCAAGCCCAACCACCGTAAAAGCCACTATTGCTCCGATTGAAACACGAGAACTAAGTGTTAAACCTCCTTCTGCAGAAAGTGCGACAGCATCGCCTTCCGTGACTGTCACTCAAATCCATTCTCCAGTGCCATCTCCTATACGTACAATCGCTTCAACCGTAGAGCCAACTCTTTCTCCAATATCTTTGGATGATTCAGCCTCTGCTGCTTCATTTTTTCAATGGGGACTTGCATTTCTCAGCCAAGGTGAATATAAAGCAGCAATGAGTGAGTTTGAAAAGTCGCTCGCTCGCGATCCACAGAACCTGGAGACATGGTATTATATTGGACTTTCTGCTGAGGCGTTAGGATATGCGGAGCAAGCATACAATGCGTATGTATACATACTACAGATTGACCCAAGATTTACACCAACAAGATCGGTGGGTGGCGATAGTGCCTTATTCTCAGAATTACAGGGAAGTTTACCGTCTCATGATTCTTCCAGTGAAATTCATGACGAAGGTACTCCATCTGAATTGCTTACATATTTTTTAATGGGTGCATTACTTGTTATTATTGCAATTTTAGCCTTCAGCTTTATTGCACGTCAATACTACCATAAAGAACTTGCTGTACCTTCCACCACGGTGTCTACTCCACGTCAGCTGCTCTCTTTGGAGAAAATCAATCAGATGACAGATGAAGCAATGGAGTATTTTGATGGAGAGAGAAAAGTAGTTGTGGAATTATTGATAATTGCGGCAGAAATTGCTGCTGAAGGCAGAGAAGGCAAGCATGTTGGCACGGCATTTATTCTTGGAGACACAGATCGTGTACTTGAATATTCACGTCAATTAATATTAAACCCATTTGAAGGCCATACTGAGGAAAGCAGGTGTATTTTTTCTCCTCAAATCCATGGAAGCATCAAAGAACTTGCTCAGATGGATGGAGCTTTCATTATTAACGAGAAAGGTGTTGTTGTTGCAGCAGGGCGTTATATCACAATCGACACAAGTGATGTTCGCATTCCTGCAGGATTTGGAACACGACATGTATCGACAGCTGCTATTACCGCAGCAACGGATGCAGTTGGTATCGTTGTGTCTGAAAGTGGTGGCTTTATCCGAGTTTTTGCAAAAGGAACGATTATTACCTCGAGTAAAACGTAAACCATCCATATTATTCTTTAGCGTTACTTATATCACTTGATATATCAAATGGTATATCATGTGATATATCATGACATTTTCTTTTTTTCAAAAGTATATGACAATTATTAATAAGACCTCTGAATAATATATATTGTGAAGTGTGAAACAGCTTATGTAGGAATAACTCTTTTTGTTCTTACAGTTTTTCTTGTAGTTCCTGTAATGGGAGAGACATTTGAGAATAAGGTTCTCATGATTGCAACAACTACCAGTTTTGAAGATACTGGTCTAATCGGTGTTCTGGGACCTCTTTTCGAGAAAGAGATCGGTGATGATGTTGTTGTTCGCTGGCTTTCAAAGGGAACTGGGGTCTCACTTGAATATGGAAAGCGCGGTGATGTAGATTTAGTGATAGTGCATGATCGTGCTGCTGAAGATAAGTTCATTGCGGATGGCTTTGGTATTGAGCGCCGTGTCTTTGCATACAATTACTTCATACTTGTTGGTCCAACGTCAGATCCTGCTGGTATCTCTGAAATGACTCCTGCAGATGCATTTAATGCGATTATGGAAAAGGGCCTTGAAGATTCATCAGTCAAGTTCATATCCCGTGGTGATAATTCAGGAACGCACTCCCGTGAGAAGGCTATCTGGAGATCAGCTGGCCATGAGTACGTAGATGTCCAAAGTTCTGGTAGTTGGTATATTGAAACTGGGCAGGGTATGGGAGATACACTGAGAATGGCAAATGAAATGAATGCATACACGCTCTGTGACATGGGGACCTTCCTTTCACATCGCGGAGATATTGATCTGGTACTCATCGTTGAAGGGGGAGATGACCTCTTAAATGTGTACAGTGCAATTCTTGTGAACCCAGCAATCGAACGATCTGTTAATACGCCTCTTGGAGCTGCATGGATTAATTTCCTGATATCAGATGAAGTTCAAGAGATCATCTCAAACTATGGCGTTGAAAAGTATGGTAAGCCATTGTACAATGGTGCAAAAGGAAAGGAAAGCCTAATTAGCGTCTCTGTTGACGAGACTTCATCTCCTGTTCAAATCACTGCATAATCCTTGATACTTCTATCTGAAAAGCAGATTTTCACCTCTTTTTTTCATGAATGAGATCGTAAGCGGGTGTATTACCGCAATTCACCTGATTCTGACCCTCGATCCATCTGTCATGGAGATAACCCTGCTAACTCTCCAGGTTACTCTGACAGCGGTTCTCATTGCAACTTGTATCTCGATTCCTCTTGGTTCATTTATTGCGTTTCGTGAATTTCCTGGCAAAAAATATCTGATTGGCTTTATTCAGACACTATATGCCCTTCCTACTGTTCTTATTGGCCTGTTTTGTTTTTTGCTTCTCTCTAAAGCAGGCCCACTTGGTTTCCTCGGCTGGCTTTTCACTCCGACTGGTATGATAATGGGTCAGACCTTACTTGTTCTTCCGATTATGACTGGGCTTACGATATCGGCATTGCAGGCGATTCCAAAACCGATCACTGATACTATTGCTGTACTTGGTGCTACCAGCCATCAATTTCTCTTTAGTCATCTTCGTGAGGCTAGGTTTGCCATTATGGCTGCAGTCATTGTTGGATTTTCTAGAGCTATTTCAGAGGTAGGAGCTGCGATTATGATTGGTGGAAATATTCGTGGTCATACCAGAATTTTGACTACGTCTATTTCATTGAATACCTCGATGGGGGATATTGATATGTCTCTTGCACTTGGTTTCATCTTGCTTGGAATTGCACTTATTGTGAATATTGCTATGGGGATGGTGCAGCAGCGATGATTGAAATCGACAATGTGACAAAATGGTTTTCTGAGAAGAAGGTCTTATCTGGCATTACAGAAACGATTCCTGATGGTGAGTGTTTCACTATTATTGGTCCTTCTGGACAGGGTAAATCGACACTTCTTCGCCTCATCGCTATGCTTGATACTCCATCATCGGGAGAGATCCGTATTGATGGGGTCGTTACCTCGAGCCATGCTCCTGTCGAGATAAAACGAAAGTTGGGAATGGTGTTTCAGCAGCCTGTAGCCTTTAAAGAGTCTGTATATGAGAATATCGCTATTGGCCTTAAATATCGTGGATTTCGAAAAGATGCAATTCAAGAACGAGTTTCTACCGTGCTTGAACAGATTGGTCTTTTGGGATATGAGGGTAGAAAAGCTCCTACACTGTCTGGTGGAGAGATGCAACGTGTCTCTCTTGCCCGCGTTTTGGTGACAGAACCTGAGATTTTACTGCTTGATGAGCCTACTGCAAATCTTGATCCTATCTCTGTTCAGGTGATTGAGTCATTGATTACTTCCTATCACAAAGAAGGTCATACTGTTGTTTTGTCGACGCATGATATGTATCAAGGTCAACGTCTTTGTGATCGGATTGGGGCTATGATGCATGGGGCTTTTATTCAGACTGGTACTCCAAGGGAAATTTTTAACTGGCCTATATCTGTTGAAGTCGCACGATTTATTGGTATTTCAAATATTCTTAGTGGTGCCATTACAAGGATCGAAGATGAGTTTATCTTGATTGAAACTGATTTTGGTGTATTGAAGGGGAGAAGGAATAAATATCCTACTCATCACTCAGATCCTCATATAGGAGAGATAGGTGCGGTTTCTATTCGGCCTGAAGAAGTTGAGATCTATGTGCTGAATGAGAAAGGAATTACATCTTCAGATAATGTATTTTTAGGATATGTTACTGACATAGTAGCACATGGATTGCTAACACATATTATTCTTGATCTTAGTGGAACCAGCTTTACTGCAGAGCTTCGATGGAGTGAGGTTGCGGCTCTTGATCTCTCTGTCGGAGTTCAGGTTTTTGTGTGTATTCCTTCTGATGCAGTTCATTATATGGCAATCCATAATTGAATTGTTATAGAGGATGGCTATTTGACCTCCTCGGAAATTAAATTTAAGCAAAGAACGAGTGAGAAATATTCGTCAAAATGGCTAATATTGTGGGGGTAGATAATTTCCGAGGAGGTCTATTATATGGAAAAATGTGCGATTCAATGGTTCAGTGAGTTCTCTGGTTCTGTTGCAAACTTTGGGATCATTTTTCCTATCATGGTTGGTGTATCATTTGCAACTGGTTTGCATCTTGGTACTATGCTACTTGTCTGTGGTGTCTGGTATATTTTGATTGGAGTCTGGTATGGCATTCCACTTTCTGTGGAGCCGCTGAAAGCGATTTCGGCTCTTGCAATTGGATATGAGCTGTCGAGCATTGATATTGTAACATCTGGCATCGTTGTCGGTATTGTGATGCTGCTGCTTGGAATGACTGGCGGAATGCAGTATATTTCTGATTTGATTCCACAGGTCCCTGGTTTTTTGGACTTTCTCTTGTTTTTATTGTTTTGTGTGGAGCTATTGCGAGATGGAGGAAGGTTCCTGATTTTTCCGCTCTACTTCTGATTACTATTGCATGTGGATTTATGCTTATTATGGGATTTTTGGTTTCTGGGATTAATATAATCTCGATTCAATTTCCTCCCTTGTTTCATCCTGATTTACTTTCTATTCCAATTTCAGCATGGGCTGCTGCAATTATTCCTGGGCTTTCATCGCAATTGCCATTAACTATTACAAATTCAGTGCTTGCGAGCGGCTTGCTGGTGTCAGATCTGTATAAGCGATCCGTTTCTTCGAATTCTTTGTCTCGTTCGGTTGGGTTGATGAGTATTTCGTCATCGATACTTGGTGGGTTTCCCATGTGTCATGGTGCAGGAGGAGTTGCAGCTCATTATCGTTTTGGTGCAAGAACTGGTGTTTCTATGGTGATTTGGGGTATGATTCTGATAGTTTTTGCCTTGTTTTTGTCATCAGAAGCAGTTTTTCATTTTTTGCCATTTTGCATTCTTGCAGCTCTCCTTGTTGTTGTTTCTGTAGAACTGATACGTCGTGGATTTTCGGATTTTGAAGGAAGCCGTACTCCACTTATTGTCTGCATGGGAGCTATTGCTCTTCTTGGAGGGATGACAGTTGCATTTATTTTGGGTGTGGCTGGGTGGTTTTGAGCAGGTTGGTAGATAGAAAGAGGGCTGTATAGGGGTTTAAAGGATGCACCATGCATGGTTCAGTTGCATAATGGCCTTTCATCAATTTTTTCCTGGTTGCAAGTTAGGGATCGTCTCATAATAATATGGATATATTAACATATATGTTTCAGAATTATATAATTCCATTCTCCATGAAATTCATCTTTTTTGATGTCTATCGAATCAAACTCTTCCTCTGTGACTTTAATACCTTTTTCATATGCTTGTTCGTCTAGTACGCAC